>OGPZ01000301.1_pt1 | contig 46171 bp, 42 predicted proteins | sample 1553111 | NCBI WGS metagenome assembly OGPZ01 (sample SAMEA2579968, study PRJEB22360) | human gut metagenome
AGCAATGTACATCAGGACTGGCCTTGCCCCTATATCAGATGAGAGCGCCCATAATAAGAGCAAAAAAGCAAAAAATCTTAGATATTCTTGACAGACGAAACAGTGCCTGAAAAGACAAAAACAAAATAAAACTGCCAGACACAGACATTACATAAGACATACATTGTGTTGTGAGATCGGGTATAAGATTTGGATGTTGTTTGGTAAATGGAATATGCATATACGATAGGAAAAAGCGAGAGGAGAGAAGATGATGACAGCGATGAAATGGTTTTATGGTTTCTTGAAAAAATACCGTCTGCGTATGCTCTTTGGCATGGTTTTAGTTACGATCTTAGCAGCAGCGGCACTGGCGAGTCCCTATATCTCCAAGATTATAGTAGATACCGTGATCAAAGGAGGAAAGACAGAATATCTGATTCCGCTTGTCGGGATCCTTGTCGGGCTTGTAGTCGTAAAGGGGATATGCCGGTTTAGTTCACAGGTGCTTTTTGAAACCAGCTCACAGGGAGTTCTTTATGCGATGCGTGATAAGGTTTACCGCAAGCTTTTGATGGAAGATTTTGCTTTCTATAATAAGAACCGAACCGGAGATCTGATGGGACGACAGACCGGTGATATGGATGCGATCCGTCATTTTGTGGCATATGTTATTTATACGATTTATGAAAACATATTATATTTTGTGCTGGCATTGGTCCTGATCTTTACAATCAATGTTCCGATGGCACTTTGCATGGTGATCGTATTGCCGCTGGCAGCACTTACAACATATTTGCAGGCAAAAAGTGTACATCCTGCATTTAAGAAATGCCGTGATGCATTTTCCGGTCTGAACACATTTGTACAGGAAAATATCAGCGGAAACCGCGTGGTGAAAGCATTTGCAAAAGAAGATTATGAAAAGGAAAAATTCAATGTGCAAAATGACATATACAGAGAAGCAGAATTAGGAGCTGCAAAGATCTGGAGAAGATATGTGCCGGTATTTGAGTTTTTATCCTATGTTTTAACGATCATCTTAATGCTTGTTGGCGGTATCATGGTAGTAAAAGGGCAGATGACACTCGGTGATCTTGTCGCAGTAAACGGATATCTCTGGATGCTGACAGTTCCTCTGTGTATGGCAGGATGGTGGATCAATGATGTGCAGAGATTCACTACATCTGTAGAAAAAATCTATGATACTTACAGTGCGGAACCGGATATCAAACGTCCGAAAAAGCCTGTGAAGCATAAAAAATTAGAAGGAAATGTGACCTTCAAAAATGTATCATACCGTGCCGATGATGAAGATATTCTTCAAAACATCAACTTTGATGTAAAAAAAGGTGAAACGGTCGGCATTATTGGGACAACAGGAGCAGGCAAATCAACAATAGTCAATCTGATGTGCCGTTTCTTTGATGCAACAGAGGGAGAAGTCTTAGTCGATGGTGTCAATGTAAAAGATTATGATATGCATGATCTGCGCGACAACATCGGTATGGCGATGCAGGATGTTTTCCTTTTCTCTGATACGATCGAAGGAAATATTGCTTATGGCAAGCCGGATATCAGCTTTGAAAAAGTCAAAGAAGTTGCCCGTATGGCGGATGCCAATCATTTTATTCAGAATCTTCCGGAAGGATATGATACGATCGTAGGTGAAAGAGGTGTCGGACTGTCAGGAGGACAAAAGCAGCGTATCTCACTGGCAAGAGCATTACTGAAAGAACCGGCAATTCTGGTATTGGATGATACCACCTCCGCAGTGGATATGGAGACAGAAAGTTATATCCAGAAGCAGCTTGAGAACATCGACCATGCCTGCACGATCTTTATTATTGCATACCGTATTTCTTCAATCATGAATGCGGATCAGATTCTGGTACTGGATCAGGGAAAGATCATTGAGCATGGTACGCATAAAGAGCTTCTTAAGAAGAACGGTTATTACGCTACCGTATATAAACACCAGTTCCCGGAAGCAGCCGATGCGGTCTGAGAGTAAGCAGGAAATGAAAAAGAGATATACAGTCTTTGAAAGGAGTCTGTATAGGAAAGGATGGTATAGATAAATGGCTAGAAACCGTTATGATATGGATGAAGTCTTAGAAGAAAAGTTTGATATCAATCAGGTAAAGCGGCTGGCAAAATATGTGGCACCACATAAGAAAAAGATGCTTCTTGCTTTATTTTTGATGCTGTCGTCTGCATTTTTATCAACATTTCTGCCAAAGTTTTTACAGCTTGAAATGGATGTATATATTCCGGATAAAAATATAACAGGGATTGTAGGAATCGTGCTTTTGACAGCAGTGATCTGTATCTATCTTGTTGTTTGCATTCGCTTAAAGATCACACTGACCATGCATGTAGGACAGGATGTGATACATCAATTAAGAGAAGATATCTTTGAAAAGCTGCAAGAACTTCCGTTTAGTTATTATGATGAGCGGCCACATGGAAAGATTCAGGTGCGTGTAGTCAATTATGTAAATAACCTGAGTGATATTTTATCCAATGGTATTTTGCAAACGATCACCGATCTGTTTAACTTACTTTTTATTATTGGCTTTATGTTTTATATGAATGTCCGATTAACATTGATCTGTCTGTGCGGACTGCCGTTTTTGTTTCTGTTCATTGTGCTGATCAAAAGAGGACAGCGTCGGGCATGGCAGATACAGAGCAACAAACAATCGAATCTGAACGCATATATCTCGGAAAGTATCAATGGTATTCGTGTGACACAGGCATTTGTCCGGGAAGATAAAAATACAGAGATCTTTAACGATCTGAGTCAGAACTATAGAGATTCCTGGATGCATGCATCGTATTATGGCTTCGCAATGGGGCCAATGGTCGACCTGATCTCAACGATCACAACAGCCTTTGTCTACGTGCTGGGTGTTCATTATATAATAGATGGCAATGTATCAGGTGTCAGTATTGGTGTGCTGATCGCATTTACAGCGTATATCAGCCGTTTCTGGGCACCGATCAATACGATCGCAAGCTTTTATAATAGCGTGGTCACAGCAGTTTCCTATTTAGAAAGGATTTTTGAAACCATTGATGAGCCGGTAGAAGTAAAGGATGCCAAAGATGCAATCGAAATGCCTGCCATTCAGGGTAAACTCGAATTTGAACATGTGACATTCAGTTATGAAAAAGGAGTAGAAATCTTAAAGGATGTTAATTTCAGCGTTGAGCCGGGCAAAACCATTGCATTCGTAGGTCCGACCGGAGCGGGAAAAAGCACGATCGTCAATCTGATCAGCCGGTTCTACAATGTGGATAGCGGAAGAATCCTGATCGACGGTGTGGACATTTCGAAAGTGACTCTTCGTTCCCTGCGTAAACAGATGGGTGTTATGATGCAGGACAGTTTCATCTTTGGTGGAACGATCATGGATAATATCCGATATGGAAATAAGACAGCAACGGATGAAGAAGTGATCCGTGCTGCTAAGACAGTATGCGCACATGATTTTATCATGCAAATGGAGGACGGTTACCAGACACAGGTGAATGAAAGAGGAAGCCGTCTGTCCGTAGGACAAAGACAGTTAATCTCTTTTGCAAGAGCACTTTTAGCAGATCCGGCAATCCTGATCTTAGATGAAGCAACCTCAAGTATTGATACAGAGACAGAGATCGTCTTGCAGGAAGGCCTAAACCACCTTTTAAAAGGAAGAACTTCTTTTATCATTGCACATCGTCTGTCGACCATACAGAATGCAGACTGTATCATGTATATCAGCGATGGCGGTATCGCTGAAGCCGGAACGCATGAAGAACTTTTGCAAAAGCATGGAAAATATTATGAATTGTATGAAGCACAGTATAAGAGTGTGTAAAAGCCGGTTCAGAAAAGAAATAGCAGTATTAGCGCATTCGTACCGCAAATGCCATAAAGGCTTTTCGAACATCATTTAAGTAGGATCGTCCAATCTGCAGCGTCAGGTGATTCGAAAGCGAGATGGTAGTGCCTTCAATCTTATAGATGTGCTTCATATTTACAATATTAGAACGGTGACAGCGGATAAAGCAGTCGGGGAGATAACCGGCAATGGTATTCAGAGTAGATCTCTGTTTGAATATGTCTTTTGTTGTCAGAATATCTACAGAGTGTTTAAGACTCGTAAAGCAGATGATCTCGTTATATGGGATCTGCAAAGTGGTCTTATAGTCATTAAAGATATAACATTGATTGGAATGATCCTTTGTCAGTGCATCCATACAGCGCATCAGAGGTTCAAAAGAGACCGGTTTTAAAAGATAATGGAACGCACGGACTTCATATCCCTGAAAGACATATTCTGTAAAAGCAGTCAGAAAAATGATCTCTCCGTCAAAGCCCTTGGCACGTAAATTCTGTGCGATCTGAATACCGTTCATAATAGCAGGATCATCTTCCAAAGAAAGCCTGATATCGAGAAAAAAGATATCGGCTTTTTTTATTATGTCTTCTGCGTCAAAAAGTTCCTCTCCGGAAGAATATACGTGGCAGGAAATCTGATGCCCGCGTTCTTTTGCCCATGTGTCAAGGTGATCGGTCAGCGTTTCACTGGCAGTTGCCTGATCTTCTACGATAGCAATTTCAAAAATCATGATAAATACCTCCCCTGTTTCATATCATCAGTTTGTTGATCCGTCAGGATCCTTGTCAGGATCTTTCTCAAGCAAAGGAATCATAATATGCAGCTTAAAATCCTCCTTGCCCGGATTAATATCAATCAGGCCGTCTGCCTGTTCTGCAAGTTCCTGTATTCTTTTTAGTCCGATTCCATGAGACAGGCGTTTTTTGGCCGTATCGGATTTTGTTGAGAGCAGCATACCATTTTTGTCAAACAGATACTCTCCGTTACTGCCATTTTCCATGTAAATGCCAAACATGTTTTGATAAGGCTGTATCGTGAAATTGATCCAGCACCGGTCTTTTTTGTCCGATGGAATCTTTTCGCATGCTTCGATCGCATTATTAAAAAGATTTCCGATCAGAGAACACAGGCTGATATCATCAAGAGGGATTTTCTGAGGCAGTAAAATAGAATAAGAAACCTGAATCCCTTTTTGCTTAGCGGCAGAAAGCTTCGTTGAAACAATGCAATCAATAGCCGTATTTCCGGTGCTTAAAAAATGATGAATGTTATCAATGTGTTTGCGGTAATCGGCAATGTATTCTAACAGCTTATCGTTTTTGTTTTGAGAAGCGAGAATTTCAATCGTATCAAGATACAGATTCATATCGTGTTTTAATGTACGCAGGTCATGTGTCATTTCTAAAATGTTATTAAACTGTGCCTGCTCTAATTCAAACTGTGCTTTTTCTTCCAGATAGGTTATGTTTTTTTGCTTTGCCACACCAAGCTGATAAACAAAGACTAACAGCGATACAAAAAGAATCACAAAGAGGAAGCAGATGATTCCAAGGCTGTTTGCTATTTCGCGGGTAACTTTTTTTGTCGTTGTTTTTAAAGTGATTGCAAAAATATATTGTGCAACGATCATACTTGTCAAAGACAGAAAAGAGAAAGCAATTGTTTGACGCAGAGTGAAAAATAATTGCTTATCCGTCAGCAGTATTATCAAAAAAATAAAGAGCGACAGCAGACTGATATAGGCAAAAGTGATCGGTATACGAAAAGCTCCGCCCAGTAATATCGTATTCACATTTACATTTGCTAAAACAGTAGGAAGCAAAATGGTCATCATATCAGCAAGCATACAAAGTATCGTGTAGATAATGATCCAAAACAAACATGGAAATAACGGTGCATAAAAGAAATAAATTGTAAAAAGAAAACGTACTATGTCAAAAAAACCGATCGTTATTAAAGTGGAGACACCAAAATGATTAAACACATATAATAATGCCACCTGACAGCATAAAAATAATGTTATTTTCTGCGGGCGGTATGGCATTTCTTTTGCTTTCATTTTCTTTTTGACTAGCAGATAGTATAAAAAAGCTTCTATCCCATTGATCATAATTTCCCAGAGCTGTAAAAACAGATAAAGCATTTCAAATCCTCCATGTATAAAAATCTCATCCTAATCCATAGTATCATTTCAAAATAACAGAAGCAAGAAGTGTTGTATGTCGTTTGGGACGTTTAGAATGCTACTCGTGCCTTGTGGATTGAGAAAATGAGTGAGTATGATCTGACAAAATACTTATAAAGGAAAGCAGAATTGTGTCTAATGTTGATATTGTTATATAAGATGTCCAGGACGTTGCAAGAAAAAAACAAATGGTAAATTCTATAAGAAGTATTATGATACTTTTCAATTTTTCGATATGTTTGCGGTGATCAGACAGATGTTTTTTAGGGTTGTTTACAGGAACAAGAAATACTGTATATAAAACGGAAATAATATATAAAATAAGAACAAACAGAGGATCTGAATAAATGGGAAAATGATGAAAAAGCATAGCGGTAATCCCAAGTAAAGAGGATATAGTAATACATAGAAAATGATTTGGAGCATGATAGCCACCGAAATGATTTCTAAGCAATACAAATGCGCCAAGCCAGATTAAGATTTGTGGAAACTGATGCATGAAAAAAGAAGCGATAATAATGAAAAAAATTGTTATAGATGAATTTAAAATACATTCTGTTCCATATATGTAAATATCAATCATATCTTGGTCGTCTGTATTATTTTTGACCAGTTGTTCTGTAATTTTTGATGCAATCCCGTGTAACATAATGTTTCCTTTCTGGTAGATAGTTATACCTTAATGTTAGCAGTGAAATGGACTATTTTCAAGAAGCCGGATTGTTGTTTGTGTTGTTTAAAGTGCTGTTTATGCCGAAAATATATGTTTGCCTTGAATTATCTTTTTTAAGACGAACTTGTGTTAAAAAGGATATTCAAATGTTGTTTGCGTTGTTTAGATTGCTGTTCGTGCCATAAGGGATTGAAAATTGCGATGTATCTATTATATTGAAGGTATTACACAAAGAAAGGAGGAGACTGGTATGGTATCAGAAAAAAAGACTTCTGTAGCTTTAAAAGCAATTTCATATATTGCAAAAAAGAAAGCTAATGCAGCATGTTTAGGTTTTGCATATGAACCGGATGTTCCAGAGAAACTGAAAAGTATGATGGATACAAAAGTGAAAAAAGAAAAGAATTAATATGCAGCGTTTTCTATGAAAACAAGAGAATGAAAGAATGAGAATAATAAATGGGTTCCAACTCAAGACTTGGGGAGAAGTTTTGAGTTGGTATATTAAGACAATGATTTAAAATGTCATATTTATAGAGAAAAATATAGACTTTGTCAAGAAGAGACGGGTTTTTGAATTATAACGTTATAAAAAGAGAAGGTACAAAAAGATGAAATTGATATGTAGAGAAGGGGATGTGAACCTGACAAAGGATAATTTTGTCTATGCAGAGAGTGAATTGCATTATGTCGGTATATGGGTGTTAGAGAACGATGCATTACAGAAATATTCTTTGCGTATCACATTGGATGGTTTAGAAAAACAGATTACAGTATCGGATATATGGCGGATACATAAAAGTTTTCTGGTAAATGCAATATATGTTAAGACGATCAGAAGATATGGGGTAAATCTGACCACAGGAAATATTCTTTCTGTTTCACAGGCAAAGTATAATGTAGTACAGCAAAAATATACGGAATATAACCACAAAATATGTAAATAAAAGTAAAAAAAGATGCTATTTCTGCCAAAAAATCATTAATTCTGCCAGAATGTTGAATTACATCTATAAAATGTGTATGGTGAAAGTGAGATTATAACTTATAAAACTATAAAATAAAATTTATAAAAGCGGGGGTGATACGCAGAAGTTGAAATAAAGAAACAGGGGTTATATGAAGCTAAGAAAAAAGAAGATATTATATGGAAAATAACAAAGTACGATCAAGAAAGGAGAAGTTTATATGGGAAAGGCAAAGAGATGCATTTTAGCTATATGTGCAGCCGTTTTATTAGTTGGAGCAGGTACCATCATATACAGACAGGCACAAGGAAACGAAAGTTTATGGGGAACCTTTGCAAAGGATCACAAGGATCTGGTAAAGAAATATTCAGACTGGTTTAATAAGGATGGAGAGTTTTATTTCAAAATTGCAGAAGGAAAAAAGGATACTGCATGGTGGGATAAGATATTTGATAAAGTGGCAAACAAGGAAGAAGGTACGAAAATACCGGAAGAACTGATCAAAGCAATGACGACAGAGCAGCTGTTAGATGCCTGTGCAAGACATCCATTAGCATTTCGTTTTTATGCAGATCAGGAACATGCTTATCTGGATTGGGATACATATGTAAAAAAGGAATTTAATGGAATCAATGCTCTGCTAAAAAGAAAGGATATATGGGATGTGTGCTATCAGTTATATATGAATACTGACATTCCTAAAGAAAAGACGGAACAAGAAGTAGGAGAGATTGAAATTTATAAGCAATGTATTGCAGCAGGGATGCTATTAAGCTCTAAAGGATACGATCAATTAACAAAAAAGCAAAGAAATATGGTCATTCGCAGGACATATGAGAAAGATAAACAAATAAATAAAGAGGAAAAGTATATATTATTTCAGCATACTTTTGCAACATCTCTTATAAGTGCGGATGCAGATGATAACCCATGGCAGAAAACCAAAGAAGCATATGATAATGCGAATGACTGATGTTTGTACTTTATTGACAAAAAAATTATATAATGATGGAAAGGAAAATGATCATGAGAAAAATTTTAATGACATGTTTGTTAGCGGGGGTGTTTCTAACAGGATGTGGAGCGTCTGCTTCAAAAAATGAACAACAAACAAATGAGGTAGCAGACCACGAACAGAACGCTACATCAGCTCCTACAGCAACAGAGATGAAAAAAAGTGATGCAACAAAGAAAAAAGAAACAGCAAAATACACAACAACCTATAAAGATAACATTTTAGTTGATGGTACAAAACAAAAAATGATTATCCGTCAAAACAAAAAAGATATTACAGATACAAAAATATCTATAAATAATAAACAGGTTGTATTAAAAAGAGTGTCAATAGGTACTGGCTATGCACATCCGACAGTCAGTATGGCAGATGTCACCGGAGATGGCAAAAAAGAAATGATTATGGCTTTAAGGGGAGGAGCATCAGGAAGTGCTTCGGATATTCAGGTATTTAGAAAAAGTGATGGAGTCTGGACGGAGATACCAACACCTGATACATTGTGGAGAGATGATGATATCTCCGTAAGCTATCATGCCGGAAAGGTAGAGATTAGTGTATTGGGTAATGACAAAACATACACAATAACTCATAATGGAAAAGATAGTGAAATGCCATTAGTAGGGCTAAGAACATGCAAACAAAAAAATGACATGCTTCTGATACAAGATGTGATTGGCTGGAATACAGCAAATAATAAAATCGGATTGGTTACACAAAAATTACAATATGATAAAAAATCTGATTCGTTTATAGATCATAGTACCTATGTTAGATAGACCAATCGGTATAAATGTATTTGAAAATCGGTTTTATGCTTTGTTCTTGAGGGAGAACATAAGAGTATGAAAAAATGATGATTATAAATGGAGTCGGATGGAGATCCGGAGGGAGAAAGATCTCTGTCCGGCTTTTGTTATAAAAAGTGTTAATTCTGCCAAAAAATTATTAATTCTGCCAAAATGTTGAATTACATCTATAAAATGTGTATGGTGGAAGTGAGATTATAACTTATAAAACTATAAAATCGGGGGATATGCAGAGGTTGAAATAAAGAAACAGGGGTTATATGAAGCTAAGAAAGAACAGCAAGAAAAAAGAAGATATTATATGGAAAATAACAAAGTACGATCAAGAGAGGAGATATGAGTATGAAGAAAAAATTTATTGGGTGTTTTAGTATAGCTGTAGCAGTTTTGGTGATTGGCTGCTTTGTATATCAGTTTCATGCGACACCTAAAAAAGCGAAAGCAGATACAGTACCAAGTCTGGTAGAAGAGATGAAGAATATTATTGACAAGAAAATAAAAGATGATCCGGTTCTTCAAGCAAGTTCAAATCCAAATGATTATATCAAAGATAATACAGCATATGATAAATTGATCCAAATGGGAGTGAAACGTGTGCCGGAAATGCTTACATATCTGGAAAGTTCAGATGGAAGTGGTTTGGAAAATTATTTAACAGCTTTGGCAGTGGAAGATATTATGGATTGCAATTTAAAAGAAACTGAATATGCATGGGAAGATTCTAAAGATTTTGTTACTCAGTTTTCCGACATGGTAAAAGATAGAAAAAAGATTGTGAAAAATGCGATGGAAAAAGCAAAGAATGTTGACGAAGTAGAAAAAGTGCTGCAACCGTATGGGCTTGTTGCAACGGAAACAGCATTGGAAATGCAAAATACAGACTCTTCCAATAACAAATACGAAAAATATGTAAAAGCAATACAAAAGAAATCCACTCTAAAAAAATCAGAGCGATCTTATTTACAAAAAGAGATTTTGAATTAAGAAAAATGAGCTGAAAATGTAGTATCGCCAAAAGGGACGAAATGACAAAAACAAGGGATGAATGGTGATTTTTCAGTGAAATTTACCATTCATCCCCCAATTTTGTCGATTCGTCCCACATTTTGGTTTTCGGAGCAGAATGCGTGATAAAATATAAATGAATGAAAAAATGCTGACTATAAACAAGAGCCGAACAGAGATCTGGAGGGAAAAAGATCTTTGTCTGGCTTTTGGTATGGAAAAATAAAATTTTTTTAGAACGTTTATAAAGCAGTCCAAACAAAATAATGCATCAGCTTAATGATCTGTAACGTTAGTAAAGTGGGGAGTAAATATCTGATAAAAAAGAGGCAGGTATAGCAGTTATATTGTAAGAGGGATTAGTATGGATAAGAGATTATATGTCTCGGTTCTTTTAGGCATATGTATGATGACCATGTTTGGGGTGACTGGCTGCAAAAAAATATATCAAACAACAGAGATTGTAAAAGAACTTAAAGAGTACAAGATTGATTCAGAAGAAGATATGACAGAAGTAGCTATTGTAATGGTTCATGATGGAGGAAATGGGAAAGATGTACGGGAACGTTGGAAACATCAATCAGAAAAAATTCGAACATTAGGACTTCCGACTTGTGAATTGGATACCAAAAAAGAAAAGAAGAAAGTATATCGAATATTAACATCAGATATAAAAAAAGAGAGTAATTCAAAAGAAAAGACAGAAATAACGTTTAATGGAAAGACATTAGATGATTGGTCAACGATTCTTTATGTTAAAAATAAAGAAGGGAAAGGAATTAGTATGTATTTGGATATAACGCATTGTTGTATCTATTTTAAGGAAAAGAAATATTTCTTAGAGAAGAAAGATGCCGAGTATCTTTATTCTTTGTATTGGCAGATTATTTCGGGACCGGACTATTTATAAATATAATAGTGAAATGTAAAAAGAGACAGGCTCATTTTTGAAAGGGGAAATTTATGAGTAAAAAGATACGATATGTTGTTCTTTTATTTAGACGAAAAACATTCCCGGAAATTACTGGATATGATCAATAAATATAATCCGTTCTATAGAGGAGCAGATATGTAATACAAAAGAGAGAAGAGGATGGTGTGATGAAAAGCAGGGTCATAAGGAAAATAATTATTATTTTTGCTGTAATAGTTTTAATTTGTCTTTTGTCTAATGGAACAGGATATTATTATCCGCTTGCCGGAAAGAAAGATGCGACGCAGTATTATGCTCTGGAGAAGCATAATCAGGCAATTATATCATGGAATCATTCAAATCCGGGAATATCCAATGTATCGTTTGACCGCAGTTATCAAAGAATTGCTAATATTCTTGTTATTGATGGTGGAACATTAATAGGTATTGGTTTTGGCAAGTTAGCCATATGTATTGATAGTGAGAATAAAGACCATGAATATGTATCATTGTTTTGGAGAGATAATGCAAAGCAGAAAGTTTCCTACAACAGTATAAAGGAGGTTCCAAGATAAATGGCGAATGTAATAGAAGAAAAGCAGGCATCTTCTGAAAGGAACAGAATGAGTTATAAGAGAATAATACGAATTGTTGTTATCGCTTTTGTTGCTGTTTTTTTACTTGGAGGAATTGTTTTTTCACAGCAAAAAGGTTTTTATTATCCGATATTTCAAAAGGATTGCTATGATAAAAGTTATTATGTTCTAATGGATCATAAGAAATGTGATGTAAGTTGGAATGTGACAGATGCAAGAGTGCGAAATAGTGTCAATAGTCTAAAAAAGGAAGAGGAACAATATGCTAATTCTTCCTATAAAAGAATAGCCAACAGTATTATTATCAATAATGGACAACAGATTGGATTTGGGTTTTGGGGATTAACGATCATAGTAGAACCAAAAGAGCAAACAGGGAATTATATAACATGGTTTTACAAGTCGGGTGATAAATTGAACAAGGCAAAACTATGGAAAAGCAAATAGGATAGATTTATGCGTTTGGTTAGCTCTATTATCTTCGGCACTCTTTATGGACCTCTATATTTTATTGAAAAGCGAAAGAGGACAGCATGTAGATGAATATATGAAGGAGATGCGTGAGAATGACAGATTATAAAAAGTGTTAATTCTGCCAAAAAATTATTAATTCTGCCAGAATGTTGAATTACATCTATAAAATGTGTATGGTGAAAGTAAGTGAATATATATGATTTATGAAATCACTTTTTTTATCTAATGGTGATATGTATAAATGGGGGGGTAAGTTATTATGTGTATAAATAGAGAGAGGTTTTGTTTGGGGAGATTTTTTCTCATACTGTGCATACTGCTTGCGTCTATGTTTGGACTACAGATAGAAGCCTGTGCCGATGGAATTGTGTATGAGAAAATAGAAAGCAACGATTCGTTTTATCTCAGTCATCAAAAGAAGTGCAAGGAAGATAGGAGAGGGTATACTGTTTCAAAAGAGATTGCTTGTTATAAAAGTCCTGAAGGGAAAAAGCTAAAACGATCATTACCAAAAGGTTCGCATATTACCGTGTCCTATACTTATCAGACAAAGTCTCAGAATTGGGGGTTGTTATATTTACTTACAGATACAAAAGGTAATTATCAGAACGTGAATGGATGGATCAGGCTATCGGATGTTGATTTTACATATGACGCACTGGCTTTTTGCCATGATCATGCAAGAGAATTGGATGCAAAGTGGATGGACAACACCTTTAAGAGTATCCGACAAAGATTAAAAAAAGAGATAGTAGTGTGGTCATATCCATATTCAGGGAAACGCCTAGGATCTATGGAGATAGAAAAATATCCATCTGATCGGGAGTTGGTTGGCAAACCAATGTATCGTGATTCAGATAAAAAATATTGGGCAATCATTCGTTATGGGCAATCCTATGGAGCAATTTGTCTGTCCGATCCGGAAAACAAATCAATTCCTAAAAAGAAGATTGATCCATATACAATTCCGGATAGGGGAAATGCTTTTATGAGCATGAAAAAAATAGTAATTATTTGTGTGCCTGTTATTTTCTTGTTCGTTGCAGGGTGGAGATTGCATCAAAAAATAAAGATCCGCAAAAGCATGGATAAGCAGATAGAATAAGCTAATATGTCTGGCTAATAACGAAAAGAGTGTGGGGAGAGTTTTATGAAGAAAATTTATTTTTTTATTCCGATCAGCGTGATTATTACGGCAATCATTTGTTTTGGAATCAGTCATTTGAATGAAAAAAAGCAGAATGAGCAACAGGAACAGACAGAGAATACTTTTTTTGAGAGTATGAATACAAAGGTAGACAAAGAGAAAAAAGCTGTTTATAAAATGGATGGTTTTGACATACAGATTACGGATTCTGTTTTGGGTGAAGGCGCATTCTATTGTATTGCTGCGGTATGGTGTGAAGACGGTTATACGGGGAATCTCTTTGATGATGAAGATGGAATTGTGATGAGGGAAGACAAGGATATATCTATTCGGTTTGGTAGTGAAAGATGTTCTAATAATATTATTTCATATCAAAAAAATGGCATTACATATCTTTGCTGTGAGTATGTCTATGCAGAGGCAGTTCCACGTACCAATCAATATCTGGCGTTAAATATATCTGACAATAAAGGGAAAAAGAAAAGCATTCCAATCGGAATAGCACATCCGGTTTATAAAAAGGATATACCGATTCAGAACAAAGACCAAAATGATCAGGTATATTTGCAGGAAGATGGATCGCTGGTTGTATATAGTAATGATATGATTTGCCACATCACAGCAGTAGGAATGTATATTCAGGGAGATGATGAGCTTCTGACAAAATTTGTTCAGGGGAAAAAGCAGAATACAGCTATTCAAAAGACTGTTGGACCGGCAGAAAATGTCTATATCAGAATGAAAGGTGCAAAGAAGAACGTTACAGCACAGTCAGCCACATATGGTAATAAAACAGATGGAAGTTCATTTTACTTTTGGCAGTCGTCCACTCGAATCATACCGGAGCAGATTGCTTGGATTCAAATTGGTGACAGGAAGATTGAGTTGTAAAAATATACGATGCTGCATGTTACAATTATACAAATATGGGGAGGAAAAACTATTATGAAAAAAACAATAAAAACGCTTTTAGTAATAGGTATTTGTCTGCTTTTAGCAGGAATCAGTAAGCAGACAAAAGCAGAACAATATCCACAGGAAGAAACGGTGGCAGGACTCACTTATGAGTTAGACGAAGAAGAAACGGGATATCTTGTTACGAAGTGGGATGGAGTAAGTGAGGAAGTGACGATACCGGATGAATTGCACGGAATTCCGGTTCGTGCAGTAGGTTCGCTAGTATTCCAGGGCAGAAAGTTGCTTCGAAAAATTACATTTGGTAAAAATATTTCAAGTATTTACTGGAAGAGCTTTTATGGTTGTAGCAGTTTAGTGGAAGTTCACTTTGGTAGCAACATAAGAGAAGTGGAAGAGGATGCATTTCGGGAATGCAGTAATTTACAAATTATTACAGGCGGCAACCGTCTCAAAAAGATTGGAACGCATGCGTTTGCTGATTGTCAGAGTTTGAAAGAGTTTCATGTTCCAAAGGATATAACATATTTTGGGAATTGTGTGTTTGTCGGCTGTACAAATCTCGAAAAAATAACAGCATCAGCAACACCTAAAAATATGATAGAGATTTCTATGGATAGTTTTGAAGGTTCAAAATGGTATCAGCAATGCATTACACAAAAGAAAACAGTTATTTGGAATCATGTGTTGATTTATGCCGGTGGTTTGCATGGAAATGTTACGCTGTCAGGCAAAAAATATAAAGGAATTGCATTATTTGCATTTAAAAATTGTCAGGATATCAAGACAATTACTGTTAAAAATATAAAGTATATTCATAGAGTTGCTTTTTTCTATTGTAATGCTTCTCAATTAATAATAGTCGGACAGAACAGTTTATCCGGTTTTTCATTAGATATGAAATCTAATATAAGAAAGCTTACTTTAGATGTAAAAAACATTGTTGGAATGGAAAGTTGTCCCAGTGTCAGAACAATGATACTTGGCAAAAGGATCTCAATTTTTAAACCATCCAACAATTATACTTTAAAAGAATGTTTTAAAAATTAAAAAACGTTAAAGTTTTCTACCCCTGAAGATGTGATGTTTTCACCGAGCAAATGGGAATTTCCAACTGAAAAACCATATGCCTATCGACAGATAAATAATCTGCGCCATATTTATTTGAAGTCCGCAAAGCCATCACCATCAATAAAAAAACAATTTAGTAGAAGAGTTACTCTTCATGTACCAAAGAAGAGTATAAAAATCTATAAAAAATATGCAAAATGCAAAGTTGTTGCTCGATAATACAGAGGGTACTGCATCAAAAAAATAAAGTCGCAAAAAGTATGGATAATCAGATAGAATAATCTATCTGATCAATAACGAAAAGAGTATGGGAGAGTTTAATGAAGAAAAAAATAATAATCTTGTTATTAAGTAGTTTGCTGCTTACAAGCTGTGGCACGCAAAAAGAAACGAAATCAACAAAGAATACGACAACTGCCGTTGCAAGTACGAAAAATGTTGCGCAAGAGGCGGACTATTCAGATTATCCGAATGAGGCTGTTTTGAAGGGAAAGAAACTGGATGGTATGATGCCGGGAGTATACAGACCACAAAATTATACAAAATTTTTTCGACAGGAAAAATATAAAAAGTTTTTACATACCGATATCAAGGAGTGGAAAGATGCTCAGGGAAATTATGGTTATCCGCAGGACTATACGCAAGGTCCGAATCCGAACCAGCCTGACGTGCTGGCATCACAGCAGTTTCCGGAATCTTTATTGAAGGATATTTCGACTAAGGATCTGTTGCATCTTATTTTAGATAAAGTTTTGTATTTAGCGTACTATGATCAGCCATTAGAAGGTCTGTCATTATTTCGATCAGATTATAATTTTGTGGATGAACTGATGAACAGAAAGGATTGTAACAAATATGTAGAAAAAGAATATGCTTCTTATTCGAAAAAAGAACGAAAAAAGTATTCTACATCAACATGGACAGATTATTTTAGTGATAAAGGCTATAATTTTGAGGAAAGTCAAAAATTTCAATTTGTAGAAGCATTAAAAGAATACTATGCAAAAAAATAAACAGCACTAAAAGGGACGAACTGACAAAAACGCGGGATGAATGGTAATTTTTTTAAGAAAATTTACCGTTCATCCCCCAATTTTGTCAATTCGTCCCCCATTTTGTTTTTTGGAGTAAAATGTGTGCTAGAATATAAATGGATGGAAAAATGCTGATCATAAACAAGAGGCGGACAGAGATCTGGAGGGAGATAGATTTCTGTCCGCCTCTTGCTATGGAAAAAACTACTAATTCTGCCAAAAAACTATTAATTCTGCCAAAGTGTTGAATTACATCTATAAAATGCGTATGGTGGAATTGAGACGATGTAATGATTATAAAGGAATACTTGCAAAGGTGGGGGGGATAGAATATCAGGAAGATTTAAACATGGACGCAGATAGGCAAAACAAAATATGAGCATTCCATAAAATTACTATGTTGTAACGGGAATAAAGCAAAAAATAACCGGCTGTATAGGATAAAGAAGAGTAAAAAGCACTTTGCAAAAAATGTAGAAATTTATATAATAAAAGAGTATTTTATTGGTTGGAGAGGAAGAAAAATGTTTAAAATAATACTTTGCGATGATAATTGCTCTTTTTTGGAAATGGAGAAAAGAATGATAGAAAGAATTTTCTCAGAACATGCTATAAAGGGCGAAATTACATGCTTACATTCGGGGAAAGAACTGCTTGCTTTGGAAGATACGATATCAGATTATCAATTAATTTTATTAGATGTAGAGATGAATGAATACAATGGCATAGATGTGCTGGAAAAGATCAGAACATATTCGGATATTCCGGTTGCTTTTGTAACATCTTATATCAGATATTCCATGGCAGGATATCGTGTTAATGCGATCCGTTATATTTTAAAAGAGCCTAAAAGCATAGAGATAGCTTTGGAGGAATGTATACAGGAAGTCTGCAAAAGATGGAATGAAAAGAAAGTTATTACAATGGAAGTTTCGTGCAGAGAAGGAGACATAAGTGTTTCAAATGATAATTTAGTTATGATCGCAAGTGAGTTGCATTATATTTATTTTTACGTTAAACAGGAGGGAGAGTATCAGAAATTTTCGGTACGCGGAAAGCTGGATGAATTTGAAAAAGAATTTTCTTGCCTTGGTTTATTAAGAGTACATAAAAGTTTTTTGATCAATCCCGCCTATGTGGATTATATAAAACATGGATATGTACAAATGAAAACAGGTGAAAGGATTTCTGTTACACAAAAAAGATATGCAATGATCAAACAAAAATATTTGAAATACAAAGGAGATATATTATGAGTGAAATGATATATAGTTTGATTTTTACATGTATTTATGTGGTGTTATGTGATTTTTATGCATCTGTTTTTAGTGGGAAAAAGAGACAGAACGGTAAAATGGTTCGGCCGGTGTTATTTGTTATCTGGTTAGTATTAGAGAATGCTGTTTCGATCGCTCTGGATCAATATGTTATTGTGAAGATTCTTATGATCATTATATTGAATGCGGCTGCAATTTTTGCTTTACACAGTATTAGTTGCCCAAAGAGTCTGTTTTTGGCATTTTCTTATCAGCTGTTGTGTTTGATATTTGATTATATATCCATGATCCTGTTTGAAATGATATTTAAACAGATGTCAGTATATCATATGGATGGATCATTACAGGGATTTCTGACGGGAGAGTTTAGTCAGCTTTGTGTCATACTGTTTTTGTTTTTCTTAAAAAGGAAAACAGCATCCACGGATAAAGACATGATGACGCAGATGCAATGGACGAAATTATTTATTATGCCGTTGATTTCTCTGATTGTTATTGTGGCACTATATTTTGATTTTACCGGACATATGAGTCAATATCAGCAGAATGTAGTTATGCTTCTGGCATTTGGTCTGGTTATTATGAATGTCTATGTCTTTTATTTGATCTGTGAAATTGCAGAAGGCAAGGAAAATGTGAAAAAGAGCATGATGGATGCACAGCGCAACAGGTTGTCGTATCAAAGATTAGAGGAGATGCGAAATCAATATAATCTGATCAGAAAAAGAGAACATGAGTATCATAATCAGATGACTGCGATCTATGCACTTGCAAAGGAAAAGGACGATGAACAGATCCGCAAAATTACACAGAATTATTTGGAGCTGCAAGGGGATGCAGAATATTACTTTGATACAAATCATGCAGTTGTGAATGTGATTTTAAATGAGAGATATTATTTGGCACTTGAAAAGGGCATTGTTTTATCTTATAAGTTTAATGACCTTTCACAAATTCCGTTAAATGAAGTGGACATATCGATCCTTCTATCGAATCTGATTGATAATGCGATAGAAGCGGCAGAAAAATTAAAGAAAAAAACAGTTGTCAATGTTGACATTTTTTTGAGAGATTATGAACTGTTCTTAAAAGTAAAAAATGAATTTGACGGAACATATATAAAAGAACATGAACATTTTGTTTCACAAAAAGAAGATACAAAGATGCATGGATATGGCATAAAAAATATAGAAGAGATTGTAAAAAAATACGATGGGGAATATTTCAATGAGATTACAGATAACGTATTTATTTCTACAATCAGTATACCAAGTGAATGAAAATAAAAGCAAGCCGGATAAAGATGAAAAGGAAAATAAACTGGTCGATATCTATTCTGTTGCATTGCCGGGGGAAGTTGATAATTATCGTTATTCCGGTTTTTGGTGTTTATATTAATATCAGGTTATCAAATTTAACTAAAAACGAGTCCGAAATATAATCATACCAAAAGGGATGAACTGACAAAAACACGGGATGAATGGTAAAATTTTTAGAAAAATTACCGTTCGTCCCCCAATTTTGTCAATTCGTCCCTTGTTTTGGTTTTTAGAGTAAAATGTGTGCTAGAATATAAATGAAAAAATGCTGATTATAAACAAGGGTCGGACGGAGATCTGGAGGGATATAGATCATAGATCTTTGTCCGTTTTTTGTTATAAAAAGTATTAATTCTGCCCAAAAATTGTTAATTCTGCCAAATTGTTGCATTATATCTATAAAATGTGTATGGTAAAAATGAGACTATAAAATTATTGTAAAGGAATATTTACAAAGTGGGGGATAGGATATCAGAAAATTGGAAGAAAAGAAATGGGGTTATAAAAAGCTAAGAAATACAAAGAAGAAGGATAGGACATACTAAGAGGAGGTTTAAAATGAACAAAACAAAGATAGGGATTTGTACGATAGGAGCAGTTGCGATATTGGCAGGAAGCTGCATGATAGGCAGTACATATGCCGCAAACCGGACAAAAGCAGATCAGAGAGTGACGGCTACAGCGGTTCGTGCAGTGGAACCGTCTAACGATACGTTGAAAAAAGCGATCAGTAGGGCTATTCCGGAAGAATATCAGGTTAGTGATTATCAGAAAGATTTATGCGAAGATAATTTTGCGCAGGGTGGTTTCTTGATTACCGCTGATAAAAAGCCAAAGTTAGATCAGGAAGCGATCAATCAGGAGTGGAGCAATGCCGGTATCATTGCAAAATGGGATATTTCTACACTCAAAAAGCGTTTTAATGCAGATGGAAAAAAGGATGAAAAAGAAATCGTAAAAGATCTTTTAGAAAATCTGCACACATCTGTATCAAAGAAAAGTGAACCATATGGAGAAGATATTGCCTTTGATATGAGCAAAGATTTATACACTGCTGCATATACAGCAAAACTGGGCGATAAAGCAAAAAATCTTGAAAGTGAAGCAAAGTATAAAGTAATTCTGCTACAAGAGCAAAATACGATCTATGCATTGTTATTTAACAAAAAATACTTTGATATTACTTCAATAAAAAATGTATACGATGCTGTGAAGGTACAAAGTGCTACTGCCTCTCCTATAGCAACAGAAATGCAAAATTCTAAGTAATATAGCATAAAAGAAAAACGGACAGAGAGGGTTAAGATGTTATTTGATGTGGGGAAATATGGGGAGAACATTGCTTTTGAACATGCAAAAGGAATGGCAGTTACTTATGATGATCTTGCGAAGCTTACAAAAAGAGTAGAGCAAAAGATTGGAAGCAGAAAGCTGGTTTGTTTGCTGGCTTCGAATACAGTTGGTGCATTGGCATATTATATTTCTTTTTTAAATAGTAAGAATGTTGTCTTGCTGCTGGATGCAGGTATGGCAAGAGAAGATCTGGAGAAATATCTGAAAACGTACCGGCCTGATTATATTTGTAAACCACAGGATCAGGAATATGTGTTGTCAGCCTATGAACCGGAAAGCAAAAAGGAATTATACAAAGAGCTTGCATTATTGCTGCCGACATCGGGATCTACAGGAGCAATGAAGCTGGTTCGTCAAAGCTATCGGAATATAGAAGCAAATACCAAAGCAATCATAACCTATTTGCAAATAAAGCAAAGTGACCGTCCCATCTTATCGCTTCCAATGTCTTATACATATGGTCTTTCTGTTGTTCATACACACATTGCAATGGGAGCAAGTATATTTCTAACGGATGATAAGATCTGTCAGAAGACATTTTGGGATTTTTGCAGAGAGAAAAATATTACCTCTTTTAGTGGAGTACCTTATTCATATGAAGTGCTAGAACGTTTTCGCTTTTTTGAAAGAAAAGAACATATTTCACAAAGCAGAACGGAATATAGCCAAAAGACGGATCAGACATTTATAAGAAAAGAAGATATCGGTTTGAAAACGCTGACACAGGCAGGCGGTCATCTGGACAATGCCTTACAGGAGAAGATAATTGATTATGCGATACAGCATAAGATCAGATTTTACGTTATGTATGGGCAGACTGAGGCAACGACCCGGATGTCATATGTTCCTTATCAGAAATTGTATCAAAAAGAAAAAATAGGAAGTGTCGGGATTCCAATCCCCGGAACAAGAATGGAGATCACGGATGAGACAGGATGCACAATAGAAAAGCCATTTCAAACCGGAGAGATTGTATTCTATGGGGAAAATGTTTCTCTGGGCTATGCCGATTGCTTAGAGGATTTAAAATTGCAAGATACCAATCAAGGCAGATTGCAAACCGGAGATATCGGTTATCAAGATGAGGATGGTTATTTTTATATCACGGGCAGAAAGAACCGTTTTGTCAAGATATGTGGAAAAAGAATGAGTTTAGATGAGATCGAACAGAAAACGAAAAGTAAGTTTCGTGGGGTAGATTGTGCAATAACAGGAGATGATACCTGCTTGCAGGTTTATATTGATCAGGAACGAGTGGAAGAAGTGACCGGATATTTGCAAAAGAAGTTCCGGCTTGGCAGATCGCAGGTACAGGTCGATGTATTGCAACAGATTCCGAAAAATGCAGCAGGTAAAGTACAATATACTGCTTTATCAAAGCATTGATCAAAAGGAAAATGGAGGGGTTACAAAAGATGAAAAGTTTAGCGTTTCAGGTTGTAGAAGGTAATATGGGGGCACAGTATCATCATTATCTTTTAGGAATTATTTTACAAAATGAAGAGGGAAAGAAGTTTGTCTTTAATAATTATATGAGTATGCTGGTGAAGCATTTTTATGACAGTCACGGAGACTTTGCATTTGATGGAGTGTACAGCTGTCACAGAGATATTTTAGACCAGTTGATCATCCGTGGACCATTGGAGCATTTTCATGAGACCATTCAAAAGAGTATTGACCATGGAAAATATGTCGTGATCAATGTCAATGAAGAAAATCTGTCATGCAGACAGGCATATCATCATCATTATTTTCGTCATGATCTGCTGATCTATGGTTATGACAGTCAGGAAAAGACGTATTTAACGGCAGGATTTAATGAGAATATGGAGTTTTGTACGCAGGCATATGCTTATAAAGAAGTAGAATATGCATATTACACGATGAAAAACGAATGGGATTTTGAGTTTTTTGCATTCGCATGGAACCGGCAATATAACACGGAACTTAATCTGAAAAAGATTATAACAGATCTTTCCATATACATAGAAGGAGAAAATCCAAACCGAACCGCCCTGGAGCAGTTTTTAGAAATAGGTTACGATAGTTATTTTATTCAAAACAGTTATAAAGAATACTATGGAATTCGTTTATATGATTATATAACAGAACGGCTAAAGGGGCAGCATAAGCTTTTTCGAAAGGAAAACAGCAACGAAGTGATCGGTGTCAATGATCTGCGTACGATCAATGCATTGCGGGCACATATTCATATCATATCAGAGCTGGTAGAGTACGTTGTGTCCGGGGAAAAGAAAGAAGAACTTATATCACAATTAAAAAAGCAGGATCAAACCCTGTATGGGATCAAACTTTTGTTGCTTCGCTATGTCGAAGCACCGGAAAGAAAGACGAGAAAAAAGCTTCTGGATATGTTAGGAAAAGCCAGAGAAAGGGAAGCAGAACTTTTAAAAGAGGTGATAATGACAATAGAAAATTATTAATTCCGCCAAAACGTAGAATTACGTCTATAAAATGGTGTATAGTAAAAATAAGTATCATTTTTGCAACAAATAAAAAGTTTGATACGTTATTTATAGTAAAGGAAATAGTATGATATAAAACTGGAATGGGGCTGGTTTTTATAAAATAAATCTACCGGACAGATCGTGGATCGTGAAATGGAAAATAAAGTTGGAGGAGAAGAGGATGAATACAAAAGAGAAGGCATTGCAGGTAGCAAAGGAAGCATATACCTTAGTTCCATTTTATATGGAATTGGAGGAAACAGAAAAATCAGATATTACAAATATGCAATTTGAAGATATTCCGATCATCACAAAAGAAATGATCGGTCAGGCGCAGGAAAGGTCGCTATTATCGTCAAGATATATCATGGCAGATCTGACAGGAAAGCTGGTCAAGACCAGAACCTCCGGTACTACGGGAAAATTTTCAGAAATTTGCTGGGATCGTGCCGATAATAACAGATCACTAACGGCTCTTTGGATCTATCGAAAGAAATATTACGGAGTCAAACCGGACGATAAGATGTGCTTTTTTACTTTAGACCTGCCTAAAGGGAAAAGATATCTGGAAGAGAAAAACAAATTGATCATTTCCAGAGAGACTCTTTGTGAATCGGTCATAGAAGAAGCGTATCAGAAAATACTGGATTTTGATCCGGTCTGGATGATCTTACAGCCAAGTATAGCAATCTTGTTATGCGAATGCGTTAAGAAAGGATATGGTATACCGGACTCGCTTTCTTATATTGAGTTTACAGGAGAGACTTTAACAAAGGAAGTTCGTAACAGAGTAGAACAGCTTTTTGGGTGTATAACAGCAGACCAATATGGCACAAAAGAAGTAAATTCGATCGCATATGAATGCCCCGAAGGCAAGATGCATTGTATGGAAGCAAATGTATTTCTTGAAGAATTAGAGAATGAAAATCAGGAATTATGTGTCACAACTTTACAAAACCACGCTATGCCCTATGTACGTTTTCGGTTAGGTGACAGGGGAAGAGTGATACATCATGTGGAATGCAAATGTGGAAGAAAGGGAGATGTTCTTGAACTATATCCCGGTCGTACAAATGACTGGGGGATTCTACCGGATGGAACAAAGGTGAATCCATATATGTTTATGCAAAGAATGACTTATATCAATAGAGAATGTGATCAAATGCTTTTACAGTATCAGATCATTCAACAGGAAACAGATCATTTTCTGGTCAGAGTGGTAGTAGAAGAGGATGAAATACAGGACATGGTTTGGCAGATGATCAAAAAGGAGTTTGGGGAATTCCTTGGCGAAAAAGTACAGATAGATATTCATTTTGAACATATGATACAGCCGGATCAGACTACAGGAAAGACATTGCCATTTATCAACAGGATACCAAGATAGGAGAAGAGGGAAAAGATGGACAGAAAGAAAAGTGTGAAAGAAATACTTATAAAATGTATGCCACAGGAAACAGATTTAACGGAAATATCCGAAGATACCAATATTTATGAAGATCTGCAATATGATTCCTTAGCAATCGTTGAATTGTTGACAGCAATCGAAGAGGAATTTGGGGTAGACTTTACGGAACTGGATGATTTTGAGGACTTGTTGTGTACTTATCGTGGAATCGTTATGGGGATTGAAAAGCTGATTCAAGACAGGGGGTAATTATGTATTATGATGTATTGGAGTTGGATTACCGGATCATAGGACTGGATGAAACTTCATGGGATGCATTTATCAAGAAGATCAAAAAAGAATACCGGAAAATAGAATCCACGCAAAAGGGACTTCTTACAATAAAGTATAAAAATAAACGAATTTCGAAAAGAGATATGCAAATTTTTGTATCGTGCTTTCTATCTGATTATTTAGATGCATATCAGAAAGAAACGTTACCAATTCAGCCTGGAGATTGTCGGAAGTTGTTACCGGTTACAGAGGATGTGCATTATAAAACATATTTGTTTTACAGTACAAGAATGGCGGTTTTACAGACAGATAACAACTTGAGAAAGCATTTGTATCATTCTTTCGTGGATATGAAAGCATATGTCAACGTAAATAATTATAATACATTTTACCTGGAAGAAGATACAGAAGATCTGCTGGAGTATCAGAGATTGACCTATAACGAAATCGGTTATCGGACTAATATTGTAGCATATGTCAGAGAATGCATTGAGAAAACGGATTATGTCAATGTTCATCTGGATGAATTTTATCTAAAAGAAAAGGATTATTATGATTCCTTACATTATGTACATGAAAGTATGATATATGGATTTGATGATAAAAAGCAGATATTTTATGCATATGGTTTTACAAAGCGGCAGAAGGTAGGAACGTTTGAAATAAGTTATCAGGAAATGCAGACAGCTTATGAAAAAGCAAAGCTATTTTACTTTTGCGGAGCAGAATATCTTGTTAAAGAATATCCGTGGCCAGTTGTTTTAAGCCGGATATGTGCCAGAAAAGTCATGACAGATTATACAGCTATGGACTTGGCAGAAAGTTTAGAACATTTTTTATATCCTAAAGAAAGTGAAATGGTACAACAGGATTATCATATATATGGAAAGAATGTATACGAATACATTTATAGAGAGTTGCTATCGGGCAACGAAAAAGAAACTATTGATTTTAGAACCTTCCAATTATTATATGAGCGTGCGACAGGGGTTCATGAAAGAATGCTTTATGTCGCAAAAACAAGTGGGAATCAGAATATGTATAAGCCTTATCCCGATGCATATAATGATGTGATAAAAGGATTTTCTAAAATAAGAATGTTATATCTGAAGCAATCTATGAAAGAGCAAAACTTTGCTCTGACAGAAAAGATTGTAAAAGATATTGATATAAATAAAAGAATTGCAAATGACTTGAAACAAATTTGTCAAAGAGAGGAGGAAGTGATAGAGCAATTCATATGTGTAACAAAAAAAATACAGGATAAATCATAGGAGGTATTTATGAAAAAAAACAGGCGGATGATAAAAGGGATGGCAGTCACCATCGCAGTGGTATTTGGGATTACTACCATTGACGCATCCACAGGAATAGCAAAGACTTATGCCGATGCTGCTACAGAGGCAGGTTATGATATTACCACGGATAATGGTAAGAAGACGGACTATGTAGTAGTGACGACAGATGATACAGCTTATCATTATTTGAAGAAAAGTGCAAAAGAAAATGAAGTGTACGATCAGACGAATAATAAGAAGCTGGAAAACAATCAGGTCATGGTATTGGAACTGACGAAAAAAGAAGCCATTCAGGTAGAGGAGATGAAGGGTGTCGAATCCTTGGAAAAAGATACCAGAATTACCGCCAATGAAGAGGTTGCAATCGATCAGGAAGCGGTAGAGCAGGCAGTCAAGACAAAACAGAAAATGGATCTGAACCAATGGAACTTAGAGGCTGTAAATATGCCGGATGATCAGTTGGTCGCTGATACAGCGTCAGGAAGTGCTGTTAAAGTAGCAGTAATGGATTCCGGTATAACTCCACTGTCAGGCATTGAGATTGCAGGTACGGTTGATTTTGCAAATCTTGGGGAAGACAATGTCAATGAAAATCCATTGTTTGATGATCCGAGCGGACATGGAACCGGAATTGCCGGAATGATCGCTGCAAAAGGCAAAGATTCAGTATTAAAAGGAATTGCAAAAGATGCACAAATTTATTCTGTCAAGGTTTTAGATACGCAGAATCAGTCAACGATCAGTAAGATCGTGTCAGGAATCTACTGGTGTATTGATCATAACATAGACGTGATCAATATGAGCTTTGGAACAGCAAAATATTCCGAAACTTTAAAGAAGGCAGTCGAGGATGCCAGTGCAGCCGGGATCATTATGGTAGCGTCAGCAGGTAATCGCGGAGAAGAAGCAGAAACCATGGATTATCCGGCAGCTTATCCTGAAGTTCTTTCCGTGGGAGCTGTTAATGGTGAGAAGCAGATATGCAGTTTTACATCTAAAAGAGAGGATGCTGATATCTTTGCACCGGGCGAAAAAGTATGGACGCAGGGTGTTTTTCAGGGATTGACAGCGGTAGATGGAACCAGTATTGCCACTGCACATGTAACGGGAGCGGTTGCATTGCTGTTGCAGGCTTATCCAAAAGCAGGATCAAACTGGATCAGACAACTTTTAATGAGTTCTTCTGTTCAGATAGACGGAGAAGAAAATGCCGGAGTTTTGGACATCACAGAGGCTTTAAAAGCAGGAAAAAGTTTTATGGTTAAAGAGCAGGGAGATGTAGTACCGAGACAGGTGGAAGAAACGGAGACTTTTGATACGGATAATATTGTGACAGGATGCTGGACGAGTGCTGACCATAAAAACATCGTAAATGCAATTGAATCAGCATACAATACAGATATTATGGCGATAGCGGCATCTTGTGTTGATAAATATTATAAAAGTACGGATTCATCAGGTGAAAATCAAGATGGTAATCCGTTACATGGTCGTCATAATTATGTGGCTAACTTACATTTCCTATACAAGGCAGCTAATAAAATTCAAAAGGAAGCTAGTACCACAAATACGCTTACGGTTGCAAAAGTAAAAAGTTTAATCAATAATTTGGATGTGAAGCATAGTAAGGATGTAACGTGTGGTTCGGCAGATATTAGTGCAATAAAGAGGGTTATTGTAAATGCTGCTCAAAATTCTGCATTGCGACGTGAAACAGGTGCGAATACATTAAGTGCTTTTGCATGGTTAGTGTTAGGTATGGCATCACATCTTGCTGGAGATTTGTTTGCTCATAGATCAATGGTTCCAACCTATGCAATGTCTGAAGGTTACCCTGACTCAGAAACGATTAAAGATGCAGATATGATGCAGAATTCTGAGAAAGGAAATTATTTGGATATTATAATAAATAAAGTGAGAAATTATCTTGTGGAATTTCGGGATATTCGTGTCTATGCTCCCAAACCGGAGGATGATCCTAACTTAACAACAGAAGAACAAATAAAAGAGAAGAAAAGAGCATTTCTTCAAAAATATGAAGATAATATTAAGTTTTATCCAGTAAGATATGCAGCTTCTAAAAATGCAGTTGGTAATATGATTTATTCTTTTAAGGCAAAAAATGATTTTAAAGTAGATGATATTTTGTTGAAAAATACATCGTATAATCTTTGTTTGAATAATTTTCAAGCTTATACAAAGAGTGCAGGATATAATACAAATGTTGAGAAATATTCAACATACGATTATAGGTGTAATAAAAAATTAAATGGATCATTTTGCATTAATGAAGGTGATCGAGTAGACTATACATATAGTTATTGTTAATATAATAAACTTTAGATGTATGTATAAAAGAGAATTTATGTATAAATAGCATATTTAAAAGCACTAATGAGGAGTTTTAACTTATTCTATATTAAATTGTGCTTAGAAAAGAGGTATTTATGAAAAAAATAATAAAAGCAGGAATGTATTTATCCCTTGCCGCCATGTTGGCACTAGGGACAGGAACAGTAGTCTTAGCGTATAAAGATGAGGATGAGATAAATAGCTGGGAGGACGAAGAAGGTACGACTACTGATTACACAGAAATAGACGAACAGGGTGTAGTGTATTATGCAGATGGGAAGAGCAGCGATGTCACATATGGAGTCAATGGGTTTAAACAGTTTTATGATAAAAACCATAAAGCCCTGATCACAAAGATCAACATTGCTGATCGAATTGGAGATACACCGGTAACATCAATAGATAAAGGGTTTGAAGGACAAAAAGAGATTGAAGAAATCACCATGGGCAACAACATTTGGAATCTTGTGGGGACCTTTAAGGGATGCACCGGATTAAAAAGAATTAAGCTGTCATCTGCTATTAAGAAAATACCGGCTCGGACTTTTCAAGACTGTAGCAGTTTGAAAGCCATTCAGATTCCAAAAGCATGTAAAGAAGTTGGAAAAAGTTCGTTTGAAGGATGCAGCAGTTTACAAAATGTAACATTTGCAAAGACACCTGCGAGTTTTAAAGTCGGAAAGAATGCTTTTAAGGGAACTGCATGGAAGAAATCCTGCAAAACTGATTTTAAGCCAATGATAGCGGGTGGTGTTTTGCTGGATGCGTCGACAGATGGGAACGGAGAAAACATGACGATCAAAGGGTCCAAGGTGAGTTGTATCGCACAAAATTCACTTGCAAATGTCCGTTTTGCCAAAAATCTTACGATATCTAAAGTAAAGAATATCCAGTCACACAGTCTGGATGGATGTAAAGCCAAGAAAATTACAATTATACAGCCGAAAAAGCTTGGTGACAAAATGTTTGCCAACACAAAAAACGTTAAGAAGATCGTTATCACAGGAAATGTAAAAATAACGAAAGCAACCATGAAGTCATTAAAAAATCCGAAAAAGGTCACATTGTATGTGGATCAAAAAAGAGTGGCACAGCTTCAAAAAACACTGCCTTGTAAAGTACGTGCGATTGCAAGCAAAAAGACAGTAAAGGGAAGTCTGCTGATAAATAAAAGCTCGGAAAAGAGCAGTAAGATCCAAAGCAAAAAAAAGACAGAGGAAGGTGTCATTGTCAACAAGAGTCTGGATGGAAAAATGATCGAAGATAATCAGGGCCTTGTCTATGAACTGGATAAAGACGGATATTATATTACAAAATTTGATCAGAAGTACGATGAAAAGTTTAATCCGATTCACACAGATATTACTATTCCACAGGAAATTAATAATACAAGTGTGGTTGGTGTTAAAAGTCAGGATGTCTTCCAGTATTGCAACAGTATTTCGTCAATAACATTATCAGAGGGTATTGAATTACCTAAGGCAGCATTTATGGGATGCACTAATTTAAAAAGGGTGACTTTTACCAAAATTATTCTGCCACAATATTATATACCAAAAATTAAAAGATATCTTTTCAGGGACTGCACTAGTCTTGAAGAGGTTACATTAACAGATAAGATGAGTACGATAGGAAACTATGCATTTATGAACTGTACCAGCCTAAAGAAACTGACATTTCCTAAAGCTATGCAGACTATAGGAGCATATGCTTTCTACAATACAGGACTGGAAGAAGTTATATTGGATGCTTCACAGACTTATATAGATACTAAAGCTTTTGCTAATTGTAAAAACTTACGATCTGTAATAATTCGAGTATTGGATGATATCCGTTCCCATGCATTTTATGATTGTACCAATCTGGATAAAATTACTATTAAAGGCTTTAGAAAACAGAATTGTGCGATAGAAAGTAATGCATTTGTGAACACAAAATGGATTGAAACATATAAGAAAAAGAATCAGCCGGTTATTTTAAATGGAGTGCTGATCAATGGTTATTATGTCAGGGGAAATGTTACGCTGGACGAGAAAAAGGTCAAGAGAATCCTCGGTAAGTCATTTGCAGATAACCATAAGATTAAAAAGCTAAAGGTTAAAGGAGTTGACAGGATAGACTATTATGCCTTTGCCGGTTCATCTGTTACAGAAGTTTCTTTGAATGGTTGTAAAGAACTTGAAGCTGGTATTTTTAGCACATGTAAAAACTTGAAGAAAATATCAGTAGAAAAGACAAAAACAATTTCATGGCATACATTTGCACATGTTACCGGCTTACAAAAACTGGTGCTGGGAAAAGATGTGACAAAGCTGGAAGAGAATGCTATTTATTATTGTCCTAACTTACGAACTGTTTCCTTTAAGACGCAAAAACCTCTCGATTGGACACCGGGTAATTGGAGTAGAAAAGAAGGAACTATGTTGGTGGGCTGCAGAAAGCTTCGTGACGTGTATATGAACAGTAAAAGTTTGATGAAAGGTTCAGAAAACAACTGGATGGATGCATTTGATAAGAAGAAAGTAACCATTCATGTGCCAAAAAAACTATATCAAAAATATGAAGATAATCCATCCATCTATTGCAAAGTAGTGGCAAAGAAATAAAAGGCAATTCATAAAGCTGATTCAAAATTTCAAAGCAAAAAGAAAATAGAAAACAGCAAATCAAGAATTGCTTGCAAAGCAGTAACATAAAGATGAAAAAATGTAATTGATAGATTTCTGCCAGCCAAAAGTTTAGTGGGAAGATATACTTTTGGCTGGTATACACAAAAAGGAGAAGTGTATGAAGAAAATAACAAAAGCAGGAATGTATTTATCCCTTGCCGCCATGTTGGTATTGGGGACAGGAACAGTAGTATCAGCACATGATGACTGGGAAAAGGACGTAGAGACAGAGGAAAATTATTATACGGATGGACAGGGAATCGAATATAGATATCTCGATTCTTTTAATCGTGGATATTATAGGTTAAATAAATTTGTTCAATCCTATGATGTCAACAAGAAACCATTGTTTACCAAGATTGAAATTCGAGATCAGATTGACAGTATTCCGGTAAAAGCAATAGGGAGTGTTTTTGCAGGGCATAAAGAAATTAAAGAGATTTCAATGGGAAATAGTATATGGAAAAGTTCGGGATCATTTAAGGGATGTACCGGACTAAAAAGCATTAAACTGTCTTCGGAGATAACAAAGATTTCTGCACAGGCTTTTAAAGGATGTAGTAGTCTTACTTCTATAAGTATACCGGACAAATGTACGAATATTGGGGAGAATGCATTTGATGGCTGTACCAGTCTTCAAACAATTCAATTTAAAAAATCCCCGGGTAAATTGAAAATTGGGAAAAATGCTTTTCGAAATACCAAAAAGTTAAAAACTATTGTACTTCCGGGTAATGCTAAAACAGCAAAGCAGATTGTTGGTGCATTAAAGAATCCCAAAAGTGTGACTCTTTATGTAGATAAAAAAAGAGTAAAACAGTTAAAAAAGACACTGCCGTGTAAAGTGCGTGCCATTCAAAAAACAGCTAAGGGAAATATGACTTCTGATAAAATTCAAGATGATCAGGGGCTTGTATATCAATTGGATAAAAAAGGATATTATATTACAGGTTTTGAACAGAAATATGATGGACAGGGAAATCCGTTACATACAGTGATTACCATCCCACAGGAGATCAGCGGTACATCTGTAGTTGGTGTAAAAAGTAAGGATGTTTTTCAATATTGTAACAGTATTACATCTGTAACAGTATCGGATGGTATTGAACTGCCGGAAGCAGCATTTTTGGGATGTACAAATTTAAAAAAGGTAACTTTTACAAGCGTTAAGTTGCCAACGTATTATGTACATGCAATAAAAAATAATCTTTTCAGAGACTGTAATAAATTGGAAGAAGTCACGCTTTCAGAAAAGATTTACTCGATAGGCAGTTATGCATTTATGAATTGTACAGCTTTAAAGAAAATGATATTACCTAAGGGGTTATGTTATATCAAAGAGGGTGCATTTTATAATGCCGGATTAGAAGAAGTTCAATCGGAAGAAGAGGAATTATCATATCTGTCTGTTGGACGTAAAGCATTTGCAAATTGCAAAAATTTAAAAACAGTTATCTTGTCTTATGTAGGCAGCCTGGAATCTCATGCCTTTTATAATTGTACAAAGCTCGAAAAAGTAATTTTGAAAAAGCTTTTTAGTAATTGCACATTGGAAGGAAATGCTTTTGAAAATACAAAATGGATTAAATCATATCAGCAAAAAAATAAACCTGTCATAATTGACGGTGTGTTGATCAATGGTTATTACATGAAAGGAAATATTACGTTAGATGGTAAAAAGATTAAAAGAATAGCACGTTTATCATTTGCTAATAACCAGAAAATAAAAAAGATAAAGATAAAAGGGATAAAAACATTGGGAAAAGGTGCATTTGCAAGATCATCTGTTACTGAGGCTTCTATAAATGGTTGTAAAGAGTTAGAACCATATCTTTTTAGTGATTGCAGGAAGTTAAAGAAGATTTCAGTTTCGGGAATAAAGACAATTGAGGATAAAACATTTGCATTTATTCCAAATTTGAAAAAGATTATATTTGGAAAAGAAGTAACGGAACTGAGAGAAGATCCGATTTATCATTGCCCGAATTTGACAACAGTTCGTTTTATAACTAAAAAAACGATTAAATGGAACCCATATTTTGATAATTTGAAAGAATTGTATCCCGGATGTGGAAAGGTAAAGCATATTTACATGAATTGTCCGAAATGGGAACCAAAAAATCCTTTGGCAGACTGGATTGCATAGGTAGCCTGGATAAAAAACGTAGTTAACAGATCCCTGCCAGCCGGAAGCATATAAGGAAAATACTTTTGGCTGGTATTCAAAGGGGAAGAGAAAAATCAGAAAGATATATTAAAAAACTAAAAGATACTATTACGGAAAATAAGGATGGCAATGCAAAGAAAAAGGAGAAGCATATGAAGAAACACACAAAACTATTAACAGGATTTCTTATAGGAATCAGTCTTGCATTCGGTGTTCCGGGTGCTATGGTAAAGGCAGGATCGTATTACACAGCAAAAGTAAATTCCTATGCCCCGGAGAAATATGTGGATGAACAGGGGATATGTTATCGGCTGGATGAAAATACCGAAGAATATTCTGTTACGGATTTTGAACAAAAGTATGATACTTCAGGAAAACCAATAATCACTCAGATTACAATACCGGATATGGTTTATTTCAGAAAAGTTACAAAAATGGAAAAAGCTTTTGCCGGTCATAAAGAACTTACTTTTGTTCAAATTGGAAAAAATATTCGGGAGACCAGGCAGACTTTTGAAGGATGTACAGGATTAAAAGAGGTCGACTTAAAGAATGTACAGACGATTGGAGACAGGACATTCAAAGGATGTGATACACTTCAAAAAGTAGTTGCAAAAGAAGTAGAAGGCATAGGACAGCAGGCTTTTATGAACTGTGGTGCATTACAAAATTTCAATATAGGTTACAACTTAAACTATATCACAGATCAGGCATTTTATAATTGTAAGAAACTTTCTAAGATTCGCTTGCCAAAAGATTCTATTGGACGTGAAAGCTTTAAGAATTGCATAAGCCTTTCGAAAGCGGATTTTTATAAAAGATCCAAAGATTATACGGTTGATAAAAATGCATTTCAAAATACAAAGTTAGAAAAAAAGGCGAAAAAGAAAAAACGTCCATTAATTGTACAAAAGACTTTAATTTCTGTACCTTATAATATTAAAAAAGTGAGTATTGATGGAAAGAAGATTTCGTGTGTTGCATCAGGAGCATTCCTTTCAGGTACAAAAGTAAATAAGGTGACAATCAAAAATGTAAATAACATTCATTATAATATGTTTTTGGGATGTAAAACAAAAGAACTTGTTATTTACAATGCAAAATACATGGATGACAATGTTTTTGAAGGTTTAGCCAGACTAAAAAAAGCGACCATAACAGGAAAAGTTTCCATTACATCTAAGATGATTGGCTATCTAAAGAATCCGAAGAAGCTAACTTTGTATGTGAATGCATCCAGAGTAAATACTTTACAAAAGAAATTAAAATGTAAAGTGCGTGCCATCAGCAAAAAGAAAATTGTAAAAGGAGCTTTTTATCAGGATACTTCTTTCCAAGGAAATAAAGCAGTGGAAGATGATCAGGGAATCATATATCAGGATAATGGTGGTACTTATAGTATAGTAGGTTTTAAACAAAAATATGATGCCAATGGAAATGCACTTACTGTCAATCTTGTTATTCCGGCTAAGATTAACGACTGCTATATTACAGGTATGTCAGATAAAATTTTTGCTGACCGGAAAGAGATTACCTCGGTTATTTTTGAAAATGGATCAGAGCTTGTTGAGATTTCAAAAGAAGCTTTTCGTGGCTGCAACAAGTTAGAAAAAGTAGTTCTGCCAAATACGATAACATACATACAAAACAAAGCTTTTATGGATTGTACCGGCTTAAAGGACATTAATTTCCCGGATAATTTATATGCGATATTAGACAGTGCATTTCGAAATGATGTGTCTTTACAAAATATTCATTTTTCACAAAAACTAAATCTGGTTGGTTATCATAGCTTTGAAAATTGTACTAGTATTACAGAAATTTCTTTTGCAAGTAAGATAAGAGCAATTTGTGCAAAAGCATTTTATCAATGCAAAGCGTTGGAAAAAGTCAGCATTAGCAATGTACCTGAGAGCTTGAATGTGTCTGCTGATGCATGGAATGGTACAAAATGGCTTACCGCTTTTACTGAGAAAAACCAGCCTGCAATCGCAAATGGTGTTCTGCTTTGTGGAACAAATGTAGATGGAAAAGTTGTTTTGAATGGAAAAGATATTAAGTTAATTGCCGGATATTCTTTTGCTAAAGGTAAAAAGTTAAAAGAGCTTCAAATCACCGGTGTCGATCATATTGGAGAAAATGCTTTCGAAGAAAATGCGCTTCAAAGTGCCAATATAAAAAATGTTAAGAAGATGGACAAGGAAATTTTCAAAGATACAAAGAAACTGACAAAATTATCAGTTAGCGGTATGAAGAAAATTAACTACATGGCATTTGCAAATATGCGGGGATTAAAAAAAGTGACATTAGGAAAAGATGTTTCCGTAATCGGATTAAGAGCCTTTTCTGGCTGTGACAAGCTTGTAAGTGTACGTTTTAACACAACCAAAAAGGTTACCTGGGAGTGCAAATCTGAGCAGGAGAAAACCATACCTATCGAACCGCTAACCTTTGCCGGTTGTAGAAACCTTCGTCATGTTTATATGAAAAGCACCGCCTTTTCAAAAGACATGGTTCATGTGTTGGGTAGAAAAGTAACTCTTCATGTACCACAAAAAGTAGTTAAAAAATATCGGAAAAGTGCATTTATTAATTGCAAAGTAGCGGCACAGAAATAAAAGGCAATTCATAAAGATGATTCAAAATTTCAAAGCAAAAAGAAAATAGAAAACAGTAAATCAAGAATTGATTGTAAAGCAGTAACACAAAGATGAAAAAATGTGATTGATAGATCCATACCAGCCAAAAGTTTAGTAGGAAGATATACTTTTGGCTGGTATACACAGAAAGAAAAAGGAGAAGCGTATGAAAAAACAAATAATAATAACAGCAGGTCTTGTGATTCTGGCTTTGGGAATCGGAATTCTTTGCAAAGTGAATATCAAAGCGAAGAAGAATACAGAGGTTAAAGAAAGAACTTCCCAAGAGGAAATGTTGTATCAGGTTTCTAAAAAGGCAAAAGTAAACGATGAGAATCTTTATGATGATGTATCGGAAATTCTAGAACGTACAACAGGAGAAGACAAAAATAAAGCCAAAAGCAGATTGAAAAAAAGTGAAGAAGGACGAAAAGAGTTACTGAAAAAAGCACAAAAAGCAGGAATTAAGGTAAGTGCAAAAGAAGTTGATAGAGAAATCGAAGAGACTAAGAAGGCATTACATGAAGATGCCGAAGGTTATGCACAACTCAAAGCAGTGTTAGAAGGAAGCAATATGACGGAATCGGAGTATTGGAAAAAGATGCGTCAATTTTATAAGAAAAGTATCATGATCAATCAATATTTAGAGACACAGAATGGGAATGCTTCGACGGATCATTCAAAGTAGACAGTAATTGGAAATGCAGAACGAAAAAAGCTTCGGTAGATCGTTCAAACTAGACAGAATGTTAGATTGGCAGATGGTTTAAAAAACGATTTTTATCAAAATGCCAGGGAAAGAAGGAGGAATTATCATGAAAAATGTAAAGAAATACATTGTTGTTATGTGCGCACTGTTATTGGTGGCTGGCGGTTTTACATTCATTTATAAGCAGGTAAATGGCAAAGAAGAAGTTATGAAGAGTTTTTCGCAGGAACACAAAAGTTTAGCGAAGAAATATCCTGACTGGTTTAATGACAAAGGGGAATTCTACTATGGGACATATCAGAAAGCGGATCAGGATAAATTGAACTTTCATGAAATGGTTGCAAAAGAGCAGATTCCAAAAGAGCTTTATCAGGCAATGACGACAGAACAGTTATTTGATGCGGTCGAAAAATATCCTACACTTTATACGTTAGGAGTATATGATTCACTATCCTTAGCAATACAGTCTGTGTCGGAAAGTTTTGATGCAATGAAAGAGTTGCAAAAGCGGGAAGATATTGTGCAATTATGTTATGAGCATTACCTTAGCCGAGATTTAACGAAAGAAGTAGATCTTAATAAGATCAATCAGGAAGAGGGCCAACTTTATTTTGAAGCTGGGATTTTGTTACAAAAGAACTCTTATAAAAAGCTGAATGCTTCACAACGAAGCAAAGTTGTAAAAAAGATAAAAGAGCATATCAAAGATTATGCGGATTCCGGCAAGAAACTCGGAAATCAGACATGGACGGTTATTTCGAATGAGATTGATATACAGTTAAAGCAGATCGATACAAAGAATCCTTGGAGCAAAGAATTTTAGAAAAACGAGGTGGCAGGATGAAAGGTTTTATACTTTGGAATTACACACGATTACCGGATATTTTGTTTATCATAATACTGCTTTGTATATTTGCCTTATCGGTGTTCCTGATAAGAAAGATACATAAGAAAAAAATATATGTGATAACGATATTGATCTTTGTTTTTACAGTTGTTTTTTGGGGGTACTCCCATAGAAATTATGGAATCAAAGAAATCTCATATCCGTCTATACAGGGTGATAATACAATAACAGATTCTGAAAAGATTTCGAACGTGATCGATGCATTGCACTTAAACAAAATGGATGAAATTCCATATGAAAAATCATCAGATCCCGGACAAAAGAATGGAAGAACAACGGTATTGGAAATTACATATAATAATGACCAAAAGATAATGATTATTTCAGATGATGATTACGCTGTTATCAGAAAGAAAGGTAAATCGTACTTGTATCGAAAATGATATTCAAGTGGATGATGGCAGCATGATCAATGGGAGAAGGTAACGGCGAATTTAGCATATGTCTGGAAATGTATAGTGTCAGAAAACTTAATTTAATTAAGTGAAAAAGTGTTGACAAATTATATTTTTCTCTTAATATAACAGGAGTGCTGATCCGAATATTTTTTGGATGGCATTCCTGTTGTGGGTTATAGTAAAATGCTGATTTATAGAATAAAACTATATTTTGATAGTTGTATCGTTTTTTACAATACAACCAATCACAAATCCGATATGATAGTGCCAATGAATGAAACAGTCAAAGGTGCCTGCGATCGAAAGATCTCAGGTGCCTTTTGTTTTGACCGTAAGGAGGAGATCAATATGGCAGACAGAATCATAGAACATCCGATCTTAGGAAAGACAGAGAAAGGAAAGAAAGTGACTTTTACCTTTGATGGGAAAGAAATGGAAGGATATGAAGGAGAACCGATTTCGGTAGCATTAAAAGCAGCCGGCGTGATGAAACATCGTTATACCAAAAAGGAACATAAGCCAAGAGGTATCTTTTGTGCGATCGGCAGATGTACAGACTGTGTTATGGTCGTTGATGGAAAACCGAATGTCAGAACCTGTGTTACTCCGTTAAAAGAGGGAATGAAAGTACAGACACAATACGGTGTATCAGCAGAACCGTTTTAAAGAAAAAACTTTTTTGGGAATATAAAGTCGGAAAGGAAAAGTAGACCAGAGAACATGGATAACCAAAATCCATGTAGAAAAGAGGTAGCATATGAAAAGATTTGATTTGATCATAGTAGGAGCAGGACCTTCCGGTTTGTCAGCAGCGATCGAGGCGGCTAACCGGGGAATGAATGTTGTAGTATTTGATGAAAATGAAAAGCCGGGCGGACAGCTTTTCAAACAGATCCATAAATTTTTTGGTTCAAAAGAACATAAAGCAAAAGTAAGAGGTTTTGTGATCGGTGAACAGCTTCTAAAAGAAGCGTCCGAAGCAGGTGTTACGGTTGTTTTGAATGCAACAGTGATCGGCTTGTATCAGGACAAAGAAGTTGTTGTAAAGATTGGCGATGGCGTGGAACATTACAAAGCCGATTCGGTTCTGATCGCGACAGGTGCTTCCGAAAACATGGTGACTTTTGAAGGATGGACGCTTCCGGGTGTGATCGGTGCGGGAGCTGCACAGACCATGATGAATTTGCATGGTATCAAGCCGGGACAAAAGGTTTTGATGTTAGGTTCCGGTAACGTAGGTCTGGTGGTAAGTTTCCAGCTTTTACAGGCAGGATGCGAAGTAGTCGGTCTTGTCGATGCAGCCCCAAGAGTAGGTGGTTATGGTGTACATGCAGCGAAAGTAGCCAGATGCGGTGTTCCGTTTTATCTGTCCCATACGATTGTCAAAGCAGAAGGAACAGATTGCGTAACCGGTGTAACGATCGCACAGGTCGATAAGAACTTCCGTTTTGTGGAAGGAAGCGAAAAACATTTTGATGTTGATACGATCTGTCTGGCAGTCGGACTTTCACCGATGTCACAGCTTCTAAAAATGGCAGGATGCAAGATGGAAGACAATCCAAAGCGTGGCGGACAGGTGCCGATCTGTGACGAGTTTGGCGCAACGAGCATTCCGGGAATCTTTGTTGCCGGTGATGTGTCCGGTATTGAAGAAGCAAGCTCCGCAATGATTGGTGGTCGAATTGCAGGAATTACAGCAGCACAATATCTTGGCTTTATTGATAAAGAAGAGCAGCTTACAAAATGTGAAGAAAATAAAAAGGCATTGGATGGACTTCGTCAGGGAATGTTTGCTCCAAAGAACAGAGGAAAACTGGTCGAAAAGACAGAAGAAGGTATTCCGGTATCAATGAATCTGTTGGAAAAAGGATTTATTGCCAATGATGAGATGGAACGTTTTCCGGGCGTGACACATAAAGCAGGGGTGCATCCGGTTATGGAATGTACACAGAATATTCCTTGTAATCCTTGTCAGGATGCATGTCCAAAGCATTGTATTAAGATTGGAGAGAAGATCACTTCTTTGCCGGCTGTGGATGAGTCAGTCGATTGCATTGGCTGTGGAATGTGTGTCGCTTCTTGTTCCGGTCAGGCGATCTTTCTTCTGGATGAAACTTACGAAGAAGGTTTTGCTGCCGTGACATTGCCATATGAGTTCTTACCGCTTCCGAAAGAAGGTGAGAAAGGATATGGACTTGGCAGAGATGGCAAAGTGGTTTGTGAAGCTGAGGTGGTTCAGGTTAAGACAGCAAAAGCGTTCGATCATACCAATCTTTTGACAATCAAAGTTCCGGCTGATATGGCAATGAAAGCACGTTTTTATAAAAAAGAAGCCTGATTACTTTCTACAGTACAGGAAAATGAAAATGTTTGTATAGACATACAATTTGAACAGGAAGCCTGTTAGCATTTCCTGAAGAAAAATGTATAAAATCACATCATTGTATAGAAAAGAGGGATCATTATGGAAAATATATTTGACAGATCGGTAGATTTGGGAGAATTTGTACCACAGCCGGATGACGATATGATCGTGTGCCGTTGTGAAGAAGTGACAAAAGGACAGATCAGACAGGCAGTACATGACGGGATGTTTACTATTACAGAGATCAGACGATATTTAAGAACCGGAATGGGGCTTTGTCAGGGACAGACTTGTGCAAAGTTAGTCAAAAGGATCGTAGCAAATGAGTTGAAAGTTTCAATGGATGTGTTAGAACCGGCTTCTTCCAGAGCACCAATGCGTCCGATCGAAATGGAAGTTTTTGCAAGAGAAAACAACGGATCATTGATAGAAACAGAAAACGACATAAACTCAGAAAAAAGCAGAGAATTATGACAAAAAAAGTAAATGTTTCAATGAAGGAAGCAGACGAAGCTTGGGAAAGCAAACAGGAGCAGATAGAAAAGGAGGCAGAAACATGGGAAATACAGCAGATGTGATCATTATAGGCGGAGGAATTATTGGCTGTGCCACAGCATATTATCTGGCAAAGAAGAACGTTTCTGTTATAGTTTTAGAGAAGGATAAAAGTATTGGAAATGGTGGTTCAAGCAGAAATGGTGGTGGTGTCCGTCAGTCAGGACGTGATCCGAGAGAACTTCCGTTAGCAATGTATGCCGTAGAGCATATGTGGCCGACACTTTCTGAGGAACTCGGTGTTGATGTGGAATATCACAAAGAAGGTAATTTACGACTTGGTAAGACCAAGAAACATTTGGAGATCCTGCAAGGACTGACAGACAAAGCACAGGCTTGCGGATTGAATGTCAACATGATTGATGCGAACGAAGTAAAAAGGATCAATCCGTATCTGAGTGATGAAGTGATCGGTGCAAGCTGGTGTCCGACCGATGGTCATGCAAATCCTTTGACCGCAACGTTAGGTTTTTATAAAGCAGCAAGAGCATTAGGTGTCCGTTTCTATACCGGAGAGGATGTCATCGCGATCAAAAAGATCAAGGGAATTGCAAACACCGTTGTGACAAAGAAAAATGTGTATACCAGTGGGAAGATCATTCTTGCATCGGGATATGCGAGCAGGAAAATTGCTGCGACAGTCGGAATTGATGTACCGATGCAAAATGTATTGATCGAAGCATTGGTGACAGAAGCAGAGCCGAAAATGTTTAACCAGATGCTTGGTACAGCAGATGCCGATTTCTATGGTCACCAGACGAATCATGGTTCTTTTGTTTTCGGAGGTGCATCCGGTTATGAGGAAATGAACAAGGATGATGGCACACAGCCGACATCAAGTATTACTGCACCATGTATCTGCCGTGGCATTATGAAATATATTCCAAAGCTTGCAGATGCAAAGATCGTCAGAACATGGGCAGGCTATGAAGATGTCAGTGCCGATGGCATTCCGGTGATCAGTAAGATTGATGAAGTACCGGGACTGATTCTGGCATGTGGCTTTACCGGACATGGTTTCGGAATTGCACCGGTTGTCGGAAAGTTACTTTCCGAACTTGGTACAGATCAGCCGACAACGCTGGATCTGAAAGAGTTCCGTTATGACCGCTTTAAAGCTGTGATCTGAACCGGCATGGAAATGATCTGAAAATAGTTACGTTATAGGGTTAGAAAACTTTATAATATAAAAGAAATAGCGAAAAAAGTTTATTAAAACAAGAAAAAGTAGTAGAAAATGGAAAAAAAGCATGGTATACTATTAGGGACGAAGGTGTCAATGGATAGATCCATTGGCGCTTTTTTGCTTTGTAAGCCCTTATAGTATCCGAAACAGGAGGGCGATAATATGGATACAGCAATTAAATTTTTATATCTGAGTGAACCGGATATGATCAAAGCCGGAGTAAAGAACATGAAGGAATGTGTTGATGTGATGGAAGATCTTTTAGTCACATTAAACAAGGGAGATTATGTGATGGGTGGCAAGAACCACAACTCCCATGGATGTATGGTTACATTTTATGATGATCCTAAGTTCCCGGGTATGCCAAAGAATGCCGATGACAGACGTTTTATGGCGATGCCGGCTTATCTTGGTGGCAGATACCAGATGGCTGGTATGAAATGGTATGGTTCTAATGTCGATAACAAAGCAAAAGGACTTCCAAGGTCGATTTTAATGATGATGTTAAATGACAAAGATACAGGAGCACCTTTAGCTTTGATGTCAGCAAACCTTGTCAGTTCCTATCGTACCGGTGGAATTCCGGGAGTAGGTGCAAAGTATCTGGCAAGAAAGGATGCAACCACCGTATCAGTGATCGGACCGGGCGTTATGGGAAAAACTTCGCTGGCAGCATTTCTGAGTGTATGCCCGAATCTGGACACTGTTAAGATCAAAGGCCGCGGACGCAGATCGATCGATGCGTTGATTGATTTTATCAAAGCAGAATATCCGCAGGTGAAGAACATAGAAGTGTGTGATTCGGTAGAAGAAGCGGTAAAAGACAGTGATATTATCAGCTTTACCACAACGGTTCGTGATGATGAGGCATCTTTCCCTTATATCAATGAGAAATGGATCAAAAAGGGAGCTTTGATCAGTATGCCGTCTGCAGCACGTTTTGATGATGAGTTTCTGGCAAACCGCTGCAAGTTAGTCGTAGATAATTACAAATTATATGAAGCATGGGAAGAAGAGTATCCATATCCAAGCTATAAGGAAGTACAGATTATCGGTACAAAGTTTACCGATCTGAAACATGAAGGAAAGATAAAAAGAGAAGACATTATTGACATTGCTGATATCATTACCGGAAAGCATCCGGGAAGAGAAAGTGATGACGAGATTATCGTATATTCAGTCGGTGGAATGCCGGTAGAAGATATCGCATGGGGCGGTACGATATATCGAAATGCATTAAAGCAGGGTATTGGTATCGAATTGCCATTGTGGGATAAACCGGATATGGCATAAGAAATGCAATGCATGATGTCTCTTGGAAACGAGGACAGTTATGAAAAACACAATTTTACCTGTACAGCCAAGTCTGATACTTAGGACAGATAACTATCAAAGGCTGGATTCTGATTTGGATGGTATTTCGCATTTTTACCGTTATTGCGTAAAAGATGGAAAAGGAAAAGAATTTCATGCCGTTCCGGATGGAAGTACAGATCTTCTTTTTGAGATCGGTGAGCATGGTGTCAATACCTATATGGGTGGAACGGTTTTGCAGGTAAAAGAATGGGAAATGGAAGAAAACTGCATTTATTTTGGTGTACGTTTTCTTCCGGGAAAAGCCCTTTTTCCACAGGGAATGACGATCGGAGATGTCGTTGATGCCGATGTTTGTGTCGAAAATCAGGATCTTGCGGGAAATCTTGCTGAAAAGATTGCATTAGAAAAAGACTTTCAAAAGCAGGCAGCTGTTTTTTCAGATTATTATTGCCGTGTCAGAGCCAAACAGACACAAAAAGAGAACAGTTCTGTTGAGATTGAAAAGTTTATCCGGAGAAAAATGTATGAAACGGCCGGAAATATTTCCATTACGGAATTAGCAAAGCAAAGCGGTTATTCCGCATGCTATATCCGTCGGTGTTTTGAATCGGTGAATGGTATTTCCCCAAAAGTATTCGGAAAGTTTATCCGTTTTCAAAGAATGCTTCATTCAATCGGTGAAAATGCCGATCAGGCACAGTTAGAAGCGTTGGCAGCAGACTGTGGCTATTATGACCAGTCCCATATGATGAAAGATTTTAAGAAGTTTTCCGGGATGACACCGGATGGATACCGCAAAGAGCTTCTGACGTTAAAAGCAGATGCTGGGAAGAAACTCTCATAAAGGACAACAGGCAGGTGCCGGGAAAGAAACTTTTGTAAAGGATAGCAGGCAGGTGCCGGGAAAGAAACTTTTATAAGAAGAGGAGGAAGCAAATATGAATTTATCAAAGATTGAAATTATCATTGGAATGTCAAAGTTTTCTGATCTTAAATCCGCATTAAGTAAGATCGGTGTCCGCGGAATGACTGTGATGCAGGTCTTAGGCTGTGGCGTAGAAAAAGGAACGTATGAATTTGAAGTGGAAACAAATGAAGAAATGGAACTATTGCCAAAACAGCAGATCAACATCGTAGTCGAGACAGAAAAAGTCGATGAAATCATAGAGTTAGTAAAGCAGGAAATGTATACCGGACATATCGGTGACGGTAAGATCTTTGTCTATGATATCACGAATGTTGTTCGTATCCGTACCGGTGACGAGGGTGTTGACGCATTATAGTATAAGAGAGAGTCAAGCAAAACAATCAGAAAATGCATGATTATGCTTTTTGGGGACAGGGAAAAGACAGCATCAAGTGAATTGGGAAAAAGCGAAAGAAAAAATCTCAAAATGAGGAAAGGACAGGGGGATTTCTATGGCAAAAAATGATAAAAAATTAGGTTTAGGAAGTGTTGTATCGATCTCGGTCGGACTTGTCATTGCAACAAGCTGTCTTGTTTCTTTAGGGCAGGGTGCCGGAACAATTGGTGTTGTTTTCATCGGTGCAATGATCTTTGCCTGTCTTTTGAATATGACAACGGTAGCTTCTCTTTCTGAGTTGAATGCATTGATGCCGAATACGACCGGAGGGCTTGCACAGTATACATTAGCAAGTATGGGACCTTTCCCGACATTGATCTCTATGGTAGGCGGCTATCTTTTGTGCAACATTCTTTCATCCGGTGTAGAAGCATCTATTTTTTCCTATGCGATGGCAGAAACAATTCCATTGCCGATTCCAAGTATTGTTTATACATTAGTGATGACAGTGATCGTCATGATCGCAAACCTATATGGTGTTGATATGTTTGCCAAAATTCAGAATCTGGTCGCTTTCTTGCTGGTAGGTTCTATGGTTGTCATGGGTGCGATCGGCATGCTTGGCATGGGAACCGGACATATGGTGCATCAGCCGCTTTCGATGGCATCGGGTTTTAATGATATTGTTTCAATGACAGCGGTTGCTTTCTGGCTTTTCATTGGTGCGGAATATGTCATACCGGTATCAAAGGATGTTAAAAACGCAAAGAGAAATGTACCGCTTGGCATGATGATCGGTCTTGGCCTGATCTGTCTTGTACAGTCTGTCATGGTACTTGGCTTTCATAATTACACCAACTGGGATGAACTTGCAAACTCGGCAGCACCGCATTTGCTCTACGGATATAATCTTTTAGGTAATGGCGGAAAGATCTGGATGACATTTGTAGCGGCTTTGGCTGTGGTCAGCACACAGAATTCAACGGTCAATGGTTTGGCACGTATTTGTCAGGGAATGGCGAAAATGAATATGATGCCACAGATTTTTGCAAAAAAGAATAAGAAAAATGTTCCGTGGTTTGGTGTAATCTTTGTCAGTGCATTCATTTTCCTGTTTGCATTGCTTAGTAACGGATCATCCGATGCCATTTCCTTTTTGATCCTAGTCGGATCTGTTTTCTGGATGATCTCCTACATTCTGGCACATATCGATGTTTTGATCCTTCGTAAACGTCTTCCGAAAGCACCGCGTTCATTTAAAGTTCCATGCGGAAAGCTTTTTCCGATCATTGGAATTATCGGAACGGTTTACATGGTATTACATATTTCTTCTGATCCGATTGAAAGAAACCAGATCTGGTTTGTAACGGCAGCGGCCTTTTTAGTGCTTGCAATCTATTCGTTCTTCTGGATCAAATATAAAATGAAGATGAAAGTTTTTAAGAGTGTTCCGCTTGAAAAAGTAATGGCAATGGAAAGTGATGCCTATTATCTTGCAAGAAAGCAGCGGGGCTTGTGGCGATGACCGGATACAAG
>OGPZ01000310.1_pt1 | contig 45822 bp, 38 predicted proteins | sample 1553111 | NCBI WGS metagenome assembly OGPZ01 (sample SAMEA2579968, study PRJEB22360) | human gut metagenome
GCATCGAACAAGCTGTATGGGGTTTTGGAGATGGCTGCCGTTTCATATGGATATGCTATTACAACCTATGTGGGCCAGAATCTTGGTGCAAAAAAATACCAGAGGATTCGAAAAGGCGTGCGCAGCGGCACTTATATGGCAGTGCTCACTTCGGCTTTCATTTCCGGCATGATAGTACTGTTTGGACGTAATGTACTGTCCTTGTTTGTATCCGGTGAACCGGATCAGACCCGACAGGTATTGGATATAGCATATAAGTATTTGTTTATTATGGCTGTCTTTTTGTGGGTGCTGTATCTGCTGTATGTGTATCGTTCCGCTATCCAGGGCCTGGGTAATACTTTGATTCCGCTTGCCAGTGGCATTGCAGAATTTATAATGCGTGTCAGTGTTGCGCTGCTGCTGCCAAAACTGATCGGTGAAGATGGAATATACTATGCAGAGATCTGTGCATGGAGCAGTGCAGCTGTTTTATTATTCGTAAGTTATATGATCATTATACGGAAATATAAAGAAGTCACCGTTCATACATAATGTTATATTTGACAAAAAACTATTTATATAAAAAGAAAAGTATGATATTATGATACTTACAACTATGAAAATTGAATAGTCAGAAGGGTGTACAAAGTACTTAATAAGGAATCTGGTGAAATGCCAGAACAGCCACCGCTACTGTGACAGGGACGAAAACCAAAATATCACTGGAGAGATCCGGGAAGATGGTAAGTAGGAAGAACTGGAGTCAGGAGACTTGCCTTTTTGACAGAAGAATTCTGATTCGGATGGGATACAGAAGGAATAAGCTCTGCCTGAGGTAGAGGTTTGTTTTTTGTGCTGATATGATGCTGGATCATATCAGCTTTTTTTATTTTAACCGAATAAACAGATGAAAAATGAGGAGAGATGAAGATGGGAAAAGTAATTGCAAAGCGTTTTATATTTATGATTCCGGTAGTGCTGGCGGTTACATTTATTATTTTTATGCTGAGTTTTATATCGGCAGGTGATGCTGCCAGAGTGCTGGCGGAGAAAAAATATGAGCATCCGTCACCGGAGCAGGTAGAAGAAGTACGGCATGAGGAAGGACTGGATCAGCCGGTGCTGGTACAATACGGGAAATGGCTGGATCAGGCACTTCATGGCGATTTTGGAAAATCATATTCTACCAGAAAACCGGCTTTTGACGAATTAAAAAGATATTTCCCACAGACATTTAAACTGGCAGTTACTTCGTTTTTATTGTTGATGATCGTATCAATCCCTCTCGGGATTTTGTCGGCAATTTATGAAAACAGAGTTCTGGATAAAGTCATTCGCATTTTGTCATCCCTCAGTGTATCTATGCCGTCTTTCTGGATCGGTCTGATGCTGCTCTATATATTTGGAGTAAAGCTAAAAGTGATTTCCGTGATCGGAGGAGATGCCGGAGGCATCCCGATTCTTGCGGCATTTGCCATGGATATCAGTTTCTTTGGAATTATGACGAGATTGATCCGTACCAATATGATACAGGTGCTGAAGCAGGATTACATACGTGCCAGCAGAGCTAAGGGATTGTCATCTGTAAATGTAATTTTGCGTCATGGTCTGAAAAATATTCTGATTCCTGTGCTTACACGTCTGGTATCAATTGTGATCGGTTTTTTCTGTGGCTCAGCTGTGATAGAAAGTATTTTTTCAATTCAGGGAATCGGAAATCTGGCATTGAAATCCGTGATCTCAAAAGACACTCCGGTGCTGCAATGTTTTATCTTTATTCTGGCTGTTGGCATTGTAGTATTAAATTTTCTTGTGGATATCGCCTATTCTGCGATTGACCGGCGAATCCAGTTAAAGTAAAGGAGAGATCATAGAATGGGAAGCAGAAGAAAGCAGAAAACAGAAAAAAGCATGATCCAGAATCTGTACTGGAAACAGGTATTCCGGTCACCGAAAACAAAAATAGGATTGATGGTGGTCATAATTTTTGCATTGGCAGCTATTTTTGCACCTGTACTGGCGCCGCATGATCCACTGCTTGTGGATGTTTCGATAAAATTAAAGAATCCGTCGGCGGCATATCCTTTAGGTACTGATCAGCTGGGACGATGTATTTTATCAAGACTTCTCTGGGGCAGCCGGTATTCACTGAGCTATAGCTTTACGGTGCTTCTGATCACCGTATGTGTCGGGGTGCCGATCGGATTGTTTGCCGGATATGTAGGTGGAAAAATCGATTCCATAATTATGAGGATCATTGATGTATTTATGGCTATGCCGGTCTTTATTGTGGCACTTGCCATTGCAGGAACCGTAGGAGCCAGCGGCGCTCATCTGATTCTGTCCTTATCGGTCGTATCCTGGGCAGAATATGCAAGGCTTGCCCGAGCATTGACACTTCAGGAAAAAAATAAAAATTATATGACCGCACTAAAAGCCGGCGGCTGCGGCCACGCAAGGATCATATTTAGGCATGTATTGAGAAATATCCTGCCATCTGTGATCGCACTGGCAACAATGGAAATCGGTTCGATCATTCTGTCAATTGCCGGTTTTTCCTTTATCGGCCTTGGTGTGCAGGCACCGACACCGGAATGGGGGATCATGCTCAGTGACAGTAGAAGTTATATTCAGACTTATCCAAGACTGATGTTTTATCCGGGCATACTGATCATGATCATTGTTCTGGCATTTAATTATCTGGGGGAGGGAATACAGAATGGAACAGCCCAAAAATGATGTTCTAAAGGTAAAAAGACTACATGTGGAGTTTCAGACTTCTCACGGAATGGTTCATGCAGTAAAAGATGTCAGCCTGGAAGTAAAACGCGGAAGGATCCATGCTCTGGTGGGAGAAAGCGGAAGCGGCAAGTCAGTTACCTCTCTGACGATCATGAATCTGCTTGCAGGAAATGGAAAGGTGATATCCGGAGATGTGACACTGAACGAAAAGAGTCTTCTGAAGTTATCAGGAAAAGAAAAACGACAGTTATACGGAGACAGGATCGGAATGATCTTTCAGGATCCGACCGCTGCTCTCGATCCGCTCTTTACAGTTGAACAACTGCTTCTGGAAGGACTGAGAAAACATCGCAGAATGAGCAAAAAACAGGCAAGGGAAGCAGCGTTGGAAAGTCTGCGGATGATGAATCTGCGTGATCCGGAAGAACTGATGAAGAAAAAACCTTACGAATTGTCTGGTGGTATGTGCCAACGTGTTATGATCGCCATTGCCATGTCCATGAAACCGGATTATCTGATCGCAGATGAGCCGACGACAGCCTTGGATGTAACCGTACAGAAGCAGATCCTGGAAGAAATCTATCAGCTATCCAGGAAAGAAAATCTGGGCGTGTTATTTATTACGCATGATCTGGGTGTGGTGGCAGAGATCGCAGATGATGTTTCGATCATGAAAGACGGCGAAATAGTGGAAAACGGAACGGTTGAAGAGATCTTTTATCATCCGCAGCATTCATATACAAAAAAACTGTTGGATGCAGTTTTATAGGGGAAAAGTATGAGTACGTTACTAAAGACAGAACATTTAAAAAAATATTATGGCAAGAAAAAAATTGTGAAGGCAGTGGATGATGTAAGTCTGGAAATCCACGCAGGATCATCCATGGCTCTGATCGGTGAAAGTGGAAGTGGTAAAACTACATTCGGAAAGCTGATCGCCGGCCTGGAGAAACCTACAGATGGAAAATTCTGGTTTCAGGGACAGGAAATGCAGGATTTGTCTGAAAAGCAGTTTCGTCCATATCGCAAGAATCTTCAGATGGTCTTTCAAAGCAGCAGCGGGGTATTTGATCCCGGTTATACCATTGGAGAAAATATTCTGGAAATTTTGAAATTACATGAAAAACTGCAAGAGGGTGAGTATGAAGAGCGAGTAAAGGAGGCTTTGATCCAGACGGGTCTTGATCCGGATATTCGCAACCGTTATGTTGGACAGATTTCAGGAGGTCAGTGTCAGAGAGCTAATATTGCGAGAGCATTAGTATTAAGACCGGAACTTGTGATCTGTGATGAACCGGTATCCAGTCTGGATTATTCCATACGAAAGCAGATCCTGCATCTGTTAAATGAGCTGCAGGAAAAATATGAGATGACTTATTTGCTGATCACTCACGATCTGTCCAATGTTCCATATCTCTGCAAAGAGGTGGCTATTATGTATCAGGGACGCGTGGTCGAGTTTATCGATCATACGGACAGTTTAAAGGAGACTGCCGTACATCCTTATACAAAAGATCTGTTTGATTCTATTCCGGTAAAAGAACCGAAAATGCGAAGAATCGGATCGCAGGAAAAGAAAATATTTTCAGATACCATTCCGGAACAGGGCTGCCCATATCAGAACCGGTGCAGAAGATGTACAAATATATGCAGAGAGCATATACCGGAATTGACAGAAATTGAAACAGGACATTTTGCGGCATGTCATATGCTGTAAAATATAAAACAAACAAAGGAGAGGAAGAAATGAAGAAAAGACGTGTAGCAAAACTGATAGCATTGAGCATGGTGGCGGCAACTTTACTGACAGGTGTCAATGTACAGGCAAAAGAGGAAAAAGTAGTTACGGCAATGACATCCATTGATCTGACTCCTGAACTTTGTGACCCTATAAAAAGTGGTCCGGACTTTCGTCTTTATGAAATGATCTATGATCCACTGGTGCGTTATGGAGAAAATGGAGAAATTAAACCGGCATTGGCAGAATCCTGGGATATCAGCAAAGATGGCACAACCTATACGTTTCATTTAAGAAAAGATGTGAAATTCTCAGACGGTACAGTGTTTAATGCAGACAATGTGATGTGGAATTATAACAGATGGGTGGAACAGGATGTGACCGGTAACTTTTCAGCCAAACTGGAAAATGTTACAAAGGTAGATGATTATACTGTAGAATTTAAGTTCGCAGAACCATGCTATACACTGCTGATCGAATTCAGCTATCCAAGACCATTCCGTTTCACCTGTGAAAGTGCACTGGATGAAGACGGAGAATTTTGTCAGGAAGTGGGTACCGGAATGTGGATGATCGACAGTTATGAAAGCGGTCAGGAGGTTGTCCTGGTACCAAATCCTAATTATTACGGTGAGAAACCAAATATTGATAAAGTAGTTCTGAAACAGGTGGTAGACGGTGATGCCAGAGTGATGGCACTTCAGAGTGGAGAGGCAGATCTGAATCTTCAGGATATTCCATCCGAAAGCTTCAGTATTATCCAGGCAGATAAAAATTTATCGACAGAACAACAGGTTTCCACACTTTCTTACTATCTGATCGAAAATTATGATACACCGGCGCTTCAGGATGTAAACGTACGTCAGGCACTGAATTATGCAACAAATAAAGAAAGCATTGTAAATGATCTGCTGGATGGTTACGGCAATCCTGCAACCGGACTTATGTCTCCGACAGTTCCTTATGTAACAGAAGAAAACAGCAAGGGCTATCCATATGATCCGGATAAAGCAAAGGAACTGTTAAAGGAAGCAGGATATGAGGATACAGATGGAGATGGTATTGTAGAAAAAGACGGAGAACCACTGAGCCTCAGACTGGTATTCCAGACTGAAGAATATGCTTCATGGAAATCTCTTTGTGAATTCCTGAAATCTGAATATGAGAAGGTCGGTGTAGGTATTGAACTGGTAGAAAAAGAATCCGCAGCTTACTATGATGAGATCTGGAACACCAGAGATTACGATCTGTGCATTTACCGTAGCTATGAAGATTCCTGGATGCCTCATGGATTCCTGAAATCAATGTTCTGTGCGGAAGATGGAGCAAAGGCAGTAAACTGGTACGATGAGGAGCTGAACAAAGATCTCGGAGAAGTATTAAAGACACAGGATGAAGAAAAGCGGACGGAATTATACGATAAGATCCTCACACGTATCAATGATCAGGCAGTAACAGTGCCGCTGTATTATCCGAACCGTGATTATATCTATAACAATACCAGACTGACCAATGTAGAGCTTGCACCGACTGCCTATGAAGGCATTAACTGGGCAACACTGGATGTAGTGGAGTAAAAAATGTTTGAAAAGATCGAGAATAAATGGACAGAAGATTCCGGCGATTATGATGATATGATCCAAAAACAATTGAGTAACAAAAGAACGGTATCTCACTGGACAAAAGAATTGAAAAGACTTCTTGGACCTGAGCCCCTTCGTATTTTAGAAGTGGGCTGCGGCCCGGGTTTTATGAGCATCATAGCAGCGCGTCTGGGACATGATGTAAAAGCGATCGATGGTTCATCAGGAATGGTAGAAAAAGCCAGAAGGAATATGCGACAGTATCATCAGCAGGTGGAAATCTGTGAGGAAGATGGTGTAACTTTGCCATTGGAACAGGAACAAAGCTATGATGTGATACTTTCCAGAGATGCGGTGTGGACATTATATGATCCGGAAAAAGCTTTCAGACGCTGGAAGGCTGTATTAAAACCAGGTGGAAGGATCATTTATTTTGATGGGGACTATCGGACCGTCGAACCTACATTAAAAAATAAGATCCATATGAAAATTGCTGATTTTCTTATTTATGTTACAGAAAGAAAAACATATGGATCTGACGTGAAGGAAAACAGCGGAATTTATGAAAAGCTGCCATTTACATCGCAGAAGCGTCCGGAAGCGGACTTTCAGATATTAAAAAAGGTACGCTTTGCCAGGATCCAGATCAGAGAGAACCGCTGGCTAAACAGACCATGGACGATGGATTTCTGGAAATACGGATATCAGGGAAAAAAATTTATTGTAGTAGCCACAAAGAAGGAGAAGTGACATGCAAAACGATAAGATCAAAGAGTACTGGGAAGGAGAAGCCGGCATTTACAGCGAAGGGATCAAGGCAGAACTGAAAAGTGAAACAGCAGAAAACTGGAAGAATCTGATTCTGGAGTATGCGCCGGAAAAAGAACATCTGGAAGTACTGGACGTAGGCTGCGGGCCGGGATTTTTTGAAATTATGCTGGGAAAAGAAGGACATCATGTGACCGGGATCGATATTACTGAAAATATGATCCATGAAGCAAAGGAAAATGTAAAGGCAGCAGGTTTATCCGCAGATCTGATGACTATGGACTGCCACAATCTGAATTTCCCGGATGAGACATTTGATATGGTTATCTGCAGAAATATCACATGGACGCTGGATGATCCACAGAAGGCTTATAAGGAGTGGCTGCGTGTATTGAAAAAAGGCGGACGTCTTTTGGTATCGGACGCCTGCTGGTATCTGCATCTTTATGATGAAGAAAAGAAAAAGATTTACGAGGCACATGATGCTGCTATGTGGGAAAAATATGGAAGAGGTATCCATGCTCATGAAGATGCGGAAACAGGGAAAGAGCTCAGCAGTAAGCTGTTTATGAGTGATAAAAAGCGTCCGGTATGGGATCTGGATTACATGATGGAGATCGGCTTTTCCAAAGTGTTTGCCCTGAAGGACATCAGTGATATTTCCAGAACTTCCATGGAACGTGAGCTGAATAAGCTGACACCTCAGTTTTTAGTGGGTGGAGAAAAATAAGCGGACCGGCGTTAAATAAAACGCTGGACCCGCTCCATTGTGGTTTTTAGAATAAAGATATCCGTCAGTACATCACCGGTTTCCAGAGAATGGTTGGCGTTTTGGGTGAGAAAGAGAGGTACATCTTTCTGCGCTGCCAGTTCCCGGATGGAATCGGTTTCGGCCCAGGGATCTGCGGTGCCGTGGAAGGCGATGCTTCCGGCAAGTGGGAAGGAAAAGGTCTCTGCAAGAGGCGTGAACAGGATGCTTTTTACAGTCAGATTGTGTCGGGAAGCATAGGCAGAGGAGATGACTGTACCAATGCTTTTGGAAATAAACAGAATGCTGCCATAGGAATTCCAGTCGATGCTGCCTAAGGAGCGTTCTGTTTGTTCCAGTGCAAGGTCAAAGGCCTGTTTCATTTTCTTCGGATCACCTTTTACATTTTCCGGGAGGGAACCGTAAGATACGGTCTGGATCTGATAACCGTGTTTCCTGGCAAGACGGCTGGTATAGTACAGAAGGGGCTTGTCGGCGGTGTATCCTATGCCTGGAAAAACGACGGCCAGTTTCGGAGCATTTTTATCTGCTTCAGGTATATGTGCGGAGGTTTTTGCATAGAGCATCTGCAGATGGATTTTTTCCTGAAGTTCTCTTAAAGTAATAGAGATTGTGCAGGAGTCAGATGGAAGGTAATCGTAATCGGTGATAATACTGTCTTCTTCCATGGCATAAACCATATGTGAGGAACCCATGAGTTCCATATCTTCTTCAATATCGGAAAGTAATTCTTCGTATGATTTCATTTTCTTTTTCTCCTTATATGAAGTTTTTTCAACATATAAATCGTTTATTTTTACAGATGGTCCTATTATAATGGATTTATTGCAAGACAACAAGGGTTTCACACCAGTGAACAGAACTGGAGAAAAGGAGAAAATATGTTGACGTTGTTATTTATCATATGTATGTTTGGAGTTTTTGGAAAATTATTTTTCTTTGGGTTAAAAGCAGCCTGGGGAATCTCAAAATTCGTACTGACGATTGTGTTCCTGCCGTTGATCCTGCTTGTAATGGTGGCAGGAGGACTGATCTCCATAGCATTGCCGGTACTTCTTGTTATTGGAGTTGTCGGACTGATCGCATCGAAAGCATAAGCAGAGAAAGAGCAGTTAACCTGTAAGCTGGGTTAGCTGCTTTTTTATGGAAAAATGGATGCTTTTGGGACAAAAATCCTGTTGCACAACCATAAGAAATACAATTATAATAAAACCTTATAGGGCAGCAAAATATACCGCAGGTTTCCCAAACCATAAAGATCAACAGATTGGAGAAATATATGAGATTAAGAAGTCAATCCGCACGGACTTTATTATACGAAGAAGTAGTAGAAGAACTTTACAGGCTGATCGACGAGAAGCATATCCAGCCAGGAGGAAAGCTTCCGCCGGAGAGAGAACTGATCGAACAGCTGAAAGTCAGCCGGAATGTTCTGCGAGAAGCTTTTCATGTTCTGGAAACCAGAGGCGTGATCGTTTCCCATCAGGGAAAAGGAAGATTCTTAAGAGAACAGCCAGGCCATGGTTCAGAGAAACGCACAGAAAGTCTCAGTAAAAATCTGGAACGCTATTCCATGCTGGAAGCTTATGAAGTACGTCAGGTTCTGGAAGTAAAAGGCGTAGAGCTTATCATCCGCAACGCCTCTGAGGAGGATATTGATGACCTGGAAAAAGCCTACAAAAAAGTGGAACATACCTACGAAACAACCGGAACTACAACCGGAGAATTTGAACTGCACAAACTCTATGCAGAAAAAACAGGCAGCATGTTTATGACCCAGACCCTGGAGCTGGTACTGAATGCCATTCTGGATATGATGTACGGTCAGTTTTATGATGTGCTGGAAGCCACATCGGAGAAGCAGGAGCTGGAATCTCACCGACAGATCATCGACGCGATCCGTAGGCGGGATACCGAGGCAGCACAGAGGCTGATGCATGAGCATCTTCAGGTTACGATGGATATGCTGAAGGAAGATACGATCTGTTTTGAAAAATAATTGATTAAATATGCATTTAACCAGATATAAAAAACATCAAAAATTAAAAAAACATTGACGAAAAGCACCTTCGGGTGCTATTCTTTATAAATAAGTGGGTGACCAAGTGAACAAATATTAATTCAAAAAGAATGAATATGTATTCAGACGATAATTCACAATCCAGAAAGAACAGAAAGGAATACACAATGGGAAATTTAAAATGGCCGGAAGGTAAAAAATGTGCGGTAATGTTTACCTTCGATGTAGACGGAGATACCACCTGGGAAAACGGAAACCGTGGACTTCCAAACGGTGAGAAATACATCAAATCCTTATCCGTAGGCCAGTACGGACCAAAGCGCTGCGTAGACCGTATCCTGGATATGCTGGATCGTTACGGTGTAAAAGCAACATTTTTTGTACCGGGGCTGACAGCTGAACGTTATCCAGATGTGATCATGAGGATCGCAGAGGCAGGACATGAGATCGGACATCATGGATATGCACATGAGAGATTTGCGGGAAAAACAACAGAGGAGCAGATCGAGATCATTGAGAAGACTCAGGCAATCTTTAAAAAGCTTATCGGTCATGAAGTAACAGGCTTCCGTACTCCATCCGGTGACTGGGCAAAGATCACACCGCAGCTTCTGTATGAGAGAGGCTTCCGTTATTCAAGCTCCATGCGTGGTGACGACAGACCATATCGTACGATCATAAACGGTGAGAAAACAGATTTTATCGAGATCCCTACGAAATGGGAAGTAGATGATTACGTAGCTATGGCATATAACATGTATCCGGCAGAACCGGCAGGACAGGACAGGATTTCCAGCTATCGTCTGGTAGAAGACAATTTTATGAGAGAGTTCCGCGGACATTACAGAGAGGGGCTTTGCATTTCTTATATGAGTCATCCCCAGGTAATTGGTTCCCCTGGAAGGATCCAGATCCTGAAACATATGCTGGAGCAGATCACATCCAAAGAGGATGTCTGGGTGGCAACAGGAACGGAAGTATCAGACTGGTATCGAAGCCATTCACAAGAACAGGAGGAGAAATAAGGATGAAACTGGAAAGACCAAAGTGGCCGGAAAACAAAAAATGCAGCGCCATGATCACCATCAACCTGAATGCGGAACTGTTCTGGCTGCAGTTAGATCCCACCTGCAAGGATATGCCGAAAACACTGTCTCTTGGACAGTACGGAATGACAAGAGGCGTGGACCGTATCTTAAAAATACTGGAAGAACGGGGCATCCGCGCAACATTTTTTACTCCTGGATGGGTGGCAGAGCAGTATCCGGATAAGCTGAAAGCCATTGTGGAAAAAGGCCACGAGATCGCAGCACTGGGATATCATCATGAGCATATGGCATTATTATCCGAGGAAGAGCAGGAAAGCGCCATCAAAAAAGGAATCGCTGCGATTGAAAAGGTATGCGGCGTTACACCAAAGGGATTTCGTTCCCCGGAAGGCGAGCTGACCCTGGATACGTTACGGATCGCAAAGAAAAACGGCCTGGTGTATTCCAGCAATCTCTGCGATGATGACAGACCATACTGGAAAGATCTGGGTGAGGATAAGATCCTGGAGATTCCCATTCACTGGGTTAATTATGATCTTCCGTATTTTGCATTTAACTATCATCCGGCATTTCCGGCAGGACAGGGCAGGATTGCGAATTATACAGGAGTTCTGAATAACTGGAAAGATGAGTTTTTCGGATGTCATGAATATGGACTCTGCTATGTTCTGCAGCTGGACCCGGCAGCCATCGGTGCACCGGGCAGGATCGGACTTCTGGAAGAACTTCTGGATTATATTGAAACTTTTGATGGTGTATGGTGGACAACCGGTGAGGAAATGTATGAGTACTGTCTGAAAAGCAGTCAGGATCGGTAAGAGGGGATACATATAACGGGAAAAGAAGGGAGAGCATTCATGGCTCATATATTTGAACTTGTAAATCAGCTTTTTGCACAGGTAGTTCCGGTGGCGGATTTCCTCTGGGACTTTCCGACAAACATTGATGCATACGCAAACATTCCGATCTTAGGGCAGCTGTCCATTGCATTTCTGCTTCTTCTTGGCGGAAGTTTGTATTTTACTTTACGGTTTGGATTTGTACAGGTAAAAGAATTTAAAACAGGAATCCGTCTTCTGACTTCCAAACAGCAGGCAAAAGTTGGAACTTCCCAGCTGGCGGCCTTTCTGGTCAGTATGGGCGGCCGTGTGGGAGCCGGAAATATTGTCGGTGTAACCGGAGCGGTAACCATTGGAGGACCGGGAGCAATCTTCTGGATGTGGGTTTCCGCATTTCTGGGAATGGCAACCTCTTTCTGTGAGGCAACACTGGCACAGATTTTCAAAGAGAGAAAAGGCAACGAATACGTAGGAGGTTTTACCTTCTATATCCAGAAGATCTGGAAAAACAAAGCATGGATCGGTGCCGCAATGTGTATCATGTATCTGATCTACAACATGCTGAGTATTCCGGTACATACCTTCCATGTATTTACAGCAGTAAGCTCCATTGCAGATGAAGTAACTGGAAAAACAACGCAGGTAACAGATCCGCTGTATTATGTCATTGCTATTGCGATCATCGTGATTATCGCTGTGATTACTTTTGGTGGAATTAAAAGCGTAACAAAATTTTCCGATGCGGTTGTACCGGTTATGGCAGGCTTATATGTTCTCATTGTACTGGTACTGATTGTTCTGAATATCGGAAAAGTACCGGGATTCTTTGCAGCTGTATTTGTGGGAGCATTTAAACCAAGTGCTATTTTCGGCGGAGCATTTGGTGTGGCTATGGCGCAGGGACTGAAACGAGGACTTTTATCCAATGAGGCTGGTATGGGTACCGCGACACAGGCTTCCTCTATTGCGGATGCCAATCATCCATGCGAGCAGGGATTTATTCAGTCCATCGGTGTATTTGTAGATACGATCGTGATCTGTTCCCTGGCTGGTTTTGTGGTAACTGCAGGTGCGATCTGGAACAATCCGTCCATTGACTGGGATGTGATGAAAGCCAACAAGATCGGAACTTTCCTGACATCTGTCAAGGAACTGGCACCAGGTGACGGAATCCTGGATGTGATCGTATTTATCATCGTGGTTGTTGCATTTGGATTGTTTGCGTTTACAACACTTCTCTGTGACCTGACTTACACAGAGATTGCGGCAAACAAGATTTCCAAGAATAAGAAATTTATCTACTTTACAAGATGCCTTGGCGCGCTGATCTTTGTTCCTCTTGGAACTCTGACTGTACTGTCCGGACTTCAGCTGGATAACCTGTGGTATGTATCTGACCTGATCAATGTAATTTTGATCTTCGTGAACATCCCTACACTTCTGGTTGGAAGAAAACTGGTTACCAAAGCATACGAAAATTACAAGAAAAATCCAGGCAAGCGTTTTATTGCGTCCGAGATTGGTGTAGAATCGGATGTATGGACTGTTGAAGCAGCAAAAGAAAGCAGGTAAAAAATGAAAATAAAAGTGATCATGTCGGACAAGGCCATGAGCCGGGAAACCATGGACGCAAGGGAGCGTATGCTGAAAGCGGCACTTTCTTCCGATGCGGAGGTTTCTGTGGACTGTATCAAAAAAGGTCCGGACGAACTGGACTGTAATACAGACGAAGCTTTTGCGGCAGCGGAAATGGTGAAGGAGAGTATCCGTGCGGAAAAAGAAGGATACGACGCTATTGTGATCTACTGTTTCAGCGATGTGGGGATTGACGCCATCCGTGAAAATGTAAGAATTCCGGTGATCGGCCCCGGAGAAACCAGCCTGGCTGCGGCAAGTATGATCTGTAACCGTTTTACGGTGCTGACTTCGGAGAGTATCAATATTCCAAGAACCTACCGTCGTCTGATGCGAAACGGCATTGCCAGGGAAAAAATGGCAGCAGTCCGGGCGCTGGATATTCCGATCGGAGAACTTCGCACCAATCCGGAGGCTACAGAAAAATATCTGAAAGCTGTCTGCAAAAAAGCAGTGGAGGAAGATCATTCCGACGGGATCATCTTAGGTTGTCTTGGAATGGCAGGATATGGAGAAAAGCTGGAAAAGGAACTTCCGGTGAAGATCATTGATCCGGCATTTCTGGCGGTTGCGTATGCGGAATTATGTGTAAGAGTTGGAATGCGGCACATTCCGGCAGTTTATCCGGTTTTTACAAACAGCAGTAATGTAGAATTATAAACTGAAAAACAACAGAGCAGAAACACTTTCCGGATTGGATCCGGAAGGTGTTTTTTTGCATATAAAACAGAGATATGAAACTTGTAAATGTCCGATATTTACGGCATAATAACTTTACAGAATGTTTTTAGGAGGAATCACAGTATGAGGAAAAAAATCAGAGGTCTGATAGCAATGGTTATCTTATTGATCTGCTTTTCAGTACCGGCAGCAGCGGCAACAGAAAGTTTTCATTTTGAGCAGAAAACGGCTTCTGTGCAGGTAGGAAAAACCAAAGAGCTGTCTGTTTACAACAATGGAAGAAAAGTAGATCCAAAGAAAGTCCAGTGGAAAAGCAGCAATCCCAAACTTGCAGCCATATCCAATGGAAAAGTCACCGCAAAGAGCTGGGGAAATGTTCAGATTTATGCTGTTTATGGAGGAAAAAAAATTTCCTGTAAAGTGTATACATATAATCAGATCATATACACAGATTTTACCGGATATAAAACAACCCCGATAAAAACAAAAAAGGGAAGAACAGTACAGCTGAAGCCGGAAAAACATGGAAGCACAGTGTTTTATAAATCTTCGAACACGAAAATCGCAACCGTTTCATCCAGTGGTGTTGTAACACCAAAAACAACAGGAACTGTAAAGATAACCTGTATATCTTTTGGAAAAAACAGATATATCGCATCTGCAAAAGTTGTGGTTGGAGCAGAACTGAAATCCATTTCGACTTCTTCAGAAATTGTAATGAATAAGGGGGAACAGAAAACGCTGAAAGTGACTGTTCATCCAGCAAATGCATATGTAAGAACAATAACTTATGCCACATCCAACAGCGCTGTTACAGTATCCAAGACAGGAAAAATCACAGCAAAAGCTCCCGGCCTTGTGAAGATTACAGTGACGGCAGATGGTGGGAAAAAGATAAAGAATACCATACAGGTATATGTCCAGGACAAAAAGACAGGCACATCCAATACACCGCTGAATGGAAGTACCGGTATGATTCTGCACAGAGGATTAAGTCTGGAAGCACCGGAAAATACACTTCCTGCATTCAACCTTGCAGGGCAGAGAGGCGCGGAGTATGTAGAAACGGATGTACGACAGCTGAAAGACGGGACATTTGTGATTTTCCATGATTCTAATCTGCTTCGTATGTGTGGCGTTGATAAGAAAATTGAAAATCTCACATATCAGGAAGTAAAGAAGTATCCGGTTATTGCGGGAACAAATGCTTCTGCATATAAAAATAATACGATTCCTACACTGGAACAGTATCTGCAGTGCTGTAATAAATATTCCATGACGCCCGTGATCGAAATCAAATCAAATCTGAATCAGAACGGTGTTGCAAAGTTCAATCAGATCATAAAAAAATCCAGAAAAAGTCCAGTTGTGATCTCGTTTAAGGAAGAACCACTGATCATGCTCAGGCAGATAAACAGAACTGTAAGCATACAGTGGATACTCCGGGATCAGATTACCAGTGCAGCGCTGAATGAATGTGTCAGATATAAATTTGACATAAGTGCCCAGTATGGATGTACCTACAGAAATATAATAGCCAAAGCACATTCGAAAAATATTAAAGTCGCATTGTGGCTGTTTACAGATTCCAGTATTGCAGACTGTTATAAAAACTGGGGTGCAGATTACCTTACCTGTGAGAGAATGATGTAAGAGGCATTAGGGAGGAGTTGAAACGGTATGGAAACAGAAATATCAGGAAGATTGCTTATTACCGGAGATCTACATGGTGACACTGCGGCATTAACGATGCTTGCCAGACAGCTTCGAGAGGGAGATGCATTATTTGTTGCCGGAGATTTTGGATTTGTATTTTGGGATAATAAGGATGAGCATGTATTTTTGGATGATGTAGACCGGTTTCTTCAGAAAATAAACGGATATGTTATTTTTGCGGATGGAAATCATGAGAATCACCGTGCGCTGAATAAATTTCCCGTTGAACAATGGAATAACGCCAGAGTTCATATGATCCGAAGCAGGATCATTCATGTGCTTCGAGGAGAAGTCCTCTGTCTGAAAAAGAAACGGATATTCTGTTTTGGAGGAGCTTTTTCCATAGACAGGGCATATCGTACTCTGAACAAAAGTTACTGGAAGGAAGAAGTTCCCTCTGAGGAAGATTATGAGAACGGAAACAAAAATCTTAAGGCCTGTGACTATAAGGTAGATTATGTGATCACACATACCTGTCCATTAAATCTTATACCTTCACTTGGGGGATATCACTCGGCGATGGAAGAACGGCAATTGCAGAATTATCTGCAGTATGTAAATGAGACGGTATATGATTCACTGACCCGGTGGTACTTTGGGCACTGGCACAGAGATCAGGAATTTGGCGAAAAGTTCCGGGTGATCTATCTGGATCTTGTAGATATGGAAACGGGAAAAAAGATCTGGTGATTATCCTTGCTTTTATACTGGTATCGGGCTATACTAATGAGACATATATCTGATTAATGGAGGGTTTTACAAATGAAAATTGCAGCAACATACGACAACGGAAATATTTTCCAGCATTTTGGAAAAACGGAGTTTTTCAAGGTGTACGAGGTAGAGGATAACAAGGTTGTTTCCAGTGAAGTGATCGGTTCCAATGGTACCGGACATGGTGCACTTGCAGGACTTCTTGCAGAGCAGGGAATCAGCGTTCTGATCTGTGGAGGAATCGGCGGTGGAGCACAGAGTGCACTTGCTGAGGCTGGTATTGAGTTATGTTCCGGAGCACAGGGTGATGCAGATGCGGCTGTAGAGGCTTATCTGAAAGGTGAGCTGGTATCTACCGGTGTGAACTGTGATCATCATCATGAGGAGGGACATTCCTGCGGAAGCCATGAAGATGGACACTCCTGCGGCGGTCATGAGGAAGGACATTCCTGTGGAAACTGTGGCGGCGGATGTGGTTCCCAGCCGGCGATCACAGGTCCTAACGGTGGAAAAACCTGCCGTACCCATTACAGAGGAACCTTTAACGATGGAACACAGTTCGATTCTTCTTATGACCGTGGCGAGCCGCTGGAATTCATCTGCGGAGCCGGTCAGATGATCAAAGGCTTTGACGCAGCAGTTGCAAACATGGAAGTAGGACAGGTGGTAGATGTTCACCTGATGCCAGAAGAAGCTTACGGAATGCCGAATCCGGATGCCATCTTTACTCTTGAGATCGCACAGCTTCCAGGTTCTGAGGATCTTACTGTAGGACAGCAGGTATATCTCTCCAACCAGTACGGACAGCCGTTCCCGGTTAAAGTAAACGCAAAAGATGAAAAGACCATTACTTTCGATGCCAACCATGAGATGGCAGGTAAAGAGCTGAATTTCAGAATTGAATTAGTAGAAGTAAAATAATCAGAAACAGTGGGAGGTGCTGTATGGGAGCATATGGCATCTCTCTTTTTGTCTGAAGGAAGGTGGGTTTTCCGGTGAGGATTTCTATGATACCATTTGGACTGCTGTCCGGTTTTATGGACAGTAAAGAAATACGGATCACAGAGCTGGGAGAAAATGGATTTCGGTTTCGGCTTGCAGAGGAATGTCCGGAGCCGGAGCGGTTTCTGATCTGTTTTTATGATATGAAAAAAGCCGGGTATCGGAAGGTGGAGATCCGGAAGTTTGAAATGAACGCAGTGGCGGGGACTTCGGCAGCGGAAGAGTGGTGCGTACAGGAAAATGATGGCTCTTTTTTCAGGGAATATTCTGTGAGAGTAGAACAGAAAGACTATATGGAAGAAGTTCAGCGTCTGGCCGGAGAGTACAATAGATATATTCGCCTGAAACTGGAGGGCGATGATGGAGAGCTGGCGAAGGCACTGACCGGTTATCCTGCGGAACTGGATGAGGTGCATTGTGAGAGCCTGGAAGAGCAGAGGAAGCTGTGGTTTGGAGAGAATTCCAGTTCTATAAGACAAAATCCGGATGCAGATCAGAGTGTAGAAGAATCATTTTTGGACAAAGAAACAGAGTTTGCCCTGGAACTGAACAATACTTCTCTGTATGAAGAATATCTGCGTCAGCCGCTGCGGGATTTTCTGGCGTCTTACTGGCAAAAGAATTATCTCACTCACAGCTGGCTTGCAGGCCGGACACCGGAGAGATTTTATATTGGAAATCAGTTTTGCCATAACCTGTTTCCCACAGAAGAACAGCTTTTTTCTATTATGGATAAAATGCGATCGGAAGGACTGGAGATCACGCTGGCATTTTCTTATATCCGGGAATTTATGCTTCCTTCTGTGGGAAAACTTCTGGAAAAAGTGGATAACTGGTGCTGTATTCATGGGATGAATGTGGAAATCGTAGTTAATGACTGGGCCGTGGCGGAAATGCTTCATGGAAAAACATCTCATTTGTGTCCTGTTTTTGGGACACTGCTCAATAAACGGAAAAAAGATCCGCGGATGAAATATAAATCCGGTGATATCTCATTGTTTCAGCAGAACAGTCTGAATGCGGAGTTTTACCGGGATTTTCTGGCGGAAGAGTTTCATATCCACAGATATGAATGGGAATCCTGCGGTTATCCACAGGAGTTTCCTCCTGGGAAAAACAGCCTTCATCTGCCTTTTTATCAGACAAATACTTCCCAGTATTGTCCGCTGTATGCCCTGTGCACTACAGGGGACCGTGGCACGCAGCAGCTTGCAGAACACTGTCCAAAATTTTGCGAAAAATACGCACTGCTTTACCCGGAACATTTACACATGATGGGGCGGTATAACTCTCTGTTCGGTGTGGATAAAACATTTCTGGAGTCACCGGAAATGTGGAAAAAAATAAAGGGAATAAAACCGGACCGTATTGTTGTGAATCTGTGACAGGGAGGAAAGAACTATGAAAATCACAGCAGGATTGGGTTCCATAGATGAATATGAACGTTTCGTGCAGGCAGGAGCAGATGAATTTTTCTGTGGCTATGTTCCGTTTTTCTGGGCGGAAAAATACGGTACGGTAATGCCGTTAAACCGAAGGGAAGTTCTCTGTTATAATGTGCAGCTTGGCGCATACAGTGAGCTGGAGATCCTTTCCCATATGGTGAAAAAATATAAAAAACCGGTACATCTTACTTTCAATTCCCTGTATTATCTTCCGAAGCAGTATCCGGAGATCGGGGATATCATAGAGCAGTGCATGAAACTGGGATTTCGAAGTTATATCATTGCAGATCCGGCGCTTCTTGCTTATCTGAAAAAAAGGGGGATTTCCTGCGAGATCCATCTCAGCGGAGAGACAGGGGAAGTGAACAGTGAGATGGTAAAAATGTTCCGGCGTTTTCCACTGAAGCGGATAATTTTTCACCGGAAAAATACATTCCAGGATATGCAGTCCGTGATCGCAGCAGAGAGAGAGGCGGAAAAACAGTCAGGCATCCGGCCGGAAAAAGGGATGGAATTCGAAGCTTTCGTGCTCAATGAAATGTGCCAGTTTACGGGAGCATTCTGCAATTCTCTGCATTGTGATGAGATGGGATATCTTTGCAGGGTACCTTACTGGCTGGGTACTGTGCGGGATGATGTTGTTATTCCTGAAAAGATGCGGGATCTTCAGGCGCAGGTCTGGGAGCGGGAACCAGATCCATCTGCTTATGATGACATAGGCTATCTTTGCGGAGAAACAGGCTGTGGTTTATGTGCTCTGTACAGGATGAAGCAGGCGGGGATTACCCATCTCAAGCTGGTCGGCCGTGGAAATTATGTGGATCACATGGAAAAAGATATCCGGAATTTACGAAAAGCGCTGGATATTCTGGAAACTGCGGAAAATGAGGAAGGATTTCAGTGTACGATAAAACGTACAGTGTTCCCCTATGGGTGCAGCGGAAGGTGTTATTATCGATAACAAAGTGTGATAGTTTTCGGTTGAAGTTGCAGTTTTGGGCGGGGTATTATAATATTAAATACTAGTACAGGATCAGGAAAGGACATTACGAATTTATGCTGAAACAGTTTTTTAAATATATTTTTCAGAGTATTGCAGGTATGATCGGGATATCGGTTTATATTCTGGCGGATACTTTTTTTATATCGGTTCATTCGGGAGCGGACGGGCTGGCAGTTCTGAATCTGATCCTTCCGGTGTATGGCGTAGTCTATGCCATTGGAGCGATGATCGGTATCGGCTCAGCTACCAGATTCGGGATCAACAGAGCCAAGGGTGAGGACACGGATCATTATTTTCTCCAGTCCGTTTTCTGGAGCGTTCTGTGCAGCGTGCCTTTTATTATCACAGGTATTTTTGCACCAGAGAAATTTCTGCATCTTCTTGGCACAGATGCGGGTCTGACTGCCCTTGGAAAAAGCTATCTCCGGATCATGCTGATCACTACACCATTGTTTATGACAAATTATACGTTTACCGCGTTTGCCCGAAACGATCAGGGAACGTCCACAGCCATGACCGGCGCAATTTCTGCCAGTTTGTTTAATATTGTGTTTGATTACATTTTTATGTTCCCTATGAAGCTGGGACTTGCGGGAGCGGCACTGGCGACAGCCATTAGCCCTGCGATCACCATGGCCATCTGTACCACCCATTACCTGGGGAAAAAGAATCACGTGGGATTCCGGTGGGTACGGCCTTCCATCCGTCATCTGGTTTCCTGCTGTCAGCTTGGAATTTCGGCTTTTGTGGGAGAGCTTTCCTCAGCGATTATTACGATCATTTTTAACATGCTGCTTCTTGGAATTGCGGGAAATGTAAGCGTGGCAGCTTATGGAGTGGTGGCCAATCTTTCTCTTGTTGCAATGTCCATCTTTAACGGACTGGCACAGGGAGCACAGCCTCTTATCAGCAAAAGCTACGGAGAAGGACAGCGTGACCATGTAAAAAGCCTGCTTCGCTGGAGCCTGATCGCCAGTGCAGTGCTGGAAGCGGTGACGATTCTGGTGGTGTGGGGATTTACAGACAACCTGATCGCTGTTTTTAACAGTGAAAATAATCAGCAGCTTCTGGATTATGCTCATGTGGGACTGCGGATTTATTTCCTGGGCTTCCTGTTTGCAGGGATCAACATTATGCTGGTAGCGTATTTTTCGGCAGTGGACCGTGCTGTTCCTGCGATCACCGGATCTCTTATGCGAGGAGTGATCGCCATTGCCATCAGTGCGGTGATCCTTTCCAGACTGTTTGGGATCAACGGAGTGTGGAGTTCGTTTTTGAGCTCGGAGATCATTACCTTTGTCGTGCTTCTTGTGCTGGCGAAGGCAGGGAAGAAAAGAGGATTAAAAAATGAAATTTGATCGTGTAAGAAAAGAAGAGACAGATACCGTTTTAAAATTATATCGTTCGTTGCTGGGGACGCCCTACTGTGTGTGGACAGAAGATTATCCAACAGAAAAAGAAGTGGAATTTGATCTTTCCAGAGATGCCCTGTTCTGTATGCGGGACGATGACGGGAATATCATAGGTGTGATTTCCATTGATGATGATCCAAACGTGGAATGTCTCACATGTTGGTCGAAAACCATGGTGCCGTCAGCGGAAGTCTCCCGGGTGGGAGTATACCAGGAATTTCAGAACCAGGGAATTGCCCGGAAACTTCTCGTGGGCGTGATGGAAGAACTGAAGAACCGGGGATATCAGGCCGTGCATTTCCTTGTTGCAAAAGATAATGTAAAAGCGCTCCGTTCTTATGATAAGCTGAATTTTGAGAGCGTGGGAGAGTGCGAACTCTGGGGACATATGTACTGGTGTTATGAGAAAGCATTATAGAAAGAATTGAAAAAAATATGCACTTTTCAGACTGGGTATTGATGAACAACCAGTAAGGGAGGTGCATATTTTTGTATAAATCGCAAGTGCTTCGATCATGTTTAAGATAATGTATCCGCCGACAGAGGCATTTAAATCCTCCGGCAGCTGTCCCTCTCAATTAGATGATGGGGCACAATGATCTTCGTAGCTGGAAGGTTCGGGTTTTCAATATGGCTGATCATCTGCGTAGCTGCCTCCATTCCAAGCTGTCCGGAATTGATATCAATGGAAGTCAGCTGGGGTGAGGTCAGTCTGGCAAACAGTGAGTTGTTAAAGGAAAGGATGGACAGATCTTCCGGTATGGAAATCCCCGCCTCCATACAGATCCGCTCCAGAGAAAGTGCCAGGATGTCATCACTGACCAGCATGGCGGTAGGACGATCCTCGCTGGTAAGCAGCTTCCGAAGCTCCTGAAATTCATTCTGGGATGCCCCCGGAACTTCAATACAGTATTCCGGCTGTACCGTCAGTCCGTGGTTCAGAAGAGCCGCCATATAGCCTGTTTTTCGGTCTGCGGAAAAGACCAGGGAATTATCGACACCCAGATATGCGATCTTCCGGTGGCCCAGTGCATAGAGATATTCGGTGGCTTCCTGACCAGCCAGAAGGTTATCGTTATCAATATAGATCGTGTGGTTCGTGTACTGTGCCGGTTTTCCGATAAGGATATAGAGAAGTCCCTCACTGAAAAGAAAATCAATGACAGGGTCGTTCACACGGGAATAAAGAACAATAAATCCATCCACTTTACCACTTCTGGACATGGAACGGACTGCAGTCAGAATCTCCTCTTCATTCTGTCCGGTGACAATGGTGCTGATATACTGATGGGCGTTACAGTAGTGGCTGATTCCACGGATCGCCTCCAGGTAAAAAGAATTCTCATAAGTTTCTTTCGGTGACGGAGGCAGGATAATACCGATGGAACGGGAAATCTGAGCGGCCAGATTGCTGGCCTGGAAATTCGGCTCATAGCCAAGCTCTGCCATGGCTTTTCGTACACGTTCCTTGGTTTCCTCACTGATGGATGGATTATTTTTGCAGGTTCTGGAAACAGTGGAAGGGGATACCCCGGCCAGAGCTGCCACATCTTTGATGGTTACTGCCATAAAATTGCCTCCTGGATCATAATAATAAAAATATTGTAATTTATATATCTGGCAGTGTCAAATAAATTGCATAAAACATTGCATGTGATTGCACCTTAAAATTGCACAAAAAACCAATGGAAATTTGTATGAAAAGCAGAAATTAAAAAAATCGATTGCGCTTCACGAAAAATAAAAGTATAATTTATGCAAACGATTGCATAGATTGCGTAAAAATTGCAAAAGAATGGATATAAATAGAGGGAGAAAAAAGTTATGAATAGAAGAGCAGCCGGCATTCTGATGCCGATCACAAGCCTGCCGTCAGAGTACGGTATTGGATGTTTTTCAAAAAGCGCCTATGATTTTGTGGATTGGCTGAAGGAAGCAGGACAGAGTTACTGGCAGATCCTTCCGCTGGGCCCTACAAGCTACGGAGATTCTCCGTATCAGTCCTTCTCTACCTTTGCGGGAAATCCGTATTTTATCAGTTTGAAGGCACTGGTGGAGGAAGGCGTTCTTACAAAAGAGGACTGCGAGAAAGTTAACTGGGGAAAAAGAGCGGACAGCGTAGACTACGAGAAGATTTATAAAGGACGTTACAAACTTCTCCGCAAAGCTTACGAGAACAGCAACATCAGCGAAAATCAGGATTATCAGAGATTCGTGGCAGAGAATAACTGGTGGCTTTCCGACTATGCACTTTTTATGGCTGTGAAAGATCAGTTCGGCGGTGTGGAGTGGACCAAATGGGCGGAGGATATCCGTCTCCGCTGGGGAAATGCCATGGATTACTATCGCAGAGAACTGTATTTTGATATTGAATTTCAGCAGTATATGCAGTTTAAATTCTATGAACAGTGGATGAAACTGAAAAAATACGCCAACGAAAAAGGGATCCAGATCATTGGGGATATTCCGATCTATGTAGCTATGGACAGTGCGGATACCTGGGCACATCCGGAGCTTTTCCAGCTGGATGAGGAGAATGTACCTACAGCGGTAGCCGGATGCCCGCCAGATGGATTTTCCGCAACCGGACAGCTCTGGGGAAATCCTCTGTACCGCTGGGATTATCACAGAAATACCGGATATCAGTGGTGGATTTCCAGACTGAGCTATGTATTCCGTCTTTATGATGTGGTAAGAATTGACCATTTCCGTGGATTTGATGAGTATTTTTCCATTCCGTACGGTGCGGAAAATGCCATTGGCGGCCATTGGGAAAAAGGCCCGGGAATTGATCTTTTCCGCAAAGTGGAGCAGGCCCTTGGCTGGAAGCAGGTCATTGCGGAGGATCTTGGCTATGTGACAGATTCCGTTCGCCAGCTTGTCCATGACAGCGGTTTTCCGGGAATGAAAGTCCTGGAGTTTGCTTTTGACTCCAGGGATTCCGGATGTGCCAACGATTACCTTCCGCATAATTATCCGGAGAACAGCGTGGCATACACAGGAACCCACGATAATGAGACCATTGCCGGATGGTGGAAGAGTATTACGGTAAAAGAGCGCAAGCTTGCCAGAGATTATCTCTGTGATAACTGGACACCGGATAAAGAGCTGTACAAATGCTTTATCAGTATGGTTATGCGAAGCAGTGCAAAACTCTGTGTGATCCCCATGCAGGATTACATGGGCCTGGATAACAGCTGCAGAATGAACCAGCCGTCCACAGTAGGAAAGAACTGGAAGTGGAGAATCCGTAAGAGAGAGCTGACGATCAAACTTCAGAAGGAAATCCATGGAATGACACTTCGTTATGGACGGATGAACTGGTCCGATTAAAAGGAACGTTCATGAAGTATATTCCGTTTAAACGGGACGTGGGAGAGAGTGGAAAGATTTTAGATAGAATCGTGGTTTTTTGTGTGATATAATGCTGTTTCGTGGAGGCAGCTGTCAGTAAAGGGGAGGCTGACAGCTGTCTTATTTTAACCGAATGCGGATGATTTTATCCGCTTACAGCAAGGGGAGAATTATGACAGGAAAAACACACGCGGCAGTCGGACTTGGAACGGTACTGGCAGTTACACAGCCCTCCACAGTTTCCGGTCTGGTACTTGCCGCAGGAACAGGAATGCTTGGAGCGCTGATCAGTGACATTGACGTGGGAACTTCCAAGTCCCATAAAGATGCGGACCGGATTACGCTGATCGCGGTACTGCTTGTGGCAGCAGAGATCGCACTGAATTATTTTTATGATTTTTCCATCTGGGAAAAGATCCGAAATGACCAGTCCATGGCACCGGTAGCTATGGGGGTTATTATTTTTATTGCAGTCTGTGCCTTTGGAAAAAATCAACCGCACCGGTCGTTTATGCATTCCATTATGGCCATGGCCATTTTAAGCGGAGCGCTTTCCATGGTATCTGTACAGCTGGTACCCTACTTTGTGACAGGCTTTGCGTCCCATCTGATACTGGACTGTTTTAACCGGAAACGGGTCCGGATTCTGTATCCGCTGCCAGGAGGAATTGCGCTGGATTTCTGCAAGGCAGGGGGTTTTGTTGACTCACTGCTTTTCAAACTGGGATCTGTGGCGGTGATCTTTGAGATCGTGTATCTGGCTGTGCGGATGGGTGAGAGCTGGAAGTTTTTTCAGATGTAGAGGATATCTTATTTACCGAGTGCAGATATTGCAGGAATTGAAGGTTAAGACAAAAAAGGAGCAGATTTTCCAATTGTGGAAGATCTGCTCTTTTTTTACAAATTAACATATGTAAGTGTGATTATTTTTTCTTTCTGATCTTGCAGGCGCATGCTGTATAAAGTACGTCTGTGGAAGAATTCAGTGCTGTCTCGCAGGAATCCTGGATAACGCCTACGATGAAACCGACACCAACTACCTGCATGGCAACGTCGTTGGGGATTCCAAAAAGGCTGCAGGCCATGGGGATCAGAAGAAGAGAACCACCGGCAACTCCGGAAGCACCTGCCGCACTTGCAGCAGCCAGGATGCAGAGGATCAGAGCGGTCGGGAAATCTACGCTGATACCAAGGGTATGTGCAGCTGCCAGAGCCATGATGGAGATTGTGATCGCAGCACCACCCATGTTGATGGTCGCACCAAGAGGGATGGAGATGGAGTATGTATCCTCATCAAGTCCAAGGTCTTTACAGAGCTCCATGTTTACCGGAATGTTGGCTGCAGAGCTTCTTGTGAAGAATGCGGTGAGACCACTGTCTTTCAGGCAGCGAAGAACCAGCGGATATGGATTCTGGCGTGTGCAGATAAAAGTAACGATCGGATTCAGTACAAGTGCTACAAACAGCATGGTTCCAACCAGTACACAGATCAGACGGCCATAGCTTAAGAGTACGCCAAGTCCCTGCTCGGAGATGGTTGTGAAGATCAGGCCCATGATACCGAATGGAGCGAGGTTGATGATCCATCTTACTGCTGTGGAAGTTGCATCGGAAATGTTTTCGATGACGGTCTTGGTTGTTTCGCTTGCGGCCTTCAGTGCAATACCGAAGATGATAGCCCATGCAAGGATACCGATATAGTTTGCGTTTACAAGTGCGTCAACCGGGTTGGAAACAATGTTCATCAGAAGATTTTTGAGGACTTCTGCAACACCGCTTGGTGGAGTGACATCGGAAGTATTTGTATTCTCGGAAAAAGTCAGCATGATCGGGAACAGACGGCTGGAGATAACAGCTGCCAGTGCTGAAAGTATATTTCCAAGAAGGTAAAGTACAACGACGAATTTCATGTTTGTTTTCTGGCCTTTTCCCATGTGGCACAGAGAGCTCATTACCAGGAAGAACACCAGAAGTGGAGCAATTCCACGGAGAGCACCGACGAACAGGTCACCGAGAATGGAGATCACAGACGCCTGCGGGATGGCAAGGCCGAGGATGATACCAACGATCAGACCGCAGATGATACGTTTGATCAGATTGATGCTGTTCCATTTTTGAATCAGGTTTTTCATAACTACTTTTCCTCTTTCCTATTGTGTGAGAATGCTTTTACTGTTCTGAGATGTAATACTAATACTGCATCACGTAAAAGCACAATGTAATGATTATATACAATTTTGTCCGTCTTGTAAAGACAAATGTACAACAATCACGAAAAAAGTAATTATATATCAATGTTTTTTTCTGTTTCGTGACAGTGACAGGAAGGAAAAAAGTCCAAGAGCCAGAACACTGGAAAAAATACCTGCACGTAATCCAGGTGCATGGTAACGCAGCTGGATGGTATTATGGCCTTTGGAAACCGGAACAGCGATAAAGGTATTTTCTGCCTGATATTTTGTGGATTTTTTTCCATTGATATAAAGATCCCATCCGTTTTCATCAGGAACGGTAAGCAGGAGTGTTTCATTATCAGCGGCATCATATTCTGCCAGCACTTCGCCCTTTTCCATTTTCTGTATGGTACAGGAACGGCTGCGTAAAAGATCGGTTACATTTTTCAGGACCTGTGTATTCAGAGTTGCCGCGCATAATCCGTAGTCGTCTTTATAATTGCCTTCATCATTGAGAAGACGGATGGTTACCGTATCGCCGGATTTGTATTCTCCCAGATAGAGAATGGGATTTTCATACCAGGGATTGGTTTTGAAATACTGGCCATTGACTTCAATATTTGTATTATTGGCTTCATTGGAAAAATAACAGTAAAAGGCGCCATCAGCAGGAACTTTAAGTTCCCAGGAGGTCCATGAATTTCCATCGGTATCCTGAGACTGGATTTCGGCACTGGTGTAGAGACCGTCTCCCTGTCCGGACAGGTGTTTGCACAGGAGGGTCTGATTTTCAAATACATTTGTACCATAATCCTCAGCTGTTTCCAGATTGTTTATGGCATAGCCAAGAGGAAGTGCGTAAGGGTTGCGGTAAAGATTGATGCCGTCCAGAATGTCCTGACGGATTTGTTCACAGCCGGTAATGGGTTCTCTGGAATAAATGTATTTTACACCAAGGAGAGAATCCATAACCAGATTGGCAGTGTAAGGAACCAGGGTGGTATCGTTGGTGTAGCCCATTTTTCTGAGAAAAACGGCTTCTTTTACATTGTTGGTAGAAGTATAGTTGGAAACCGAACTGTATCCCAGTGCCAGAGATTCATTTGCTCCACGCATGGGAGTCCTGGAAAAGTTTTTGTCAACACGGTACAGAGACTGGTCACTGTCCATCAGATCCGCAAGCTCCTCTTTCATTGTGGCAGTATAGGAGCGGTACCATTGTACATTTTCTGTATGATCTGAAAAAATCATCTGCATTTTTGAGGAAAACTCATAAGTGGTACAGAGAAGAAGCAGGCAGACAGAAAGCAGTGCAGCGATTCTGCGGGGCTTTTTCTTTATAATAATAAGACCGATTCCGGTTATCAGTGCGGCAAAGCAGCTGAAATACAGACGGTTCTGGTTTCCATAAGGACGTATCATGTCAAAAATCATTCCGGTGCCTGCAATGATCAGTGCGGCAAAAATCAGATATTTCTGACGGATATAACGGATTTCACTGGCACACATTCCTGCTATGGCAATCATAAAAAGACCGTATATAAATGCATAACGATAGGTATGCGAAGTAGGAATACGAAATGCCGTAAAAATATAATTCAGCGGGCGGAATGCAAAAATCAGGATAAATCCGAAAAAATAAGCAGCAGCCAGCTTTTTGCGGAATGTACTGGTACCTTTTGCAACAAGAAAAAGGACGGTCAGAAAAAGGACAAATGATCCGATGTATACAGGAGGAATATATTCGTTCCATGTGAGAACATCCGGTTCCAGAAAGAAATCCCGGAATCCTTCCAGGTAGGAAAAACCAAATGCCGGCTTAAATATGGAAAGATCAAATCCTTCTCCGTCTTCCAGCATATGAATGGCCTGGGGAATAAACAGAATTCCGGAAGCCATGAGGCTGAGAATGGAGGTGGAGATAAAAACACCGGTTGTCTTAAGGATCTGCCGGAATACCGGAGATTTTTTTTCATAATGAAGAAACATTTCAAATAAAAAATACAGAACCGCAAAAAGACAGAGCATATATCCGGTATACCAGCAGGTAAGAATTCCATAAAAAAGGGAGAAAAAATAAAGGCTTCGTCTGTTCCCGGAAATCAGCCGGTAAATTCCAAGTGCAATGACAGGTGCGGCAATTACTCCGTCCAGCCACATGATATTGCTGCACTGGAGAATGTTGTAACCCATCAGTGCGTAGGATACGGAAATAAGAATCCGAAATAAAGGCGCAGGCTGAAAACGGCGGCTGATATAAATATATGAAGTAACGCTGCACAGGAGCAGTTTCAGGCAGATCAGGAGAGTAAGAAACTCTCCGATGTGTGCGGAGTCAACAAAATATACCAGCAGGTTCAGCGGGGAAGCGAGATAATAGGCAAAAAGAGCCAGAGTACTTCCGCCGAGACCGGAATGAAAAGAATAAATCAGGGAATCTTTTCCGTGAAGGACATTAGAAAACCATAAAAAGAAATCCGTATACTGATATTGCATGTCGTTGTATACGAGGAGATTTTCCCCAAAGGGATAAATGTGGCTTCGAATCAGTGCGACTGTAATAATAAAGGCAGTAAAAAGTACTGCTGCAGCAGGGTGCAGCAGTCTCTTTATATGGTGTTTGTGTTTCATACGTTTTCTCCTTCAGATAGTTTTGAAATCAGTAAAAGTAAGGCAGTGTTCATGTCCGGATTTTTCTGAAACTGAAAGCAAAGAACAGAACTTCCGCAAAGCCTGTAATTCCCCATGAGAAAATATACAGAAGATACAGAGCGGAAATGGTCTGGAAGTGTGCGAATACCGTATAAATCCAGATAATACGGAATACGCAGGAACCCAGGATAACAATGATGGTAGGCGGAATGCTTTTTCCAATGCCACGGGAAGCTGCGATACTGCTATCCATAAAACAGCTGAAAGCATAACAGAAGCCCATGATCCGGATTCTTTGCATACCGGCATCAATAACAGCCGGTTCTGTGGCAAACAGTGACAGAAACTGCGGCCCGAAAACAAGAAGCAGTCCACCAAGGATCGCGCCTGCGATGAAGGCATAGGTAAGGCTGACGCCATAGGATTTCAGTATTCGTTTTTTGTTTCCGGCGCCCCAGTTCTGGCCGATGAAGCTTGCACATGCCGTGTAAAAAGAAAACATGACATTGTAGATCAGTGCATCGGCATTTGCGGCAGCTGCGTTTCCGGAAACCATTACCGCATCAAAGGAATTGACACCGGTCTGTACGAACAGGTTTGCAATGGCAAAGATTCCGTTCTGCAGACCTGTAGGAATACCAAGGAGCAGTACAGATTTACAGGCCTTCGGGTGAAGACGGAGCTTACGCAGGGATACCTGGCATTCATCTTTTCGCCGGAGGAGGTGGATCATTACCAGAGACGCGGACACATACAGGGAGAGCGCGCTGGCAGTTGCAACACCTGCAGCAGCCATATGGCAGACGATAACAAAAAACAGGTTCAGAAGAACGTTGATCACTCCGGCAATGGAAAGATAGATCAGTGGTCGTTTCGTATCGCCGCGGGCGCTTAAAACGCCGTTACCGAAATTGTATACAGCCATGGCAGGCATACCCAAAGCGTAAATCTTCATATATAAAACAGCCTGGTCGATCAGTTCCGGTTTCGTGTTCATCATGGCCAGCATCTGCCCGGAAAACAGAAGACAGATGATACAGACCAGAAGGCCTGCAATGGCACAGAGAAGAAGGGATGTATGGATGGTTTCTTCCGTACCTTTTTTATTTTCGGCGCCAAGTTCGTGGGCTACGCGGACGTTGACACCTGCTCCCATGCCGATCAGGATTCCGGTAAACAAAGTGACCAGAAGCGTTGTGGAACCCACAGCTCCAAGTGCCAGGTAGTCCGCAAACCGTCCCACAACCGCAACATCACTTAAGTTAAAAAGAACCTCCAACACCTGGGACCCCATCAGGGGAAGGCTGAAGAGAAGGATATTTTTCCAGAGAGAACCGGAAGTCATCTCTATGGAATGAGATTCCTTTTTTTCATTTTCACACATAAAATTACCTCATAAAAAGTATATAAAATTCCTTCATCCAGGTTATACAATACTCTGTTGAAAAAGGTTTGTAAAGAGGGGAAAACCGCGTAAAATAAATATTTTTCGGGCAGATTCTACTTGACATATCCGGTGGTTCATCATAAGCTGTTGAGAGATATGGAAAAATCGAAAAGTCTTTGAAAAAAGGGGAAAAATACACATGAATAACTGGGACAATGTACGTCTGGTACCGGAGTTTAACGAGCAGGGTGTCGCCTGCTATCGTCTTGATGGCGGAGATTATGTAAACGAATATTATATTACTTCAGAGGCAGAGACAAGAAAGCTTCTGAATACTCCGGAAGTGGTAGGATATGAGGTATATAACTGTCTGATCCCGTCTACCTGCCAGATGCTTTATTATCTGAAGGAGCAGAAGAAGGTTACCACTGCAAATATTCTTTCTATCTTAAGAGGGGCGCTGAATTATCCTCTTGAGGAGGCCTGTTATAAAGAGCATATCCGTGTCCATGATATCAGCTTTCTTTCCAGCGAGCGTGTTTTTGCGGAAGATGAGATGACCGGACTTGAGATCAAGTACAGCAAACTGACTATGGTTCCGGACAGTACGCTGATGATCGGTGATATCATCGCAAGTGGTGAAACTCTGATCCATTGTCTCCGTTATGTGACTGATTTTTACAGAGAGCACGGAACAAAACTTCGTAATATTATCATCTTTACCATTGGTGGAACCAAGGGAATCGATATTCTTGAGAACCTGACAAAAGAGATCCGTGAGTTCTGGCCGGAGTTTGAAGGATTTATCACGGTATTTTATGAGGGGATTTTTGCCACCTATCAGGATAAAGGTGTTTCCGGGATCAATCTTCCGGATGTTGACTTCTACTGGAAGGGCGGAATCGTTGCACCGGAATTTCGAAGAGAGACACTTTCCATGTGCAGCCCTCTTTTTGAGAAATGTATTATCTACGATGGCGGCGCAAGACGTTATGAGATCCATGAGCATGTAGAGGAAGTACTGAAATTCTGGGAGGGAATCCTGGAGCGTGCGGATAAGATCGATTTCAAGGAGCTTCTGGACGAGAAACTTGGCTATCCGACACCGATCAGCTACGAAGAATGGCTGGCTCACAACCACTACCAGGAAATTCGCCGACACCAAATGGCTCTACCGCCAGGAGCAGGGGTATATCGAGAGCATGAAGAACATCACACTGAAAGAACTTGCCGAGCAGAGGATCGGAGAGTTTCGAAGTGCGTTACGGAAATATATTCTGTAACAGTTTAGAGTATAAGACGTAAGTAAAAACAGCCTAGAGCAAGCTTGCTTGTGGAAGGCTGTTTTTATTTACATAACAGGTATAAAAATGGTAAAATCGTGATAGAAAAAAGGCAGGGGTGAGGAAGATTTTTGGCTCCCGTGCCAGAGGAGATTTTAAGCGAACCAGCGATATTGATATTGGGAGGGGATCATACTGTATGAAAAAGTATGAGAATTTTTGTGCATCGCTTGTAAATATGAAGACCTATGGCTTCGGGCTTTGCAGGCGAGAAATAAAACGGAATAATGAACTGGATAATTATGGATTGAACATTGCTTTCAGTATGAACAATGGTATAATAAATGATAGCAATGAGACAGTATTTTCAGAAATAATGAAAATATAAAATACAGCAGACCAAGGAGGATCCTGTAACAATGAAAATCGGAAATGATATTTATTATGTAGGTGTAAATGACCATCAGGTAGACCTGTTTGAGGGACAGTACGTAGTACCAAACGGAATGTCCTATAACTCCTACGTGATCAAAGATGAGAAGATCGCAGTTATGGACACAGTAGATGCCAACTTTACAGAAGAATGGCTGGGAAAAGTAGCAGAAGTTCTGGATGGCGCGAAACCGGATTATTTGGTAGTTCAGCATATGGAGCCGGACCACGCCGCAAATATTGAGAACTTTATGAAAGCATATCCGGATACAACCGTTGTTGCCAATACTAAAACTTTCACCATGATGGAGAACTTCTTCCGTGGAATGGACCTGGAAGGAAAGAAACATATCGTAGCCAACGGTGACAGCCTGACACTTGGAAAACATATTCTTACTTTTGTATTTGCACCGATGGTACACTGGCCGGAGGTTATGGTCACATATGACAGCACAGATAAAGTTCTGTTTTCCGCAGACGGATTCGGTAAGTTCGGAGCCCTTGATGTGGAAGAGGACTGGGACTGCGAAGCACGTCGCTACTATATCGGAATCGTTGGAAAATACGGCCCGCAGGTACAGAAACTTCTTAAAGTAGCAGCAACTCTGGATATTCAGACTATCTGCCCGCTCCACGGACCGATCCTCACCGAGAATCTTGGACATTACCTGGAGAAATATGATATCTGGTCTTCTTATAAAGTAGAGAGTGAAGGCGTCATGATCGCCTACACCTCTGTATACGGAAATACAAAGAAAGCAGCAGAACTTCTCGCACAGAAACTGGAAGAAAAAGGCTGCCCGAAGGTTGTTGTATGCGATCTTGCAAGAGAAGATATGGCAGAGGCAGTGGAGGACGCTTTCCGCTACGGTAAACTGGTACTGGCCAGCATTACATACAACGGAGAGGCTTTCCCGTTCATGAGAACATTCATCGAGAACCTGACAGAGCGTAATTACCAGAACCGTACCATCGGCCTCATCGAGAACGGAAGCTGGGCACCTACCGCAGCTAAAGTCATGAAAGGAATGTTCGAGAAGAGCAAAAACATTACATGGCTTGAGAATAATGTGAAGATTATGTCCTCTCTTAGTGATGAGAATGTAGCAGAGATCGATGCGATGGCAGAGGAACTCTGCAAGTAATTGTTATAAAAACGTACAGTAATTTATGTATATGCTTTTCCAGATACCATTGACATGTCTTGTAAATAAATTAATTTTAATTATTTATTTTAAATTTATACTCATAAAATTCATTTAATTTGCAATATGAATTTCCAAAAGAAAAGAGTATGATTCAGACATATAATCAGGAAATGGAGGAAAAGCTATGAACACAAAAAACAAAGAAAGTAACTATCAGATTGATTTTCACATGCATTCGACCTGCAGTGATGGAGCAGATGATGTTGCGACAATCATTTCCCTGGCCTTAAAACAGGAAAATCTGCGTACAATCTGCGTGACGGATCATAACTACTTTGCTTTAACGCGAAAGTTAATGTTTGGGACAAATGATCGCTGTCTGGAGGTACTTCCGGGCTGTGAATTTTCAACTTCTTATATGTCAGCTGCAGGAAAATGGAATGAAATTCATGTAATCGGGATTTTTCCTAAAGGGGTAAATCCATCTGAATTTGAAGACCTGTTTGAGCCAATTGCAAAAGGTAAGAAAAAATATGTGGAAGCCATTGTAAATAAGCTTCAGCAGCAGTTTGGAATTGATATAACTCTGGAAGAAGTTCTTGCTACGAAAAAGCAGAGTACAGGGTATGTTGGACGATTTCAGATTGCCCAGCTTCTGGTTGAAAAAGGAGCAGCTTCCACTGTGGATCGGGCGATGGATATTTATATCGGGAATTTTTCACCACATTATATCAGTCCGGTTCCGGATTATATAAAGTATCCTGCGTTTGAAACGGTTATTAAACGTATCTTATCCCTTTCCGGAATGCCGGTTCTTTGCCACCCATGTTCATACTATGGTTTTGACGACGATGATGTTATCAGGCTGGTAAATGATTTCCGGAAAGCATGTGGGGGAACAGGCGCTATTGAGGTGTACTATCAGAATTATACAGAGGAACAGCAGAAATTTTTACAGGGTTTGCAGGAAAAAGCAGGACTGATCCCAAGTGTAGCTTCTGACCGTCATCGAAGAGATCAGCATTTTGCCGATTATGGTGGTTATTCTTTTTATAAAAAAATGTTACAGGCATTGGAACAGACAGAAAAATAACGGAAATTCCAATATGATAAAAGTGTACTGAAAATTTCAGCGGCACTGACTCACTTTTTAACCTGTGAGTCAGTGCCGCTTTAAAATTTTCTATTTTTCCATTTTTTCCAGTAATGTCTGTAACAGTTGAATCTGGTTTCTGATCATATCAGAAGTAATCTCTTTTGGTTCTGTATTTTCAAGAACAGAAGAAATAGCAGGCTTTATACGGTTTGTGTCATCTTTTATGAAATAATACCAACGGGCATCGGTATCAAGTTTTGAAATGCCTTTCTGCACTTCCATGGATAATTCTTCTATTAATAATGGAGACCGTTTATTTAAGGGAGGTTTTTCATCTGTTTTCTCTCTTCCGTTATCCATATCGATAGCTTCCAGACCTAATTTATATGCACAGACAAATTTATTTCTTCCTGAATCTATGCACTGGCATATGCCACCGTCATAAGCAATCAGGCTAGCTCGGTTAATAACCCCGATATCCCAGACCAAAGTACAGTGTTTGGGGGTATCTTCCTGTGTGACAAAAGAAATTTCTAAACAATCAGGATCTGTTCGGATATGATCATTATCAGCTAAATGTAAATGCAGATTAGAGTGTTTATGATCCTTTTTAAAATCTTCAAACATTATTTGTAACGCATCAAAATTCCCAGCTTCCAGATAGCTTCTCAGGCTTACAATATCGCAGTTGTTAAAATCCAGGATGCCTCTGATCATAGCAGCTTTGTATTTATTTCCGGGCATTTTCCATAACATAAAATATGCCTGATATGCATAAGGGGCTTGGTCAAGAAGATAATAACCCCGGAATAATCGATTTGCGATAAATTTTTCCGGAAATGGTTTGGAGCTTCCTGTATTTTTGAATATGCTTGGAGGAAACGCCTTTTTAAATTCTACATGATCACGCTGCAGGTCATCTTCTGTTATCTGTTTTCTTTCATTATCGTAGATAAATGCTGAAAAAAAGGCAGCTAATGATTTCAGGGAGTCTGTTGTTACACGCTGCCCATTTTGTGCACGTTTGATCTGTTTGTCAGTCATCTTCGTTGATCTTTGCATATATTCATTTTTTTCGTCAAAATTCAGTCTCTGCATGACATAATCAATAGTAAGTGCGCAGATTGTGCATAAGTCAGGGTTTAATGTTGTTGCTGGTCTTCCTGCCATAAAAAATCCTCCTTAAAATAAATGAGTATACATTTATTGAATTCATTACAAAATCAATATTCAACGAAATTTTACGTGTTCAATAAATATATTTTACGTTATAATAAATTAATATTTATTAATTATATTACATTAATATCGTATAAATGTCAATTAATTTCCAATTCACAGAGCATCTTACATGGGCTATATTTATATTTGTATTTACAAAAAAATAATTTACAGAAAGTGGGTATAATCATGAAAAAGGAAGAACGGAGGGATTTATCAATGTCTGTGTGGAGAGAACAGCCAATCAGGATGGAGTTTCTTTCCCACTTTACTGGAAATTACAATATCTGGTTAACAGAGACGAAACTTCTTACGAGAATGTCAGAAATGCCTTAACGGAATGTCAGAAACATCTCAGGAACAAAAAACAGAGTTAAGCAGATATTTGCAACCCCGCAGGGAACTTATTTGATTCGGTTAAATATGAACAGGAGAAACTGCCATGAAATACATTGTGATTGATCTTGAAATGAACCCGATTGCAGCTGTACATAAAACAGAACGTGAGACTTGTAAACTTGAAGTCATTGAAATAGGAGCTGTTTTACTGGATGAAAATTATCAGGAAATTGGAAGCTTTGTAACGCTTGTAAAGCCCCGTTTCAATTCCCGTATTGAAAGGAGATATGAAAAACTTACCGGAATTAAAACGGAAATGGTAGAATCTGCTCCTTTTTTTGAAGACGCACTGGATATGTTTTTTGGCTGGTGTAATAGAGTTCCCGATGAGATCCAGATTATTCAGTGGAGTGAGAATGATTTTGTCCAGTTTTCAAAGGAAATCCAGATGAAAAACATTCTGTTATCAGATCAGAATCAAAAGTATATGGACAGCCCCTGGCTGGATTTCCAGGCTGAGTATGGTCATACCCTTGGACTTGAACGCAGTATTTCCTTAAAAGATGCGGTTATGTATGCCGGAGAAGATTTCTGCGGACGTCAGCATGATGCTCTTGTGGACGCGAGAAATACGGCAGAATTATTTGCCATTGTCCGGGATGAAACGAAATGTGAGAAAGCACTTCAGCATGTAATTGAAGCACTGAAACCAAAGAACAATTTATCTATTGGAGACCTGTTTGATTTTTCAGCATTTTCATTATCTGCTTAATAAAATGAAAAAACCATAATGAACAGGGGCAGCTTATTTCAGGCTGCCCCTTATTTGTGTAACTAATCAGATTTTCTTACACCACATAAATCCATAAGCCGGAAGCTCCACGTCCTTAAGCTCCAGTGTCTGGTCAGTGATCAGATCGCGGAAGGTTCCTTCCTCCTGCATCCAGGCAGTTTTTTCGCTGTCACTGAAATTGAAGATTCCGATGAAACGTTCGTTTCCTTTCTGGCGAAGGATGCAGAGAATGCTGTCATCATGAACATCGTATGTATATACATCACAGTCCTTATCAAAAACAGATTCCTGGCTGCGGATCTGCTCCATGCGGCTAAGAGTCTGGAAGATCTGTCCCTCAACGGAGGATTTTGAGTTTCTTTTTCCGGCAAGCTCCCACTGGAAAGCACCACGGTGGATATAGCGGGAATCTGCAGCCTTATCCGGATCCTCTTTATAGGAATAATCATTGAGACGTCCGATTTCATCGGAGCTGTAAAGCATCGGGATTCCGGACTGGGTAAGCATATATGCGTGAAGCATCAGATCCTCGCGGATACCCCTTTTCAGCTTCTCGTTATCTTTTTCAAAAAGAGCAGCCTCGATCCCGCACATGGAAGCAGTAGTTCCGCAGAAGCGGGCATCCTGAGTTACCGGGTCATCATTATAGAGCTCTCCGCGGCTGTCGCTTCCCGGATGCTTTCCTGTAAAGAAATCATTCAGGTAACGCTTATGGGATGGCTCATCCATGTCCCATTCTTTCAGGGTGGCGAAATCAAGTCCCCAGCCGATATCGTCATGGCAGCGGAGATAATTCAGGAAGGTGTACTGCTTCGGAAGGCTGTTTACAATATCCATCTGTTTTTTCAGAAGGCGGATATCACGAGTGGCAATGCTGTTCCAGGTTGTAGCCATGGTTGTTACATTGTAAAGCATATGGCATTCCGGCTTCTCTACGGTTCCGAAATAGGGAACAACCTTCTCCGGCTCCATAACGACCTCACCCAGAAGTACAACACTTGGGCAGACGATTTCGGCGATCATACGCATCATACGAACGATCGTATGCACCTGCTTCAGGTTACGGCAGGGAGTTCCCAGTTCCTTCCAGATATACGGAACCGCATCGATACGGATCACGTCCATTCCCTGGTTTGCAAGGAAGAGGAAGTTGTACATCATCTCATTGAAAACACGGGGATTGCCGTAGTTCAGATCCCACTGGTACGGATAAAAGGTAGTCATGACATAGTGACCGATATCCGGAAGCCAGGTAAAGTTCCCCGGAGCAGTGGTCGGGAATACCTGTGGTACGGTCTTTTCGTACTCGTCCGGGATCTCACGGTTGTTGTAGAAGAAGTAGCGGCTCATATATTCGCCGTCACCCTGGCGTGCTTTTTTGGCCCACTCATGATCCTCGGAGGTGTGGTTCATAACAAAATCCATACACAGGTTCATTCCGTTTTTGTGGCATTTATCTGCAAGGGCAGCCAGGTCCTTCATAGTACCAAGGTCCGGGCGGACTTTGCGGAAGTCGGCTACTGCGTAACCACCGTCGGAACGGCCTTTCGGGGTATCCAGGAAAGGCATCAGATGAAGACAGTTCACGTTGCATTCTTTCAGATATGGAAGTTTTGCGGAAACTCCTTTAATGTTGCCGGCAAAGTTGTCAATATAGAGCATCATGCCAAGCATATCCTTCTGGCGGAACCAGTCCGGATTTTTTTCTCTTTCCAGGTCGCGGTTTTTGAGAGCGCGGCGGCGTGCTGTAAAATACTGATACATCTGGTCGCAGAGCTCTGCAAACATATCGTCATTGTGATAAAGCTCTGTGTACAGCCATCGAAGCTCGTCGTGATGATGGTTTAAACGTTCCTGAAAAATTTCCTGATCTTTTTTCATGATTTCCTCCCTGAATAGATATTTATAGATGTCGGGAAACCTGTCAAATATTTCCCGGCGGTAATGGTTATCTGACATTTTTCCACAGAATTATAGCATGAAGTTTCCGGTACATGAATATACGGGTTGTTATGGAATATGGAAAAATGTTGTAAGTATTTTCAGTCTCCGGTTGTCTGTCGTCGTATCAGAACCGGAGTGATCTTTTTGTGGATCGGTTTTTGAAGCGGTGCCGGTTTTCTTTTTTTCATTTCGTTCATCTGTTCCACAAGAAGTTCCATGGTAGTCTGTGCGATCACATCAATCTGCTGTCCAACAGTAGTGATCGGAATGATGGACTCCGCAGCAATGGGTGAATTATCGAATCCGATGATCTGATATTCATCCGGCAGACAGTTGTATTTCTGGAAGATCAGATTGAGAAATATATTTGCGTAAGTATCATTGGATAAAAATATGCCTTTTTTCTGACCGGAATATTTACTGTCAATATCCTGAAAGATCACACGCATCTGTTCAAAAAGCGCCTGATAGGAATCACCGGAAACATTAAGGTTCAGTTCATAAGGAACATGATATTCCCGGCATGTTTCCTCAAAGGCACGGATACGGTCATAAGCCGGAATATTCTCAGGTACATGGACATTGATGTGGATCAGTACATCACACTGATTGCGTATCAGCAGAGAAGTAGCCTGCATGCTGCCCATGTAATTGTCTGTTGTAACGCTGCATATATGTTCTGCTTCACGTTCAATGGCGATCACAGGAATATTATAGGAAGCCAGTTTTTCAGAGGAAAGAGTATGGCTGAGAACAATAAGTCCTTCAATCTTATAAGCCATCAGCTCGTCCAGATACTGCATTTCTTTCTCCGGGCCGCCATCACTGACAAAAACCAGAAATTTGTAATGATAATCGGAGTAACTTCGAAGAAGCTGTGTCAGCATTTCGGAATAATAATGAAGATAAAGGTTCGGGACAATGATCCCTACAAATTCGCTTTTTCCATTGGCAAGAACCCTGGCAAGCTTGTTTTTTCTGTAGCCGAGCTCATCAAGGGCTTTTGCGATCTTTTCCTGATTTTCCAGGGTCAGAGAATCCGGATGATTGAAATATCTGGAGATCGTAGTCTTGGAAAAACCAGTGTATTCTGCAATATCGGCAAATGTTACCTGTTTTTTAGCCATAAAAAAATAGTCTCCTTTTAACAGCAGAAAGTTATGATACGGAATGCAGATGTGATCATATAAGAGAAATCTGCAGACCGTACAAGATAATTGGATTGATGTAATTAAGTATAACAATACAGACGTTAAATAGCAATAAAAAAATAACCAGTTAAGTTACCGGTAACTTTTCTTGAATAAATTAACAAAAAAGGTTGACAGAAGCTATGTCATATAGTAGTATCAAATTATAAAGTAACCGGTTACTTTACCGGTTACTAAACAAGAACGAAAGAACAAAAACGGGAGGAAAAGAGAATGAAAAAAGGTTCTGCGAAAGCTATTCCGGCAGGAAAAAGAACTGCTGCAGAAAAGCTTCAGTATGTGAAAAAGAACTGGCAGCTGTATGTGTTTTTTCTGCTGCCTGCACTTCTTCTGACGATCATCTTCAAATACGTGCCCATGGGTGGTGTACTGATCGCTTTTGAGGACTACAATGTTATTGATGGTGTATTTGGAAGCAAATGGGTAGGACTGGAATACTTCCGGAGATTTCTGGCATCACCGGACTTTATGAATTATCTTGTGAATACTCTGAAACTGAGTATTTACGGACTGCTGTGGGGATTTCCGATTCCGATCATCCTGGCACTTCTTCTGAATCAGATCCGGAGAGCCGGGATCAAGAAAAAGATCCAGCTTCTGATCTATGCACCGAATTTTATTTCAGTTATCGTACTTTGCGGTATGGTTCGTATGTTTCTTTCACCAGTAGGTCCGCTGAATAAACTGATCGGTTCTGATGCCAACTGGATGACCATGCCGTCGGCGTTCCGTACGATTTACATAGCCAGCGGAATCTGGCAGACAGCCGGATGGGCGTCCATTATGTATACAGCAGCACTTGCCAATGCAAGTAAGGATCTGGAAGAGGCAGCAGTGGTGGATGGAGCGAATATCCTGCAGCAGATCTGGTATGTACAGCTTCCGGCTATTAAAAATATCATTGTGATCCAGTTTATTCTTCAGGCCGGAAATATTATGAGCATTGGTTTTGAAAAAGCATATGCACTGCAGACAGATATGAACCTTCCTGCATCTGAGATTCTTTCTACTTATGTATACAGAATCGGTCTTCTGAATGGAGACTATGGATATTCTACAGCAGTGGGGCTGTTTAATTCAGTGATCAATATAATTCTTTTGATCTTTGTAAACTGGGTAGTCAAGAAACTGAATGACGGAGAAGGATTATAGGAGGTGCTGTTATGGCAAAAGTAGAGAAAAAGAAATATTCGGCATCTGACAAGGCTATTTTAGGAATCGGATACGTGCTTCTGGGTGTATTTGTAATCTCCATTCTGGTTCCGCTTTTATATGTTGTGATCGCATCTTTTATGGATCCGAATGTGCTGAACAGCCAGGGAATCAGCTTTGATGTGCGGAAGTGGACGATCGATGCGTACCGCAGAGTTCTTGAAAATAATATGATCTGGAGAGGCTTTGCAAACTCATTTTTTTATTCCCTGGTGTTTACCATTATTTCAGTTCTGGTAACTCTGCTGGCAGCATATCCAATGTCCAAGAAAGAATTTGTGGGAAGAAATTTCTTCAATGTTATTTTTCTCATTACCATGTTTTTCGGTGGAGGAATGATCCCGACTTTTATCCTGATCAATCAGCTGCATCTGGTAAATACAATCTGGGCAATCCTGCTTCCGGGTGCGTTTAATGTCTGGAACATGATCCTTGCCAGAACCTATTATCAGTCTATCCCCAAGGAACTCAGAGAGGCATCTGCCATTGACGGTGCCACGGAAATCGAGCATTTTTTCAAGATTATGATGCCGGTATGCAAACCGATCATCGCAGTGCTTGCACTGTGGTCCTTTGTAGGAATGTGGAACAGTTATTTTGACGCTATGATTTATTTGAATGATGCGAAACTGCAGCCATTGCAGCTGGTACTTCGTTCCATCCTTGTACAGAATACACCGCAGCCCGGAATGATCGCAGATATCCAGAGTACTGCACAGATGGCAAAGGTAGCGGAACTTCTGAAATATGCTACGATCATTGTATCAAGTTTACCGCTTCTGATCATGTATCCATTCTTCCAGAAATATTTTGACCAGGGCATTATGGTTGGTTCTGTAAAAGGCTGATGACAGGAGGTTGATAATGATGAAAAAAAGAATGAAGGCATTATTGGCAATCGGGCTTTCTGCAATTATAATGGTATGCAGTGCCGGATGTGGAAATGGAAAAGAACACATGAAAGCAGAAATAGATCCGGATATCCCGGTGGAAGATGTGTCATTTCCTCTGAAAGAAAAAGCAGAGCTGTCTTTTATTACCAGTGCACCTGCAACATCTACACAGGAACCTAATGAAAGAACGATTTTTGAAAGACTGGAAAAGCAGACCAATGTCCACATTGACTGGACCTGTTTTGTATCGGATCAGTTTAATGACAAAAAAAATCTGGCACTGGCACAGTTCGGAAATCTTCCGGATGGACTTTTTAACGCAGGTATGAGTGATTATGATCTTCTTCGCTATGCCAAACAGGGAATCATTATTCCGGTAGAAAATCTTATTGATAAATACATGCCGAATCTTAAGGCTGTATTGGAAAAATACCCGGAATACAGAACAATGTGTACAGCACCGGACGGACATATTTATTCTTTCCCATGGATCGAGCAGCTTGGTGCGGGGAAAGAAGCCATTCAGGCAATTGGAGATATCCCCTACATTAATAAAAAATGGCTGGATTATCTGAAGCTGGACGTTCCGAATACAACAGAGGAATTGGAACAGGTTCTGATCGCTTTCCGAGACAATGCAGATAAACTGGAACAAGAATTTGATATTGAGGGTGGTGTGATCCCGATGTCCTTTATCATCAATAATGGTGATCAGGATCCTGCAATTCTCATCAACGGATTCGGAGAAGGATATGGTGACACCGGTGATCATTTTGCAGTGAAAGATGATGGAACCGTTATTTATACAACTGTACAGGAAGGCTATAAAGAAGGTATTCAGTGGCTCCATCAGCTGGTAGAAGAAAAGCTGGTGGATCCGGAGGCTTTTACCCAGGAATGGTCAACTTATGTTGCAAAAGGTAAGAACCACAGATATGGTCTGTGTTTCACCTGGGATATTGCAAATATTGATAACAATGAAGATTATGTAATGCTCCCGGCGCTGGCCGGTCCGGATGGTCTTGTAAATATCACAAGACAGAATAACAGTGAAACCAGTGGCTTTGACAGAGGACGCTGCGTTCTGACTACAAGCTGTCGGAATACGGCACTGGCAGCAGCATGGATCGATCAGATGTATGCACCGATCCAGTCTCCGCAGAATAACTGGGGTACTTACGGGGAAAAAGATTCATTTAATATCTTTGAGATGTCCGAGAATGCAGAAGGTGGTCAGATGCTGAAACATATGGATCTGGGAGATGCATCTCCGGTAGAGGTTCGTGAAGCACAGTCTGTAAATGGACCGTTGGCAATACTTAACGAGTATTACGATGTATATGTAACAGAGCCGGCAGATGCAAAATGGCGTCTCGACAATATGCACGAAACATATCTTAAGGATATGAACAGTAAATATGTGTATCCGAATGTATTTATGAGTATTGATGATACCAATAAGGTATCTCAGTACGACACGGATATCAAGAAGTATGCGGAACAGAAAAAAGCAGACTGGATCCTGAATGGCGGCATCGATAAAGAATGGGATTCCTATCTGAAAAAGATGGAGCAGTATGGACTGTCTGATTATCTGGCGATCAAACAGAAATATTTTGACCAGTATCAGAAGTCTCTTAGTGAGACAGAGAAATAAAAACAGAAAAAGATACCGGTCAGAAACATAAAAAAGAAAGAGAGAGCAGAGTATGAGTGAAAAACTTGAAAAAGCACGTCTTTATGAAATAGAGGAAGCAAAAAATATCCCGCAGGAAGAGAAACCGGCCTTTCATGTATCTGCACCGGTTGGCTGGATCAATGATCCCAATGGATTTTCTGTTTTTAAAGGAAAGGTACATCTTTTTTACCAGTATCATCCTTACAGCCGTGACTGGGGCCCTATGCACTGGGGCCACAGTGTGACAGAGGATATGATCAGATGGGAGCAGCTTCCTGCAGCACTTGCACCGGATCAGGAATATGATCGAGAGGGATGCTTTTCCGGAAGTGCTATTGAAGCGGATGGAAAACATGCTTTGATCTACACAGGAGTTACAACAGAAAAGCTGCCTGATGGAAAAGAAGAAGTCCGGCAGAATCAGTGCCTTGCCTGGGGTGACGGAAAAGATTATGTAAAGGCAGAGAAAAATCCGGTAGTCACCGGGGATATGCTTCCGGAGAAATGCAGCAGAGTTGATTTCCGTGATCCGAAGGTATGGGAAGATAACGGAACATACCATATGCTCGTAGGATGCCGCAGCGAAGAAATTCCTGGACAGGTAGTTCTGTTTTCCAGTAAAGATCTGAAAGAATGGAAATTTGAAACAATTCTTGCGGAGAACTCCACAGGAGAAATCGGTGTTATGTGGGAATGCCCCGATTTCTTTCCGCTCGGGGATAAACATGTGCTGATCTGTTCTCCGCAGCATATGCGGGCAAAAGGGTATGAGTTTCATAATGGACATAATTCCCTATATTTTACGGGAGATTATGACAGCGAAAAACATACATTTGAAAAAGACGCACCGGTAAGTCTGGACTACGGACTTGATTTTTATGCGCCGCAGACAACCCTTCTTCCAGATGGAAGAAGAGTGATGATTGCTTGGATGAAATCCTGGGATAGCTGTGTGATCAAGGAAAAGCAGAGATGGCAGGGAATGATGACTCTTCCGAGAGAGCTGGAATATCGTGACGGAAAGATCTGGCAGAAGCCGGTCCGAGAAATTGAGAATTATCGGAAAAACCGTTGCTGTTATGAGAATGTAAAAGTGGGTGAGAGCTTAAGCCTTGAAGGCGTCCGTGGCCGAATGATCGATCTGACTGTGGAACTGCAGAACGCAGATGGCATCATGGATGGAAGCAGGAACTCCGGAAATCCAAATCAGGAAGCATTGGATGTGTACAATGAGTTCCGGATCGAGCTTGCACGCAATGAAGAATATACAACGGTCTTTACCTATGATCGAAAAAGACAGATACTGGAAATCGACAGAACCTGGAGCGGGATGCAGCGTGATGTTATATGTACAAGAAAGCTCCAGATCACAGATGACAGACAGAATCTGAAGCTGCGTTTTATCCTGGATCGAAGCTCCATAGAGCTTTTTATCAATGATGGAAGCAAAACTGCGACTACCGTGATCCCAACACCAGTGGAAGCAGATGAAATCCTGTTTCACAGTGACGGAAATGCTGTGATCCGGGTTGAAAAATATGATATTGTGTTGTAGAAGCCTCTCAAATATTGACAATTTCTCCGTTTTTGTATAACATAGGGGAAGTTGCTTACGCCGGATCAGGAGTTATTCGTAGCTCCTGATCCGGCATATATTTACAGGAGAGGAACACAGGAATGTTTTATCAGTTAAAAATCACAAGAAAAGGAACGAAACCGCCGGTGTGGAGACGCTGTACTGCTGCGGCATCGCATGCTCCTCTCAGGGATTCCGGACGAAGGCGGGCAACTATCAGATCGACCTGCTGCTGGCCAACGTCTGCAAGCAGAACGTGACCCGCTTCCCCTATGAGATCGTCCGTCTGGCCGAGGACATCGCCGGCGGCCTGATGGTCACCGCCCCCGGC
>OGPZ01000315.1_pt1 | contig 45429 bp, 32 predicted proteins | sample 1553111 | NCBI WGS metagenome assembly OGPZ01 (sample SAMEA2579968, study PRJEB22360) | human gut metagenome
AATGACAAAAATGGGGGATGAACGGTAATTTTTTAAAAAATTTTACCGTTCATCCCCCATTTTTGTCATTTCGTCCCCCTTTTTGGTTTTTCACCAAAAATTCATGTATAATAGTAATAAAGATATTTTTGTCGTATTAAGGATATCAATATCGAAAAATGAAAAAGGAGAGAAAACATGAAATTGCCTCAAAAAATGAGCGAAGCTCTGACAAACACAATGATAGAAGCTAATATCATAAAAAAAGAAGAACATGATATCTATTCGTATTGTTATGAATTTCTTTTTGAAAACATTGTTTATATCGCATCTATTATTTTATTCGGTGCCTTATTACATAATCTGAAAGAAACTCTGATCTTCTTACTGGTCATGATCCCATTTCGAACTTTTGCCGGAGGTCTGCATGCTCCCGCATCCGGTCTGTGTGTTGTTCTTTCTTATCTGAGTTATTTTATTACGATGCTTTTTTGTAATACTAATATCGGATTTTCTATTCTGTCCCACCCGGCGTTTTTCTTTCTGGAATGCTTTACGATCTGCCTGATGGCACCAATTGACAGTTCCTCAAAGAAAATGACCGACCAATATCGTAAAAGGAATAAAAAAATATGTATCATTTGTTGTATATTGATGATCCTGTTACAATTCTTTTTCTATTTTAACGGACACTATAAGTTTTGTAATATTTTATTTTTTTGTGGTCTGCTGTCTGTACTGAATGTTTCCATTGCTTTTTTTATCCAGTCCATACATAATACAAAAAGCAGTTGATAAATAATACGATGCAAACTGTTATAAACAGGATATTTTTACGAACTGATTTTTTACATTACAAATGATTTAGGGAGGAAGATGACTATGCTGATGAACGCCATCATGTTTTTATGTGCTGTTTTAGACATTCAGATTTTATATACATATTTTCGTGGAATGTTCCATCAAAAAAAAGAAACAATCTCACGTATAGGGGTATATGCCGCTTTTATCGGAACAGAAATCCTGCTATATCTTGTCACGCTTTTTGCTTCGGATCTGTCCGGTCCGTTACGGATCACAATACAGTTAGGAAGCAGTATTTTGACAACCTTGGGATTAACATTTCTTTATGAAAGTTCTCTTCGCTACAGTATTATCGTCACTTTATGCTTTCAGGCATACAGCTGTATCGCCGAACTTGTTTCCGGAGGACTCTTTACTTATTTCTTATCGAATCAGCTTCAAAGCATGCCGGAGATCGGCGATCTGATCCTGCTTTTGATCTCCAAGTTTATCCTTCTGCTTCTTGCAGCCGGAACAATGTTAGTATGGCGGCGCAAAGAATTATACTATAATTTGCAATACAGTCTGTTACTCCTGCTGACACCGATTCTTTCTATCGTCATTTTAATCACGATCGCATATCCGATCGCATCCGAATTGTACCAGTCTATTTTATATTCAACAACATGTGCTTGCCTTTTGATACTGAATGTCGGAAATTTTTACCTGATTGAGAAAAATATGCAATTATTGCAAACAGAATACCAAAAACAAAAACTGCAGCAGCAGATTGAGCTTCAGGCTTCCAAATACCAGCAGATTGCAGCCGCTTACCGTGACACCCGTCGAATTGTACATGATGTCAAAAAGCACTATTTCTTTATGCAGGATTGTATTCAGAAAGAACAGTATCTGCCGATTCAAAACTATTTAACCGAAGCGATCAATGACTTAGAAAACAGTTATAACACGATCAATACCGGTCATCTTGTCGTTGACTCACTATTAAACAACTACCTTTCCCTGGCAAAAGAAGAACACATCCGGTTAGAAACCGATCTGAATATTCTTCCCAATCTGATTCCAACCAGCGACTATGACTTATGTATCATCCTTGGCAACCTTTTTGATAATAGTATCCATGCCTGCCAGAAGATTTCTTCCAAACAGGAAAAGAAAATTTCCGTACATTTGCTGACAACGTCAAAAGAATTTATTATCTATATCAAAAACAGCATGATCGAACAACAAAAAGACACGAAAAAGAAGGATACTCAAAATCTCTATCATGGCTACGGCACGGAAAATATAACACAGACAGTCACAAAATACTTAGGAACTTATCTGCAGATTGCCGAAAACGGCTATTATGAAGTAACGATCACGATTCCGATTTTTGAAGACAATCAGAACCCAAAAGCTTCATAATAATTGACAGCAAAAAAGGACAATGTAGTACGGTACATTGTCCTTTTTATTGCGCTATTAAATAGCAAAGAAACCCACGATGCCGTTTCCTGCATTTTGAGTCCTAGCAATCGCTAGGTGGGCAACCGCATATGCACTTCCGTCTTCCACTGCAATGGTGGCTTGACTTCCATGCAAGAATGTAGGAATCCCAATCATAAAGTGTAGGTTCAAAATAACAAGAGTATCGAACACCCCAGGCTTCTTCCTTAGTAATAGTATACTCATTGCATAGCAAAAATACAACTGCTATCTATGAATTTTTTTTGAAATGTACATCCATTTTTTCCCATTACATTTTAGTATTGATCGACATCTGTACATTCATCAAATGTGATGTAAAAACAGGTTCCTTTCTTCTCTTCACTCTCCACACGAATCTCGCCCTGATGGCGTAAAACAATCTGCTTTGCAATCATCAGACCAAGACCGGTTCCTTTCTCATTCTGTCGCATCTTAGAAGTATAGAATTTTTCAAAAATAAATGCCTGTTTTTCTTTTTTGATACCGACTCCGTAGTCCCGTATAGCAACCTCGAATTTCTCCTGCTGTCTTCTGATCCGAATATCAATTTTCCCATTGTCATGCGAAAATTTCACCGCATTGTCCACAATGATCATAAAAAGCTGGCGAAGCCTTCCATAATCTCCAAGAACAAGACATGGATCTTCTGCCGGTGCTTCAATCGTAAATGTCATGTTTTTCTCTTTACCTACCATTTTACCGCTTCTGATCACATCCCGGAAAACCTGTATCAGACTGACCGGCTCTTTATCTATTTCAAAATCAGGATTTTGCATTTTCGATAAAATGAACAGATCTTCTACAAGTCTTTCCATTCCCTGACATTCCGAAAGAATCCTCTTATACAGCTCATGCACCTGCTCTTCTTCTTCTATCACTCCATCAATAAGCGTCTCTGTATATCCACGAAGCACCGTGATCGGCGTACGCAGTTCATGCGATACATTAGCAAAGAAATCCCTGCGCACCTGCTCTAATTCCTCACGCTCTTTTTCTGCTTCTCTGAGTTCCCCGGACAGATAATCGAGTGAACTTTCTAAAATACCGATCTGAGAATATGGTTTCTTTACTTCAATACCGCTATAATCTCCATTTGCCAGTTTGCTGATGTTCTTACTGATCTTAGCCAATGGTCTTGACAGATACCGTGAAAAAAAGGCAGCTACAAAATAAGAAATGAATACAGATACCAGAACGCTTAATGTAATTAAATACCTTCCTTCCCGCAATCCCATCGTCTGACGATCGATCATAGATACCATCAGGATCACACCACCTACTTCCTGTCCATCCTGACGGAGCACCGGAATGGCAACACTTAATGTTGTCATTCCATAGACATCGTCATAACTGGAATTAGATGCAATTTTGCCCTGGTATCCTTTTTTTAAGACAGACTCAATATCTTTTGAAAACTCCTGTTCATCTGCCTGTGCATTAATAAACTCTTCCGATAACGGATTCTTTGCATTGCTGTTTGCCATGATCCAGACATCGGTATTTTCTGCCCGTTCGATCTCATCAATATATTTGTTATATCTTTGGAATTGTGTTTCTTTTTTCTTCTCATTAAAGTCAGAAACTTTCTTTGCAATAATCTTCCCCTGCCTTGTAAGCAGTTTTGTATAAGAACGGATATAGTTTGTCCGATACAGTTGATTGAAGATCATGCCGGTTAAAATTCCGGTCAATACCAAAATAAATGCAAAGGATGTATAAATCCTAAGAACAACATCATTGCGCTGCACCATACGCCATATTCGTTTTACCGGACTTTTCTTTTCCTTTTTCACGTTCCTTACTCCTCATATTTTCCTCTTTGATCAGAAGTTCTCTTCACTGATTTCAAACTTATATCCGACTCCCCAGATTGTTTTGATCGTCCAGTCCGGGTGTTCCACAGAATCCAGTTTTGCACGCAGTCGTTTAATATGCGAATCCACGGTACGGCTGTCTCCATAGTAATCATATCCCCACAAACTGTCGAGGAGATTATCTCTGGTAAATACTTTGTTCGGGTTCGACGCCAGAGTCCACATTGTTTCAATCTCTTTCTTAGTCAACGGAATTCTTTCTCCATTGACTTTAAATGTGTATTCTTCCAGATTCACCGTCATGTTACTGATATGTATTATATTTTCATTGTTTATCATATCTTCCGGCTTTTGCAGCCGACGCAGAACAGCACGCAGACGCGCCATCACTTCATTCGGGCTGAACGGTTTTACAATATAATCATCAGCGCCAATGTCTAAACCCATGATCTTATCAAAATCTTCGCCTCGGGCTGTGATCAAAATAATAGGAACGCTAGATCTTTTGCGAATATCCTTACACACTTCATAACCATCTTTGACCGGCATCATAACATCCAATAAAAGTGCAACAGGATTTTCGCTTTCAAATAATCGTTCTGCTTCTCCACCATCCTTTGCAATTACCGGATGATAGCCTTCTTTTTTTACATATGCCGCAAGAATATCCGTAATATCCTTATTGTCATCCGCTATTAAAATATTCTTCATGATTTTTGACTCCCTTCTCTTTCTTTCGTAACGTTTTATCCGGTACAAAGAGATTCTTCTGCGTCTAGCCGGAAATTTCTCTCTGTTCATCGACTGTACCCGGAACATATGCTTTTCTTTCTAAGGATCAGAATGCCAAAAGTCCCATTTTTCACATAATGCAGACCTTTCACTGCTTTCATCCTCTCAACTACATATAGTTTATCATGTAAATATGTCAAAAAAAAGAATCATTTTGACATTAAAATGCCACTATGACATACTACAATGATGATGTAATCAATAAAAATCTATTTTACTATTCCGATAATATTCTATTCAAAAATGAAATAAAAGGATTTCTATATACGAAGAAATGAGGTGGTAATTTGAAAAAATGTTCCTTTATAAGATTCATGATTAAAAAAACAACAGATATTTTTTGGATAGCAGGACTTTGTCTTTTGTTTTCCGGTGTTTTTTGTGCTACGAACGCAAAAGCAGATACAATGGCCGCAAGCAGCGAAAGCAATTCTTCTGTTTCAATGACCAAAACTTTTTTTAAACCACAGCAAAAAAAAGCATCAATACGCCAGCAAATCAGCTATCGTAATGATGCAGCAAAAAGATCGTCTTCTGCTTCGCCACGCGAATCGGTCAAAATTTTAAAATATAAAAAGAAAATCCTGCAAGGGGAAACAAAACAACTTGACCTGATCAATCTTCCTGCTAATGCAACCGTTTCTTTTAGCAGTAACAATACTTCCGTTCTTACGGTAAAACAGATTTCCAATACTGCCTGTGAATACTCCGGCATGGGATATGGAAATGCAAAGATCCAGATCAAAATCTCTACACCGGGCTTCCTTTTCTTTGATAATGTACAAGAACTGACTGCCTCGATCAATGTCACTCCAAAAGCAGTCAGCATTGTTTTTCGTAAATCAACAAGAACGATCACTGTGGAACAAAGCAGTAAACTTTCTTATACGATACGTCCAAGTATCTCCACAGAAAAGCCGGTCTTTAGTTCCCTTCGAAAAAAAATTGTATCGGTTAATAAAAAAGGTATGATTAAGGGCAAAAAATCAGGAACCACTTATGTGTATGCTACACTTGCCAATGGAAAGTCAGCAAAATGTAAAGTGATCGTGAAAAGACCAAAAGCAAATACTTTATTGTAGAAAATATTTTAAAATTTCAGCATAAAAAACATGGTATAGAAAAATGTTGTTTATGTATTCAGTAATCTGAATGCATATCTTATACGATTCTATACCATGTTTTTTATTTGATTCCTTTTTGTATCGTAGCGCCGCCAAGCACATAGCCGTCTTCATAAAAGACAACTGCCTGTCCCGGTGTCACTGCCCTGGCTTTCTGATCGAAAGCGATCGTGATCTGATCATCCCTGACATCTTCTACTGTACACATCTGTCCAAGATCCGCATAACGGATCTTGGCAAGCATACGCTGTCCTACTGTAAATTTGTCTGCTGCCATATAATTGATATCCGTTGCGATCAAACGATCAAAAAAGACTTCTTCACTGTTTCCGAGTACCACTTCATTTGATTCGGGACGGATCTCGCTGACAAAGACCGGATGACCGAACGCAATTCCGAGTCCTTTTCTCTGCCCGATCGTGTAATGTGTAATTCCTTTATGCTGTCCAAGCACTTTACCCGATGCATCCACAAAGTTTCCCGGAACACTCTTCTTACCGGTTTCTTCTTCCAAGAAACGCTTGTAGTTATTATCCGGTATAAAGCAGATTTCCTGACTGTCCGGTTTATTTGCCACAAAAAGCCCTTCCCTTGCAGCGATCTTTCGGATTTCTTCTTTGTGATAGGCACCAACCGGCATTAAAGTATGTTCTAACTGCCATTGTGTCAGGTTATACAAAGCATAGGTCTGGTCTTTTCTGGCTGTAACAGAATTCTGTATCGCATATCTGCCATTTTCAAGCTGTGCGATTCTGGCATAATGACCGGTTGCTATATAATCTGCACCGATTTCTAAACTTCTTTGTAAAAGAGCCTCCCATTTCACATAACGATTACAGGCAATACAGGGATTTGGTGTATGCCCAAGCTGATACTCTTTTACAAAATAGTCAATGACTTTTTCCTGGAAAATATCACGAAAATTCATGACATAATGTGGAATACCAAGCTTCTGTGCCACACGTCTGGCATCATCCACGGCAGTAATTCCACAGCATCCACCCTCATTTTCTACTACTTCTGTAGCATCTTTCTTCCAGATTTCCATTGTAACACCAATGACATCATATCCTTCCTTTTTCAGCAAATATGCCGCCACAGAAGAATCTACGCCACCGGACATCCCCACAACTACCTTCTTATTCTTCATCATTAATATCCGCCTTTGGTGGTTTTAAACCTTCAATCTCAATGTTGTGTTTCTGTGCATAATCCCATAATGCAGCATGAATGGCTTCTTCCGCTAATAAAGAACAATGTACTTTTACCGGTGGGAGTCCGTCTAATGCTTCCATTACCGCCTTATTTGTAACCTGTAATGCTTCATAGATCGTCTTTCCCATAACCATTTCTGTTGCCATGCTGCTTGTTGCTACTGCTGCACCACAGCCAAATGTCTTAAACTTACAATCTTTGATCACTTTTGTATCTTCATCTACATCAAGATAGATACGCATGATATCACCACATTTTGCATTTCCAACAGTACCTACTCCACTGGCATCTTCAATCTCGCCAACGTTACGTGGATTTGTAAAATGATCCATTACTTTTTCGCTATACATACTTATTATCCTCCATCTTCTGGTCAACAATCTATATTAGAAATATACTTTGCTATCTGCTTTTGCCCTTTGCATCATTTTATTTATTTTTCTTAACAAAATCCTCATACAAAGGTGACATGCTTCTTAAACGCTCAATGATTGCTTTAATATTATCAACTACATAATCCATGTCCTCTTTGGTTGTTTCTTCTGAAAGTGTCATACGAAGAGAACCATGTGCGATCTCATGTGGCAGACCGATTGCCAAAAGGACATGAGAAGGATCAAGAGAACCGGATGTACATGCAGATCCGCTTGAACCGCAGATTCCTTTCTGATCGAGCATGATCAGCATTGACTCACCTTCTACGAAACGAAAACAGACATTGATATTGTTTGGTAAACGTTTTACTCTGTCACCATTTAAACGACAATATGGAACTTCTTTTAAAATACGATCGATCGCATAATCACGAATTTCTGCCTGCTGTTTCATCTTCTGATCCAGATCTTCATAGGCTGATTTTGCAGCGGTTGCAATACCTACAATCCCCGGTACATTATGTGTTCCGGCTCTGCGGGAACGTTCCTGTGCACCGCCATGGATCAAAGGTCCTATCTTTACAGTATCTCTCATATAGAAGAAACCGATTCCTTTTGGTCCGTGGAACTTATGACCGCTCGCACTTAACATATCAATATGCATCTCATCTACATTGATCGCAATATGGCCAAATGCCTGTACCGCATCTGTATGGAAGAAAATATCATGTTTCTTTGCGATCTCACCGATTTCTTTGATCGGTTCGATCGTACCGATCTCATTGTTTGCAAACATAATACTGATCAGAATCGTATCCGGGCGAATCGCAGCTTCTACTGCTTCCGGTGAGACCAGACCATTTTCATCGACATCAAGATAAGTCACTTCATAACCCTGACGTTCTAAATATTCACAGGTATGAAGAATGGCATGATGTTCAATCTTAGAAGTGATAATATGCTTTCCTTTTGCTTTTAATGCTTCAGCCGTTCCTTTTAACGCCCAGTTATCGCCTTCACTTCCGCCGCTTGTAAAGTATATTTCACGTTCTTTTGCACCTAAAAGTTCTGCGATCGTGCGTCGTGACTCATCCACTACTTTTTTTGACTTTTGTGCAAATGTATAAATACTGGAAGGATTCGCATATTCTTCTTTTAAATATGGCATCATCGCATCCAATACCTCCGGTCTGACTGCGGTAGTAGCTGCATTGTCTAAATAAATCAACTTACTCATCGTATCACTCCATTCCTGCACACTTTTGTGCTATTTTATTATATAAGAACAAATAACCTTTCGCTATCTGTATGTACATTTTCAAGCATATTTTTAACATTGTACTGCATTGGTATTGTTCCTATCTGTTTACTAGGATATCCTTTATAAATTTTAGGATTCACCCCACATGCTCTGTTTATTCTACTGTACAGATCATACAACGCTTTGCAATACAACTTGTCTTGCTATGCAATCTGTTATAAAAAAAGCAACTATGTAAAGCAATCCCTACTATCATAATACGCATTATATTCTATACTCTTTTATGAAAATGTCAATAGCCTTGCTTTTTTTTCTCTTTTTGCTTATATAATTTTTATCTTCTATCATGAATTTTACATCAAACTCACAAACACGCTCTTACAGAGCTTTTCTTTCTGCTTCGCAGAAATGTTTGTTCGTTGAAGCATTAAGCACGAAGTGCGACAAGCATGTAATGCTTGGATTCTAGAGTTATTCTTTGCTTTGTTTTTGCTCAGATCCCTTCTGTTTGGAACTGTTACTGACTTTCGGTGTCGTGCTCGGATGAATTGCATCGCCCGGAATCATGGTTGTATCAGGATCGGCACTGCCAATGGAATCTCCGCCAATAATCTCTTCTTTCGCTGACTTTGGCGAAACAGTCGGATTTGGTTTACCTGCCCCGATATAACCATCTCTTTCTACAATAAAATAATGCAATACGATAGCGATCGCAATCAAAAAAACAACAGCGATCACTTTATTTCTTCCTGTAGTATGCATCCACTCTCTAAACTTTCTCATGGTATTCTAACTCCCATTCTTGTACTAATATGCAGTATCTTCCATATTCTTTAAAATAATACCGGATACGCCCGGACAGTTTACATGAATATAACCATTATCTACCACATACATCTGTGTTTCATCAAAGAAGCCTTCCCGATCTGTCCGAAAGATTCTAGCCATACGGGATTGATATTTGATTCCCAGACGCCATACCGGGATATGAATCTCACGCTCTGCTTCATCCCGGTTGATGATCACCACTACTTTGTCTTTCTCATCAAAACGTCCATAACAGATCAGGTTATACCCGCCGTGCAGAAACATGATCGAACCGGTCTTTAACGCCTGGCATTCTTTATGCAGACTGATCAATACTTTATGATACTCGATCAAATCTTTATCTTCGTTTCCCCATGGATAAGCACGTCGGTTATCGGGATCCGTCCATCCACACAATCCGGCTTCATCACCATAATAAAGTGTCGGTGCTCCCGGCCAGGTCATCTGGATCATAACAGCCTGACGGAAAACAGCCTTGTCAATTCCCTGGTTTGCGGCTTCCGGTCCACGGGTATTGGTACGTCCGACCTGACTGTTTGTTCTGGTTAAGAAACGTGAATGATCATGGTTTGACAGTTCATTCATCGCTATCTGGAGAGACTGCGTATTAAAACGTGTCATAAAATGGCGCATGGAATTAAAAAACGCATCGGCATTTCCCTTCATATCACCACGGAATTCATCACTATGCTTCTCTACTCCGGTCAAAAACCATGTGATCGGCTCCATGAACGCATCATAGTTCATAACCGTATCCCATTGATCCCCGCTAAGCCAGTCTTTCGGATCTCCATAATGCTCTGCTAAAATAATCGCATTCGGATTTGCTTCTTTTACATTTCTGCGAAATTCCCTCCAGAAGAAATGATTATATTCAGCGGAATGTCCAAGATCTGCTGCCACATCAAGTCTCCAGCCATCTACATTATAAGGAGGAGACACCCATTTACGTGCAATATGCATTACATATTGGAATAACTCATCGGATTCTTCATAGTTAAGCTTTGGTAATGTATCATGTCCCCACCAGCCATCGTAATACGTGTTATATGGCCAGATTTCTTCCCAGAATTTAAAATACGAACGATATGGACTATCCTGCGATACAAATGCACCTTTTTCATATCCCGGTGCATCTTCATAAATGCATTCACGGTCAAGCCATTTATTAAACGAACCACAATGGTTAAATACACCGTCTAAGATTACCTTCATTCCTCTTTTATGTGCTTCTTCTACAAAATCAGCAAAAAATTGATTGCTTGCTTCAAGATTTTCTTTATCCGTAACACGGCAGATATAACGTGACGCATTTTTGTTCGGATGCTCAGGATCGCACATCAGATTTCCCTGTTCCGAACGCTTTAAAAGCTCTCCTTCATCTTTTACGATCTTACCAATATGTGGATCGATATAATCATAATCCTGAATATCATACTTATGATTGGATGGCGATACAAAAATCGGGTTGAAATAAATAACTTCTACACCAAGATCCTGTAAATAATCAAGTTTTTGCCAGACACCGGCAATATCTCCACCATAAAACTCTCTGACACCCATCTGTGCCGGATATTTGTTCCAGTCTTCTACTTTTTCCGTTCCCTCACCGATATAGAAATATTCATCGGTTTCTACATCATTAGAGGTATCTCCATTGAAAAAACGATCCACATAAATCTGGTAAAAAACAGCTCCTTTTGCCCATGAAGGAGTAGAAAATCCCGGCTTGATCCAAAAATGATACTGTGGATCAACATGATCTGCTACACCTGTTGCATTGTAATAACAGACTAACGGACCGCAATGCACTTCAAAGTAATATTCTACTCTTTGTGTATCTAATTGCATTCCAGCTTCATAGTAATCAAACAATCTGTCATTTGATATCTTTTCCATTTTCTGACGGACATCATTTGTGATCAGAAAGACTTGATCAATATTTTCTCTGCCTGCCCGGAAACGGATCTTTACATAATCATTTTCTTTTGGCTCTGCCGGAATACGGTATCGCTCTGTTCCATCACTAAAAAGTGCCTGCGGATTAAAGATCATTGTCAGATTGTCAAGATATAACTGCGTTTTCATCGCTTTTGACATCTGGTACATATGCACATTTAAATCCATCTTTTTCCTCCATTCGGTTTGTCCTGTTATCTGCTTTATTCTTTTTCATTTCCATTGAAAGAATGCATAAGTGTCTGTGCTCTTTCTAAAAGCCGGTCTTTCCGATTATATGCCGGCTCATCAAGCACTTCCTCTAAAAGCTGCTTTAATAACGCTCCGATTGCCGGTCCGGGTCTGACTCCAAGTCTGATCAGATCTTTGCCGCTGATTTCTAAATCTTTTAATTCAAGCGCTGCTTTTGATCGGATTATCTTTTTCCAATATTCGATCGCCTGATAAATTGTATTCAGTTTTCCCTCAAAAGTAGACGGATTTTGAGATAAAATATCACTAAATTGCACCAAAAAAAGCATCGGCATATAGTCTCTTCCTATTTTGGCAACTGCTTTGCGGATTGACTTTTCTGTTGTGCCGTATTGATAATCATGCCAGCGGATCAGATGTCTGACGGCACTTACGGTTTCGTTATCAAAGGTCAACTTCTTTAATATGGTGCCTGACATTTTCTCACCATTTTCATGATGTCCATAAAAATGGCCGATCCCGTTTTCATCAATCGTCATCTTATCCGGTTTTCCTATATCATGAAACAGCATGGTAATGCAAAGAATAGAATGTTGCTTTGGTGTAAGCATTCCTGTCAGTTCTTTCGCATACACATAGACCTGATCGGGTATATCCGGCAGATTTTTCTTAGACACATATCGTCCCCAAAGTGCATTCATCACCTCGACGCTTCGTATGGAATGTTCTCCGACCGTATAGATATGATGTGGATTTTTCTGCTCGATCGTCATCATACGATCGATATCCGGCAGGATCACTTTTAGGATACCGGTATGATATGCTTCCCGGATCTGTCCTGCATCTTTTGATATCAACAGCTTTGTCAGTTCTACCCGGATCCGCTCCGCACTGATCTTTTGTAAATTCTTTGCGCGCTCGCATATTGCCTGTCTGGTTGCTTCTTCTATCTGAAAGCCAAGCTGCCCCGAGAAACGTACAGCTCGTAACATTCGCAGTGCATCCTCGTCGAAACGTTCCCCTGCATCACCGACACATCGTATGATCTTACGATCTAAATCCTGTATTCCTTCAAACTCATCCACCAGCCCTCTGCTATGATTATAGGCCATGGCATTGATCGTAAAATCTCTTCGCTCCAGATCCAGATTTAATTTGGTTGTAAATTCTACATTCTTAGGATGACGACTGTCTTCATACTCTCCATCAATACGATAGGTTGTTACTTCATATCCGACATGGTCAATCATGACGGTTACCGTTCCATGCTCAATCCCTGTATCGATTGTCTTGTGAAAAAGCTTTTTGACTGTCTCCGGCTTTGCAGAAGTTGTAATATCCCAGTCCTGTGGATCACGTCCAAGAAGTGTATCCCGTACACAGCCACCAACTGCAAAACCTTCATAACCCGCTTTTTCCAAAGTGTCAATAATATATTCTACCGCCTTTGGAAGCTTTATATCCATGATCCTCCTCATTTCTGCACATATTTTTCCGTTATCCTGCTTCGTGTTTTATGTGCGATAACACAAAATCCGTTATATTTTAGTATAACGGATTCTGAATAAGCTTGCAACTTTTTCCAAAAGCTGCAGTAAAGATTCTCAAACTGCCAGAGACAGGAAATATTTCCGTCTGTGCTTTATATGTTTGTTACAGAAAATGCTTTGCAGTCTTTTACTGCAACTATGTATGTTTGCTGCATTTTATAACATTTGTATTACTGTGCATCAGAAATCGTAATCGTGATCTTTCCTGAAAACGCTTCAAGTCCTCCCATATCAAAATACAGATCTGCCTTTCCTGTCAAATCACAATCTGATAACGACTGCGTAAGTGTTTTAGAAAAATTCCATGATGTACTTTTCAAGACATCAGAAGCTTCTATCGACTGATAATACTGATTTCCGCCAGAAGCTGTCTTTGCAAAACGACAGGTAACATTTCCGGTTGCACCTTGCATTGTCATGGTAATCTTTGGATTGGTATAATCTGACCAGTTTACATCCGAGATCATAAAAGTTCCGCCTTGGTTTGTAACAGAAAAATCAACATCACCTTCTGCTGTTACTGTAGAAGGCGTCCAGCCGGAATAACCGATACTTCCTGTGTATGTCAATGTAGTCGATTTAGAAGCCGGACGATATGTTTCGCTTTCTAATGCCTGCTGTTCAAACTTCTTATAGTTTGCTGCTTCGGTCGAATGTACTATGGTATTGCTGGCTCTTGAATAGATTTCATTGATATCCCAGAGCACAGGACACATACCATGGGTTAATGCATATTCACAGATTGTTGAAATAAAGACATCTCTTCCGTCTTTGCGATGTGTCGTACCATCCGAATTTTTTCCTGCAATAACACCGTACTCACCAATAATAACCGGTATCCCTTTATTAACATAATTGATACGCATCAGGTTTAATGTATCTTTCATTTCTGCAATGTCATCTTCTGTTCCCCATGAGTCTCTATAGCCCCATGAATTATCAGGATCATCTACCGTACAATAAGTTGCCGGAGAATAATAATGGACTGAGATCATCATATGACCGTCTATCGTATCTGTCGGCATGACATATCTTTCATCGCAAGTCTTTGCAATATCGGTATTATATCCTGCGATCAAAAGAAAACGACTTGCATTATTTCCACCGGTACCGCGCACGGTATCAACAAATGCCTGATTGATCGCCGTAACCTGTTTATAAAGGTCATCGGTATTGGTAAAATAACCGGAACCTGCATAGTCATCTGTTGAATTCAAACGCTCTCCTAACTCTTCATTTGCAGCTTCAAAGATAAGATGATCCGAATATTCATTAAAGCGATTTGCAATCTGTGTCCACATTGCTTTGTATTTGACCATCGCCTGTGTACGCTCTGATTCGGTCTTTGAGCCAAAGCGTGCCCACCATCCGCCATCATAATGAATATTGACGATTGCATACATGCCTGCATTGAATGCATAATTCATAACCGTTTCTACACGGTTGAAATAATCTTCATTGATCGTATAAGTACCGTCATCTTTCATCAGGTTTGACCATGCTACCGGGATACGGATAGAATGAAAACCTGCTTTCTTCATACCTGTGATCATTTCCTGTGTTGTAACCGGTGCACCCCATGCTGTTTCATAATCTTCTACCGTACCGCCACCATTGAGCCAGCCTGCTACTGCATCTAATGTATTTCCAAGATTGATACCGATGCCCATATCATGTACGATATCATATGCATCTATATCAGAACGCATGACACCATCATCAATCGTAGCTATACCATTTGCAGACAGATGACTTCCCGGTGTTACTATCGGTGCTGTAGTTGGCTTTGTAGTACTTGGTTTTGTGCTAACGCTTGCCGACGCTGCCGGTGTTGCACTTGGTTTTGTGCTAACACTTGCTGATGCTGACGGTGTTGCGCTTGGTTTTGTGCTAGCACTTGCTGATGCTGACGGTATTGCACTTGGTTTTGCACTGACACTTGCTGATACTGACGGTATTACATCTGATGTTGCACCAGGCTGCACCGGTTTCTCTGTTTTTAACGCATCAGGTGTCTTTGTTTCATTTGGAGTTATTGTCACAACATTGCCCGGTGCCGGTGTTACTACAATCTGATCTTCCTGCTTTGTTGTACTCTTTTTTGCTTTCACGGTAATCGTACAAGAAAGCTTCTTTGTCTTTTTTGTCTTACCTTTTTTGTAACGAACAGTAGCCGTAATCTTTGTCTTACCTGCTTTTTTTGCTTTTACGACACCTTTTTTTGTTACCGTAGCAACTTTTTTATTGCTGCTCTTCCATTTTGTCGAAAGAATCTTTGATCCTGCCGGTTTTTTCTTTACCTTTAAAGTTACTTTTCTACCTGCTGTCACAGTTTTCTTAGAAAAGTTTAACTTTGGTGCACTTGCTGCACTTCCGGTCGTAACATTACCTGTCAATACCGAAGTCAGAACCATTGCCATGCTGATTGCTATCGCAATCCATTTTTTTACTGATTTTTTTACTGATTTTTTGTAGTGATTCATTTTCTACCTTTGCCTTTCTAAATATTTTTTGGGGATATTGTTTGTTACACTATACTATAGTGTAACAAGTTTTTTGTTGCAAAACACTTGCGTGTTCTGCATTTCACGCACTTTTTTCGAAGTCTGATCACTACAAAAGGGGTTTCTCCCCATTTTTATACAGATATATCCATGTTATAGATCAACTTTATATAGCAATTCTTCGGCAATATCTTCTTCTGACTATTCAGGGTGGCAGAAAAAAGAAACCTCCGGATCCGTTTTGCATTCTGATCCGAAGGCTTTTGATTCTATTATTTTATTGCATACTGTCTGCTTACAGGTATTTCTTTAAGATATCTGCTTTGTCTGTCTTTTCCCATGGAAGGTTCAGTTCCAGACGTCCGAAATGACCATAAGCTGCTGTCTGCTTATAGATTGGGCGGCGAAGATCTAACATCTTGATGATTCCTGCCGGGCGGAGATCAAAGTTTTCACGGATGATCTCGACAAGCTTTTCATCCGAAAGCTTACCGGTACCAAAAGTATCGACCATGACAGAAGTTGGCTGTGCAACACCGATTGCATAGGATAACTGGATCTCACAGCGTTTTGCAAGTCCTGCTGCCACAATGTTCTTTGCGACATAACGTGCTGCATAAGCTGCACTGCGATCAACCTTTGTACAATCTTTACCGGAAAATGCTCCACCACCGTGACGTGCATATCCACCATAGGTATCTACAATTATCTTACGTCCTGTCAGACCACTGTCACCATTTGGTCCGCCGATCACAAAACGACCGGTTGGATTGATATAGATTTTTGTCTTATCATCTACTAATTCTTTTGGAAGCACTTTATCAATGACTTCTCTACGGATATCTTCATGAATCTGTTCCTGTGTTACATCCGCTGCATGCTGGGATGATATAACAACCGCATTGATATGAATTGGTTTTTCATTCTCATCATATTCTACTGTTACCTGACTCTTACCATCTGCACGGAGATAATCTAATGTACCGTTTTTACGAACTTCTGTCAGCTTCTTTGAAAGGCTATGAGCAAGTGCGATCGGATATGGCATAAACTCCTCGGTCTCATCTGTCGCATAACCAAACATCATACCCTGATCTCCTGCGCCGATTGCTTCCAATTCCTCGTCAGACATTTGATTTTCTTTGGCTTCTAATGCCTTATCAACACCCATTGCAATATCGGCTGACTGGCTGTCAAGTAAAATCTTCACTTCACAAGTATCACAATTAAATCCTTTTTCATCAGCATCGTAACCGATCTCACGGATCGTATCGCGAACGATTTTTTCATAATCTACTTTTGCTTTTGTTGTGATCTCACCCATTACCATGACATAGTCTGTTGTAATGACGGTCTCACATGCCACACGGCTCATTGGATCCTGTGCCATTAATGCATCCAAAATGGCATCGGAAATATTATCACAGATTTTATCCGGATGTCCTTCTGTAACTGATTCTGATGTAAATAATCTCTTATCCATCGGTATCCTCCTTTTTCTCTTTTCGTTTATTTACCTGTATCCTGGCGAAACTTTTATTCAACTTTTCCAAGAACAAAATGGGCAGACCCACTTCAACTTTGCGTAACATTTTACGGCATAGGTTACTTATCATTTCCTATTCCGTAAAAAAACGTTCATCTTATGATCCCTAAGATGAACGCCTGAATTTTGTATATGCATCTTATTGATCGATTTCTCGCTGAGATTGGCACCTTCCTTTTTCAAGGGGTTGCCGTGGTTTCACTGAGCCTTCACTCTCCACCACTCTGAATAAGAGTTTCTTTTATGAACTTGTTACTGCTGTATCTCTACAGCACTTTTTATCATAGCATAATATTTTTCAATTGTCAACTTGTACCGCTATCATTCCATTCTGCGTATGAGCACACTTGTACCGCTATCATTCCATTCTGCGGAATCATTTCGTTACTTTCTTGCAAACAATGCTATGCCTGTCTTATCTTTATTTACGGTTTGCCGGCTCTACATTAACATTTTTTCCCTTGATCTTTGCATGTTTCATCGCCTCGATCACTTCCGATGCATATTCTCTCGGTACTTCAACAAAAGTATAACTGTCAAACATATCGATTGCTCCGACTAATTTACCTTCCATACCGGATTCACCTGCGATCGCACCTAAAATATCACCGATGCGTACTCTTTGCTTCTTTCCGATATTGATAAACAGACGAACCATGCCCGGTTCTGCTCCGGTATCACCAAAATCATCCTGTCTAAGCTCCGGATTCTGGATCTCCCCAAGTTCCATCATCAAAAATGCTGCTGCCATTTCCAATGCCGAATACTCTTTATCATCCAGATGCTCCTCTAAAATATCCATCATCTCAGGAAGATTTCCATGATCAATATAGCTGCTCGCCTTTTCTAAAATCTTTTCTGCTTTGATCTCTGTAATATCATCTACAGACGGAATAGGCTGACGTTTGATCTTCGTCTTACAATAGCGCATGATATCTTTGAGTTTATATATTTCACGTCCCACTACCAAAGTAAAAGCACGTCCGCTTCTTCCGGCACGGCCGGTACGTCCGATACGATGCACATAATATTCATCATCCTGTGGCACATCATAATTAAATACGGCTTCGACATCATCCACATCAATACCACGTGCTGCTACATCGGTTGCCACAAGAATGTCGGTCTTTCCGTTTCGAAAACCATTCATAACCCTGTCACGCTGTGACTGTTTCATGTCTCCATGAAGCCCTTCCGCAAAATAGCCTCTGCCTTTGAGATCTTCTACTAACTCGTCTACTTTACGTTTTGTGTTACAAAACACAAGAGAAAGCTCCGGATCATACAGATCTAATAAACGTGATAGCACTTCATTCTTTTTGCGCGGATTTACCTCATAATAATACTGGTCGATCTTTGGTACGGTCAGTTCTTTTTTCACAACTTTTACGATCTCGGGCTCTGTCAGATATGTTTTTGCAATATCCATAATCGGTTTTGCCATGGTTGCCGAAAAAAGAAGTGTCTGATGTTTTGTCGGAATCTGCTGTAAAATGGTCTCAATGTCTTCACGAAATCCCATGTTTAACATTTCATCAGCTTCATCTAATACAATCGTTTCTAATTCGCCCAATTTTAAAGTATGACGACGGATATGATCGATCACTCGTCCCGGTGTTCCGATCACAACCTGTACACCGCCTTTTAAAGAACGGATCTGTTTAGAAATCTCCTGACCGCCATAAATAGGAAGCACTTTGACACCATGCATAAATTTGCTTAACTTACGAATCTCATTTGCAGACTGGATAGCAAGCTCTCTTGTCGGACAAAGAACGATTGTTTGCAATTTCTTCTTATGCGGATCGACTCTTTGTAATACAGGGATTCCAAATGCGGCCGTTTTACCGGTTCCGGTCTGTGCCTGACCGATCATGTCTTTTCCTTCCATTGCGATTGGAATCGACTTTGCCTGAATCGGACTTGCCTGTTCAAACCCCATCTCGGTAACTGCTCTCATAATCTTCGGATCTAAATTCAACTCTTCAAAATTCATATATTTCCTCATTTCTACTCTAACAACTTGTGACAATGCAACCCCTGACAATATCTACTCGTCCGGTCTCAACCGGCCAATCTGCTTTTTCCCATGGAAAAACCGTTCCTGCCACATAGAAGGAACGGTTTTATCACTACGATCTGCTTTTGCTTTTATCCGATTTTCTGCGTATCTTTTAATTTATATCATATTTATGTCCGGAAGTAAAGACTTTTACTAAATTTGATAGTGTAAAGTATGAGCCATTTTTGACAGTGTAAAGACTTTAACTAAATTGGATAATGTAAATCGATCCTTTTCAAATACCACTGACCACGTTATAATTATTTTATATGCAGCATAGCATTATTACTATTCTTCATATTCGATTGAAAAATTATTATAACTGTTTTATTTGATGTTTCGATAAGAAAGGATGGCTATGACCATGGATCTATTATCTTCTTTAAATTTAGAAATGATGCGTTATTATCATAATGACCCAAAAAGGATACAGCATTTTACTAAAGTACATGCCTATGCAAAATATATCGGTACGCAGGAGGGACTAACCTCTGATACTCTTTTTACCTTAGAAGCTGCCGCTCTTGTACATGATATCGGAATCAAATCCGCCGAAGAAAAATATGGAAAATGTAATGGAAAACTACAGGAACTGGAAGGTCCCGCAATCGCGAGACAACTATTAGAACGCCTTAATTTTGATACCACTGTCATTGACCGTGTATGCTACCTTGTCGGTCATCACCACACATATACGGATGTTAACGGTATCGATTACCGCATTCTGCTAGAAGCAGATTATCTTGTCAATCAATATGAAGATAATCTTCCAAAAAGCTCTGCAAAGCAAGCACTTGGTCATATTTTTGAAACCGCCACAGGAAAGGAACTTTGCAAATTGATGTATTTATAAGTGTTGTCCGGTACACTCTTGATGAAAAATGTATACGAACAATCAGGATAGATCAAACTCAGCCGAAACGTTCTCTTTCCTCCATTCTCTTCCTTTTTCAATGCACATCTTTATTTTTTCACACGTTTTTTTATAAAGCGTTCTACTCTATATAACGTAATGAGGTGCTAAAGTGATGCAGTTATTTACAACTTTTTAACTATAAATGCAAGCTAAGCATATATCTTAAAGCAATCACAACCGAGCTTTCCGCAAGGTTTCTCTGATGATACCAGCCTTACAAAAAGCCCGGAAACAAACCGCTTTTCATCCCTTATTTATCTTTTCTTGACAGCAAACAGACTGTCTCCACATGATAGCTGTGTCCGAACATATCACACGGACGCACTTTTTTGAGTTCATATCCCCTGTCGCACAGGAATCGCAGGTCTCTGGCGAGCGTTGCCGGATCACAGCTTACATATACAATCCGCTTTGGTTCCATAGCGATCACAGTTTCTAAAAGCTTTTCGTCACAACCTTTGCGTGGCGGATCTAATGTTACGACATCCGCTTTCAGGCTTCCGTTACTCTGCCGGTACTGCTTTGTAACAACATCTTCTGCTGCCCCCACGAAGAACTCTGCATTTTCGAAATGATTCAGTCGTGCATTCTCTTTCGCATCTTCAACCGCCTGTGGCACGATCTCAACACCGCAGACATGAGCTGCCTTTTGTGCCAGAAAAAGTGAGATCGTTCCGATTCCGCAATATAGATCCCATACCACTTCGCCACCTTTCAAATCGGCATATTCCAATGCTGTCTGATACAATCGTCTGGTCTGTACCGGATTGACCTGATAGAAAGAAAGTGGTGAAATACGGTATTTGATGTCACCAATATAATCTTCAATATATTTTTCACCATAAAGCACCTGAATGTCTTGTCCGAGAATGACATTTGTCTTTTCTTCATTATAATTCAGGCAGATGCTTTTGATCGTAAGTGTTGTGTTTGTATCGCCTTCAATATTCGTAGCAGGAGTTGTGTTTATAGCAGTCTTGTTATTCCATGAACAATTTAGCAATCTGTCAACAAATTCTTGGTCGTGTGGCATTTTCTTTCCATTGATCACAAGACAGATCATCACTTCTCCGGTCACAGCACCTACTCTGGTCAGGATATGGCGGACAAGCCCGGTATGTGTGCCTTCATTATACGCCGGGATTCCATAATCTTTCATAAATTGCAAGATGGTATCCACAATTTCTTTGTTACACGGATGTTGAATGTTACAATCCGTATTTGCAATGATCGAATGCGATCTTCCTGCATAAAAACCAGCCACCGGATTTCCCTCTTTATCTGTGCCGATAGGAAATTGTGCTTTATTACGATAATGATATGGTTCGTCCATCCGTAGGATCGGCTCTACCTCGATTGTGGAGCCTTCCAGCGAAAATCCACCGATCCGCTCAAGGCAGTTTTTCACTTTCTGCTCTTTCCATTCTGTCTGTTTTTCATAAGAACAATGCTGTAACTGGCAGCCACCGCATTGTCTTGCCACAGGGCATTTCGGTTCCACACGGTATGGAGATGCTTTCACAATCATTAAAAGTCTGGCATATCCATAATTCTTCTTTGTCTTCATAACAACTACACGAACCCGGTCACCGATCACGGCATCCTTTACAAAGAGAGGATACCCTTTTACTTTTCCAATGCCCTCTCCTTCGGTTCCCATATCAATAATATCTACTTCCAGCTCATCGTTTTTCTGACAGACAATGTCTTTACTCTTCCTATTCTTTTTTGCCATAACAACCTCCTTTCCATGATAATAAGTGCAAAGCCAGTGCTTTGCACTCCAAGAATTGCTAAAGCAATTCTTGTTAATATACCACTATTGCACGAGCAGTTTCCCATTCCATGAAAAAGCACCCTGAATCGCTTTCAAGGTGCTTCCTGCGTTCTATTCTATTGCATTATTTTCTTTTTTGTATGTACCCTGAGCTTTGTCTTACATTCGACTCTAATAAACGGTTATAGCCAAGCCATTCTGTTGTCGGCTCTGCTTTGTCATATACTTCGGTCATGGTCTCTAACTTCGCATCTGCATTATCGGCAAAATTCAAAGCCATTGCCTCTGCCATTGCAGGCTTCTTAGGTGATCCATATTCCAGTTCTCCATGATGTGCCAGAATACAATGTCTAAGTTCTCTTGCAAGCACTTCCGGAAAGCCCGGAATCTTCTCGGCTTCTCTGCCGATCAGCTCTGCACCAAGGAAAATATGTCCGAGTAACTGGCCTTCATCGGTATAGTCATTCGATGGAAAATCCGATAATTCCCAGATCTTTCCGATATCATGAAAAATAGCTGCCGTGATTAAAAGATCGCGATCAAGGATCGGATAATTCTTAGCAAAGAAATCACACATTCTCGTAACTGCAAGTGTATGCTGTAACAGCCCGCCTACAAATCCATGATGAACGGATTTTGCTGCCGAATGCTGCTTAAACTCCTTGATAAACTCTGCATCTTCTACAAAATATTTACAAGTAAGCTGTTTCAAATGCGGCTCCTGAATCGTGTTGATATATCCGACTAATTCCTGATACATTTCTTCACGGTCATATTTGGATGCAGGAATATATTCTGCCGGATCATATTCCCCTTCCTGTGCCTTACGGATCCGTGTCACATTAACCTGACGACTGCCCTGAAAAGAGGTCACCGAGCCATCTGTCATAATAAAATCCATTGCATCAAAATCTGCGATGCCATTATTCAATTCCCAGACTTTTGCATCGATCACACCGGTTTTATCCTGTAGCAAAAGAGAATAATATGTCTTACCTGCTTTTGTCTTTAAAACCTGTTTTGATTTGCATAAATAAATACCAAAAAATTTATTTCCTTCTTTATATTCTTCTATATATGTCATATTCTTCCCGCTATGTGCGAAACTCCTTTCTGCTACGCTTTCTTTTCGATCACACTTCTTAATTTCCGTCAAAAATTGCGCTTTCTTTTCGATCACACTCCTTACTTCCGGCAAGAAATGCTCTCTTCTGTTGCCATATGAAAACCACTCTCCCAATTATTTTCATACTATTTTATCTTAACATATTTACAAAAGCCATACAAGATACCGGCTTCTCAGAAAAATACATATTTTCCGCTACTCATAACGGCAAATGCATTCTCGATCTCTTTGTATTCTATTTTCTTTTGGCAGAGGCATTTTCGATCTCTTTGTATTCTATTTTCTTTTAGCAGAGGCATTTTCGATCTCTTCGTATTTCTTACGAAGCTTTCCCAATGCCCTTTTTTCGATCCTGGAAACATAAGAGCGGGAAATGCCGTATAACTTAGCAATTTCCCGCTGTGTTTTTTCTTTTTTTCCATCAAGCCCATACCGCATGATCAGAATTGTCTTTTCTCTGCCACTCAATGTTTCTTCCATGATCTTTCCGAGTCTTCCAACACGTTCATTTACCATCAGCCTTTCTACGACATCTTCATCTTTATATTCTATAATGTCAAAAAGATTGATCTCATTGCCTTCTTTATCCGAGCCGATCGAATCGTATAAATAGACATCTTTTGCTTTCTTTTTCTCTGCACGTAACATCATAAGCAATTCATTGTCGATGCATCTTGCAGCGTATGTCGCTAAGCGGATATTCTTTGTTTCATCAAATGTATCAATCCCTTTGATCAAACCAATCGTCCCGATCGATATCAAATCATCCATATCTTTATCTCCGACATTATATTTCTTCGCTATATAGGCAACAAGCCGCAAATTTTTCTCTATCAGACATTGTCTTGCCTTTTGATCTCCCTGCCGGCACCTTGCGATGCATTCCTTTTCTTCTTTCGCACTAAGTGGCTTTGGAAAAGACTGCATTTGCGACACCTCTACATGATATCTCTATATCTTATGCAGCAGGCAGGATGTCTGTGCTTTTCCGTGTTTTGTGTTTTGAAAAATTCGAATCCATCCATGCAGATTTCTAAAAAACGACTTAAACTTTCTATTTTGCTTTACAAAGAACCGATCAAAACTTTTTTGCCTTCAAAGGCGAAACCATAATGGCGGATCTGTTTGGCAGGAATGCCCTGTGCTAACAGTTCTGCATCATAATTTTTATCAGAGATCTGTTGTAGTGCGGATTGAACTGTGTCTTGCAAAGATGTCTCTTCGCCCGGATCATGCACTTTAAACTCAATCACAATCGCATCGTCCGTCTTTATCATCGGTATAAGCAGCACATCATATCGTCCATATCCACTCTCCCGATTAGAACGTATCTGATATCTTTCCTTCAGTTCAACCAGAAGTCCCAGAACAAATCCATGATAGAATCTCTCCGGCTGGCTTTTCTCAGAAGGTTTCTTTCCCGTATCAAAACTACTAAAAGTTGCAAGTGCAACATCATTCATATAGAAATTCATTTCCTTGAGATGTCCTTGTAACAAGGCTTTCACAAAATCATTATAATTTGCATCTTTATTCTTAAACCATCCCAGAAACATTGTCATAAACATACTCAATGTTTCAATATTTGTAATATCTAATATATACCATGGTTCCCTGGTAATTCCACGATACTCTATTCCCTTCACCTTCAGATAACCGCTGGCAAGCAAAAGACTCCAAATCGCATCTTCGTTGTGATCCAGTTGATTATATACAATCTGCTCATCAAAATTTGCTACAATTTCCTGTCCTCTTAACAGATCCTCCATCTTTTCTTTCACATCTGCGGATGACGTACGGATCAACCGGCTCACAAGCCCATTGGAACTGGTCGAAGCCCAGTATGGATATAGTTTCCCCTCTTCAAGATAATTGGTAATAGACCAAGGATTATAAATATCTCTATGTTCTCCAAATGTAAATCCATCATACCAGCTTTTTACTTCCTCTTTTCTGTCGCTCATCCCATACTCATCTAATGCCGCAAAAACCTCCTCTTCCGTAAAACCAAAACAATCTGCATACAAATTGGAAGTTGTTGTTACGACACGAATATTATTCAGGTCAGAAAAAACACTTTCTTTCGATACCCGTGTGATCCCGGTCATAATAGCACGCTCCAGATACGGATTTGTCTTAAAAGTTGCATTAAACAGACTTCTCACAAAAGCTGTAAATTCATCCCAATATCCTTGCACATATGCTTCCTGCATCGGAGTATCGTATTCATCCAATAAAATGATCACTTTCTTATTATAATAGCGTTCCATCCATGCAGACAAACTTCTCAAGGAATCCTGTGCTGTTACATCATTCATATTTACTGTTACCGCATTATATAATTCACGCTCATTCTGACTAAAAATATCTTTCTGCATCAGATATCTGTTTTCTTCGTACAGCCTTGCAATTTCCTGCTTGATCTGTGTTTTGGCATCCTTTAGATTTCCGGCTTTTACAGCAGCAAAACTCAAAAAGATCACAGGATATGTTCCTTGCAATTTCCGATACTTCTCTTCCTGCCAGATAGAAAGTCCTTCAAACAAATCTGAGCGATTGGCATATTTATTAGAAAAGAAACATTCTGTCATGCTCATATTTAATGTCTTGCCAAAACGTCGCGGACGTGTGATCAAAGTTACACTAGCCTGATTGTCCCACCACTCTTTTATAAAATTTGTTTTGTCAACAAAAAAACACTCTTTCTCTCTCAAATCAGAAAACCCTTGTATTCCGATACTGATGGGCTTTTTCATATTCTCACCTGCTTTCTGCAACTGCTATAGATTTTATCGTAATAATATTGCTTACTTTTCTCAACAACTCAGTCTCTACTATTTTCTGTTAAATACTTTTCTACTGCCGTTACAAACACTTGTGCATTTTGCAATTGCTTTTTGGTTTCCTCTTTACCGGCAATATAAAAATCGTCGTAATCTGATTTTTCTCTCAAATAATATGTTGACATAATTATTTTTGATAACCCTTTATCCAATTTTCTGTTTTCAAATAATTCCTATTAAAATAAGCTATCACTCCTGAATGCTTTGAAGAATCAAACCCATCAAGAATATTGACAGATCCTTTACGCTGCCTTCCATAACACCAACCCTTCTTCTCCGTATTTCTCTAACTGTATTATATCCATACCTTTCCAAAAGCACAACATATATCTGACTTTTTACTGTTTAATATTTCATCTGTCCGATTCTATACCAATACTTTTTTCAAAATCACTATATTTCAATTATATCAATATACACCAATTCTCTCCATTACATTTTCAGATAGTTTTTCTTTTTCATCATCTCAATTTTTCAGGGTCATTGTGATTTTTCCAAAACATTCTAAATTAAGCAGGACGTTTACTTTCCTTGCATGGCAATTTGGGAACAAAAACGAAAAGAAAGCAGTAATCCCACTCAGGGCTTACTGCTTTCTTACTTCTAACGATATCACAAAGGGTCAAAAGAATTTTTGCAAATACTTACTATATCAATACCGAATAAAGATCGACACTTACTCAAACTTCTGAATAAAAGCTGCATTTTTCTTCTCGATCGGACTTAAAACATCCTCTGAAAAGTCGTCCGGATCTGTAGTGCCTTCATACCATTGCTTAGAATCAAAATAAGATTGCAATTCGCCGTCTTTGAATTTTCTGCCGTGGCGGGCATAGATCTCGTTACGACCAATTCTAAGCTGCTTTTTTGATAGTCCTTTTAAATCTGCCTTTGCCAGCTTTTGCGTATCACTGTCCGGGAAAATATATTCTCCCGGATCGTAACTATCATAAATATCGGATGTATCAGTATCAACATCTGCATCCGATGCGTCATCTGATCCTGTTGAATCCGTATCATTTGAATCCTGCGTTTGTTCCTCCTGCTCTTCCATACTCGAATTCGAATTATCTACAGAATCAAAATAACTATCTTCATCATCTTCAACTGTCAGGTTATGTTTATCTATATAACTGTCAAATACTCTATATAATATTGCTGCCATCGTAAGCGTATTCGATGTCATATCATTACATTTCATTGCATATGGCTCAAAATTCTTACCATCATCATCAATCAGAAACTGCATCCGCACTTTTATCTTATCATCATTATAAATACAACGTCCTGTAAATTCGACAACCTCTTTGTTATCTGATGAGGTAAAATGCTTCCAGGTTGGCGAACTGAAAAACTCATCAAAGGCAGCTCCGTAAGTTAGTTTAGTCTGTCCCATAACATATGCTGTCTTTACCATCTGAACATATTCATCCTGTGCATCCGTTATATTGCGGATCTTGTCATCTACATTCGTAAGCTGCTTTCCGCCTTCTTCTACTGCATCGTTGATCTGATCTGACACTTCTTTGTCAGAACATCCGGTCAAAGCCAGGCTGCATACCAGCAAGCATGTTGTCACTTTCATCCATATTTTTTTCTTCATGATCTTATCTCCTTTCAATGACAGATACCGACTATACAGGCAGTATAGGTATCTTTTTCGCTTTTTCAAGATCATGATAGCATTAAGATGTATGGGAGATTTTCAATTTTTTCCCATAACATAAAAGGACGACGATAAAGTCATCCTTTTACAATTTTTCACAGTTTATTCTACACCGGGAATGGTTTTTCGGTCTCCATTCCGACCCCTGGAACGAGTTTAAGGTCTTCTCGTTCCGACCATGTATAAGCTAGCTCTTCTATTCCACCATCTTTAGGTAATAAAAGCATCTAAATAACTTATATAATATCCACCATTCTTAAGTATGTAGAAGATTTTACTCCTACACACTTAATCCTATCATGCTTTGAATATTATCTCCACCAGAAATCACTACTTTTTTCAACTTTTGTAATATCTTCTATAAAAATACACAGCTTGCACGTACACAAAAGTGATTATAAATAATCATCCTGCAACATTATCTGCATCTGTGCCCCAAAGCATACGACAATTCCATTATCTGGATCATTAACATCATCACAAAACAAAACGAGCTTACCGCTTCTCTCTATTACCAACATGGTCGGAACAAAGCTTTCTTTTGCATCTTCCCTATATCGTAAGAGTGCCCCCTGCAGCTCCTTCTCTAATTCTTTTTTCTTTGTCTGATATGTGCTATACGCTTCTTCCTGCTCTGGGGTAACACCATCTTTTTCATAATATGCTTTTAGCTTAATTATAATATCATGCTCTGTATCAAACAACTCAATGCTTTCTTTTTTCTTCCATCCAATCCGAAATGTAAACTGATTTAAAAATGTTTCACTCATTCATTTCCACCTAATCCTTTCTTAGCTGCTGACACGCCACCACTATGTGGTATATTATTATGTACAATGCTTGGTACTTTCTGCATTGTTTTCATATCTCTGCACTCATGCCAAGTATACCCATGCTCTTTTCTCCATTTTGCAACATCGCCCGGATCACATCCTCTTTGCTCTGCCAGCTTAATATCTGCCTGGTCGAAGTTATCATCGCGATTCGTGGAAAAATCATCAATTTCAACTTCGCCTTTGCTGAGTTCACCAAAATCCGGTTCTCCGTTTACAAATTTTATTCCCTCTATCCCGAAATAGTCAAGTATTTCTTGCCATGTCTTTCTTTCCGGATTTTGTTTTTGCGGAACATAATCACCATTCGGACGCCATTCAGAATCACCACGTTTTCCGATCCATTCACCATCATTAACAGGACAGTTTTTATATTCATCATCTGTATCTGAAAGTTTTTTATCTATATCTTTCATTTTCTTTAAAACATCTGCTCCTGGTATTTCCTGCTTAAAATTTTTTCCAAAAAACTCCTTCCAGGATTCTTTATTCTTAGAAAACAAAGCATAGTCCTCCGGCTTTATTGAATCAAATTCTTTGCCTTCTGAAACAATTTCTGAGATTTTTTCTATACTTGAAATACCGCTAATAAATCCATCCATTACCGTATTCCTCCGTTCCTCTTAATTTCCTCTGTGAAATGATTATATAAAGTAATATATCTGTTATCCCACTCTGTTTGTTCACAAAGAAGCATTTCTATTATAAAATCAACTTGACTGCCGTTATAATTCTGTTCATTGAGCTCTAACTGCCTTGCAACAACATTTTTCCATTGTGTAATATCCTGCATAGCATTACTATATTGTTCCACATTTTTTATTACTTGTCCGGCATCTAAAATGTTATATACTAACTTCTGAAGTGCACGCTTTTTCTCATCTTTTCCTGCATTGATATAGTCAAAATAACAACATTTTGCATAAGCAGAAATATTGGCAGATACAATCATATTTCCCAGCCTTGCCAAATTTTCACAAAGCTCTTCTTTATCTACTTCATCTCTGCCTTCCTTTTTCATGATACAGCTCATAAGACTTTTGCAAATTTCTTTTTTATCGGCAGATATCTTTTTCGTTGGAAATGTCTGATCATTTTGACCTTGAGCCTTATCATTAAATTTGTCTACTTTGCAAAGCACTGCTTCCAGCCATTCACTTTGTTGAACTGCTGCTACACCATTATCCAGTTTTGCAAGTTCTATAATCTGATCCTCATTCAAGCCGGCTGCTTTTCCTACTAATTCCCTATCGGAATAATCCGGCAGACGCATTATTATTTTTGTGTTTGTATTCCGAATAACGGACATATCCAAAAGTCCCGGAGATTGATCGGCAATAATAAATCCTTCACCATATGTTCGCATTTCTGCAATGGAATTTGCCAGCATCTCAACAGACTTTCCAAGCAGATTACTCCCTTCCGATGTCTGTTCACTTGAAGTTCTTCTTAATAGATTATGTGCCTCTTCCAGAACAGTTACATGCTTTAATTGCTGATTAGGGACTGCATGATCCATCCGGTATTCCTGTAATTTTAAAACCAAAATTCCCATGATCAATGACTTGGTTTCACTTGAACCAATCCTACTGAGATCAACAATCACTTTTGAATCAAATAATTTATGCATAGGAATATCATCTGATACAAAAATCAAGCCATTAATTCCTGTTGTCAGTGACTTCAATCTGGTAACTAACGCACCTGTATAATCACTCTTGTTGTCCGATGAATATGCACTTTCTTCCAGCACCTGCGTAATTTGCTGATAAACATCTATAAAAGTTGGGAATATCCTTCTGTCATACCGGTTTTCCGATGTTTCAATATCCCATCCGGCTCTTTCATATGCTCTTTGAATAGCATCCTTTAAGATAGCGGGCATCGCTGCATACATTGGCCAACATACATTAAAAATTTCTACCAAACGATCCATATGCTCCAACACATGAATTCCATCCGGAAAACTAAATGGATTTAATCTGAGCATATCATACTCTCTCATCAGATTATTGGTTCCATATACAGTAACATCAGAATAACCTCCAAACATTTTTTTATATTCACCTTTTGCCGGTTCTACTACAAGGAAATTAACATTTTGCCGGCTAAGTTGATCCAGCATTTGATAAATGGTATTTGATTTTCCGGCTCCCGTAGAACCTGTTACAAATGTATGGGCTGTCAATTCTGACAGGTTCAAATTCACTTTTGATTCCTCTACCTGTCCCATATGATAGGTCTTTCCAAGTCTGATCGTTCTCTCATCCTGAGATGTTCCACTTCTCTTTAAAGTCACACTACGACCGAACTCTGCGTGTTCTATAACCGGCAGTCCATATACTGACCTCGTTGGCAAACCAAGATGTAATGGTAATTCTAAACCGCTCACTACAGTTCCGGCTGTATATGTAATATAACAACCTTTTTCTTTCTCAATATATAATGGCATAGCAAAAACAGGATGACGAAATCTTTTCAGATATTCCTTGATCGTCTGTACTGCATCTTTTTTATTTGACTTCTCTGTTCCGTCCCAAAAATTGATCGCACTGCTTTCCACAGAGGATCCTTCCCCCAGCATCAATGCACGGTATGTATTAGCTGCCGATAATACATTTTCCTGCTTGGCTGACAGAAAATATGCTGCACAGTTATATGCACCATAGTCTTCTCCCTCTTTTGTTCGTTTCAATTGTTCCTCAATACGACTTAGCATTTCATCAATGGATTTATTAGTATTTTCTATCTGTAATGCCATTCCACTTCCTGAGGTCTCTGTCGTACCCGATGTTTTCGTTTTTGTCGTTGTGTCTGTTTGCGTATTAGATTCGGATTCAGATTTCGTTGTGGTTCGACCGGCACTCACTCCACCACTTACTCCAAGTGTCTTGCCGATTGTATTTGATATCGAATCAGAAACGGATTTTGTCTTTGAAGCTCCCTGCATTATATTTCCTGCGACTTTTAAAAGTCCATCTGCTGCCATCAATCCGGCACCTATTACCGGATTAACAAGCATAACACCTTTACCAATCATGCCGACAAGACCGGATGACATAATTTGTCCGGCTTTTGCACCATTTGTTGGCTTTGTGTTTGCAGTCCCCTCAGTATGTGTATGAGAAGTACTTTTATTACTTGATGCATTCACTCCAATATTTACGCCCTGACTGACAGCATGCGACTGTGTCTTTGTTATTCCCTCGGCAACTGATCTTGACACACCATCACTGAGACTTTCCATAACAGCCTGACTTTCGTTCTCATTGTAAGACCATACGCTTTTACGGAAAGAAGAAAGTGTACTGTATAAGTTTTCATATCCTGCTCTGATATCATTTTGTTCTTTTTGTGTAACCGGCTCTGCTAAAAAAACTGCGGTATACGTATTTCCCCTCATTGCATCAATAAAATGTTCCAACCCCTGTATAAACTCTTTATTTTCTGTCTTGGATTTATCTCTTGAAGATGCTACACAAGAAACAGATGATACAAAATTATTAATATTTTCATCCTCTTCACTTTTATCTCCAAAAATGCCCTTAATCAGTTCCGGGAACTCTCCCTGTGAAGGCATATCATGAAACTTAGTTCCCGGAAAATTACTTTGTATCCCATTTTTCAAAGTAATAAATGATGTACTTAATTGATTTGCTTCGTCTTTTGCTCCGGAATTTTTAACGCCGACATAAATATCAACAGGAGCATCATTGGACTTTGCATCAATCATAACAGCCAAAGAACACCCCAAAGCCATACCGGCATGATACACGGTAGATAATTTTTGAAAAATATCTTCTCCTTTTTTACAGGTTAATTCATCTAATTTTAAAAACCGCAGGCAATCCTTAGCGTCTTCCGCTTTTTTTTCATTATCTAAATCCACTAAAGGATAGTCGCTTAATTCCTCTAAAAAACGCTTATATACCGTATGCTGTGCTAACTCTATTGCAACACTCAGTTCTTCATAATTACGATCATCTATCTTGTCCTTATCCATAGCCTTTTCCCCCATATTTTGCTTCCTAATCTTTCAGGTATTTTCTTGCAATACTTCTTATTTTACGGAGAAGTTCTGCCAAATCTTCTGTTGAATCTCCAAAATATGGAATGGTATGTCCCTCAATCGGTACATTATTTTTTTGTGCAACAATGTTATCAAGATCAACTAATGTTTCATATTTTAAGATAAAAGGTCTTTTATCAAACATATCACGAAAATAAATTCCACAATCCGTTATCACAAATCCTTCCTTGCCATTTTTGGTTAATGTTGCATCATGAGACAAATACTCTATCGGATCTTTTATATTATATGCACTCAAAATATTTTTTTTAGAACATATTTGTGTAGAACTACAATGAGAACTTTGATACTCTATGCACGTCCTTTCAATTTCATTTTGCATCATAAACTCTGCAGCTTCCTTTCTAAGACTTTCATCCCCCTCCTCATAAGCTCTATGCGCCAAATTCCATGCCTTTTTCAAATCATCTTTTATCAATGCGTAATAATCTGCCATCCGTAGGAATGCCGGCAAATAATTTTTGTCTATTGCAACCTGATACCAGTATTCTGCTTTTTCCCAGTCCAACTCCGTTCCTATACTATAAAAATAACAATTTCCTAATTCACATGCCCCCTCTGCATTTCCATTCTCTGCCGCCTTACCATACCATTGAAATTCCAGTTCTGAAGATTTCTCCAAATCTTCAAATTCAACCTCTTCTTGTCTACGTTTTTCATCATATATATCTCCTAATCGAACCATTGCCTCATCATTTGGACAATATTCATCTGATGTTGCCGCTTTTTGATACCAATAGATTGCTTCATTTTCATTTTTTTCTGTCCCTTTTCCGTATTCATAACATTTCGCTAATTCATACATTCCATTTACATCTTCTTCTTCCTTTGCTGAAATTTCAAAACATTGAAACATCTCTGTTTGATATTCCTTTTTCTTTTCTTCAGAAACCTCTCCCGAATACGCTAAAGCTCCCCAAAAATTTCCGCATATATAAGATGCCCCTAAGAACTCTTCTTTATTTTCCATAATTTTTTCTATGTATTTACGTAAATATCGTTCTGCTTCATTAAGATCCTTCTCTGTTCCATTTCCAAAGCAATAACATTTTGCTAAATTCAGATATGCCTTTACAAATCCACCATCTGCTGCTCTTTGAAACCACTGGAATGCCTTTTCTAAATCTTTTGAAACGCCTTCTCCTAATTGATATCGATTCCCCAAACGATTTTGTGCAAAAGCATCATTCTGATCTGCTGCCTTTTGAAACCAGCCAACAGCCTCTTCCAATTTTTTTTCGACTCCTCTGCCCGTCTGGTAGCAAACTCCAAGTTCACTCTGTGCTTCTGCCAATCCAAGTTGGGCAGCTTCTTTCAACCACTTTATAGCTTCCTCTTCATTCTGATTTTCCGGTATATCAAGCAGTGCTTTATACAGATAATATTTCGCATTTGCGTTATCCGTCTTAGCGGCTTTTTCCAAATATTGTATTGCCTTTCCGACCGCACTCTCTACATCTATTCCCGAAACAGACAATTCTCCCTTAGAGACTTTATAATAAATCTCTCCTACCTTATATTGTGCTTCAATAGAATTTCCATACTCTGCTGCTTTTTTATATCCCTCGAATGCTTCCTTCCATAAACCTCGTTGTTCTGCTTTTTTTGCATCTTCTAAATTAATTTGCATCACTTCTTCCTTTGGAAGTCCATCCGTGCTACAAACAAATCCTCTTTTTTTCAAACATTTTTCAAATATAGCTTTATCTTCTTGTGCTCCACTAAATTCAAAATCAAGTTGAACATTTCCTACATATACCTGTATTTCCGGAATAAGCCCTTTCCAGCCATCCCTTCCATTAGATACTTCAAACCATTCATCAATTGGTTTTCCCTTAATAGACTCCGTATTCAATTTTGTCCCATTCACACTAACTGATAAATTTCCATCTGCATAAACAACTATAACTCTTGTATTTTCCATACTATTACACACCTTTCCTTTCTCATTTGCGTTTGTCTTCAAAAACATATTTATCTTTATAATAGATTGCATCTATCTATAAAAAACTTATTTTATTTTTCATTTACCTTAGTCTCCCAACATCTTTTCCCCTTCCCCCTTTCTCTTTATCTTACACTGTGTCTGTCTCTTTCATTTTCAATTTCTTTCTCATTTTTTCCTTGCACTAAATCCTATATGTAATAACACGATCATTTTCCTAAATGACTATGTTTGAAATTTTACCCTCGTTTATTTTTCTTGTTGTTGTCATACTCTATAACCATTCTTCGAAAATAACGTTCCGAATATCCAAATTCCCTTGCAAGTTCTTTCATGCTTCGCTTTCCACTCTGGGCAATTGCTACCATGTACTCTTTAGAATACAGTTTTATCGGGAATACAATTTGCTGTCCTTTAACAATTTCATAAAACGCCTTCATTTTGTCAGCACCGATCACTTTCACAATCTCGGCATATATTCCGTAGTAACATGAGATATTCTCGTCTACCTTATCACAAACCATAAACGCACCTCCCTTGCGATTTATTGTAAAGAATTTCCGTGTACAATTCTTCTGTGAAAAACACACTATTTTTCGCACAAAACAAAAAGTGCAAAGCCAGTGCTTTGTCAAAAGTTTAATGATACATTAAACTTTACAAGAATTGCTTCAGCTATTCTTGTCGGCACACCACTCCTATACGAGCATTTTCCCAGCCCACAAAAAAAGTTATGCTGCTTATCTATCAGCATAACCTTGAACCGTTATTGTTTTTTTCATTTTCTTTGGATAACGTAATCTTTCATTTTTTCTTTCATAGAAAGAAAAAAAGCCAACAGCACCATCTACTACAGACAGTGCTGTTGGTTTTATAAACTCCCCTACTCTTCCTGCTTCACTACTTCGATCAGTTCTGACAATGTATACATATTCTCCTGATCAAACAGCAGCAGGAAGAAACAGTCGAGCTGGTACTTTTCATTCAGCGGTGCCATATGGCAGTCGCTAAAGACTTCATTTGCAAATTCTTCAAAGAATCTGCAGGCTTCTTCCTGATCATAATTTTCATCCTTCATGATCTGCTTTGCATATCTTTTTTGTGCCACATAATGGATCAATGGCAAAAGATCCGACCGGCTCACTCTTCTCCAGCGATGCTTTTGCTTTTTAAGTTCTTTTTCAATCTCTTTTCTTGCTTTTGCAATAGTAGCATCTGCCGGTGCAATCCGGTATTCTGCCAGACATTTAACGATCCAGTCCGGACAAGGTTCCTGATTTTTCTCATTTTCCAGACAATGAAGTGCCTGGGAAAGCCGGATATCTTTTTCTTTATTAACAGCAACTTCGATCAGTTGTGACAAATACTTGTCTGTCATAAGATATACACTTTCCGGCAGACTCACTTTTTTGTTTCGGAATTTTTTATGGTTCTCTATTCTTCCATTCTGTCCTACTGCCGAAGAATAGATTTCCGCAAGAAGATCTCTGTTTTGGTCTCTGGATCCATATACAACCCATACAAAATATGTAATCTCTTTTTTTAGTGCTTCTGATATACTTGTATCACCCACTCTTCGGGATACATTATGCAGAAAACGTAAAATGGCATCTCCCTCTTTTTCTCCTTCCATCCTGTTTTCTTTTTCCCATGTGCTGTATTTCGTATGATCCAATGCTTCGGCAAGCAGATGGGCAGAGTCCTGTCTGATATAATCCAATATTTCATGCTTTAATTTGATAAACCAGTTTAAAGCAACTTTACTATATCCTTTAAAATAGGATGCATTTTTACACATCCATACCAAAAACTCTTCCTTGCTTTTATCCCAGACAAGATGATATTCTCTGGTAAGTTCTGCTGTATGTGTCTTTTGTGCGATCACAATGTCTTTGTTCACTTCTCGTTCGAAAAGAAGGATCATATCATTACAAGTATCATATTTCAGATGATGACGTAATCCATAATCATAAATGATCTCTGTATAATCATTGACCTGGAGTTCCGGTTCTAACATGCCTTCTACCAGATATTCTTCCATTTCCTGCTGTGACAGATCTGTCGCAAACGCAAATGCAATAATCTGTGATCTTCTTGGTGATTTATTCGTATCTGCCTTTCCAAAGCCAAACCAGTGTCGAAGTGTTGGTCTTGACACGGCACCGCTTTTTTGCACTTTGTCGTGGCAATGCTTATATGCGATCTCACGATAGGTTTCCTTTTCTTCGGGTTCTTCTTTATATTCCTGTCGTTCTTTGTCTGTAAGCCAGTGTTCGATCAAAAAATCACTGAAATTATAATATTTTCCGGGTGTATTTAATGTTTTTAGATTTCTTGTCACGATTGCGTGTGTTCTTTCCAGATCTTTTCTATCTTTTGTCAATATTTTTTCAATCCCTTCCTGCCATCTTTCGCTATAGACCGATTGTGTAACATTATTCCCCCAGATCACCGGCCACATTGCTGTCATCTTTTGACGATTTTTCAATATTTTCTAATGAATTTGCTTTTTTGCTTGTCGTCTGTTGCTTGGACGTGCTTTTCTTACTTGTACTCTTCTTACTTTGCGCTGTAGAGTTCTTTGTGCTGGTACTCTTCTTGTTTTTTGTTGTAGAGCTGGAATTTTTTGCACTTGCTTTCTTACTGCTTTGTGCTATCGAGCTGGAATTTTTCGTACTTGCTTTCTTTTTGCTTTGTGTTGTAGAGTTAGAGTTTTTCGTACTCGTACTTGCTTTCTTTTTGCTTTGTGTTGCAGAGTTTGAGTTTTTCGTACTCGCACTTGCTTTCTTACTTTGTGTCGTGGAGCTCTTCGTACTTGTGCTTTTCTTATTTTGTTCTGCAGAGTTCTTCGCACTTATTTCCTTACTGTTTTGTTCTGTCAAGCCAGAGTTATTCGGATTTGCACTCTTCGTGCCCTGCTCTGCCGAATCAGCACTTTTCGGCTCTGTGCTCTGATCTGTCGCGTTATTATTTTCATCCTCATGACTCGCTGCGTTTTTATTTTGTGCAGTATCATTGCTGCTTGCTGTCGGCTGGTCTGATGTTGATGGTTCCTTTTTTTCTATTTTCCGGTCATTTTCTTTGTCTGATCCATTCGTAGCACCGTTTTTAACAAACTGCCTGCCAACCCCCACTGCGAACAACAGGCATATTACAACAACAGCATAAATAAACAGCCGTCTTTTTCTCTTTTTCCCCTTTTCTCTGTCTTCTTCAATATCCTGTAATGCTCTTTTCATTTTGGTACGGGAAACGCTTTTCTGTTCTAGCGCATGATGAGCCGGGCTTTCCTTTTTCCTCAACGCCGATTCATTATTTTCTCTTTCATAATAGCCGGAAATATCTTCTAATTTTTCACCATATAATGCCGCATATAATTCTGCCATCGTATGATATCTGTGTTCTACTTCTACCGCCAGGCCTTTCATGATTGCTTCTTTTTGTACTTTCGGCATAGCAATCTCATCCATTTGCACCAATGATCTCACGCAGTCATTCTGAATTCTGTCCGGTGCACTATCCGGAACAACTCCTGTCAGCATAAAATAAATGGAGGCACAAAGTCCGTAGATATCCGTCCAAGGGCCCTGATTTCTACCGGTACTGTATTGTTCGATCGCAGAATATCCCTGCTTACAAAGAATCGTTCCGGTATATTGATTTTTCGTAAATTCCTGTCTGGTTGCTCCGAAATCAATCAGTTTCAGGCTGCCATTATGTGTAATGATCAGATTATCCGCACTGACATCCCGATGTAAAACCTGCTTATGATGGATCATTTGCATGTCTGCGATCACTTGCTGTACCAGAAAAATCGTCCTGTCAGGAGACAGCACACCGTAGTTTTTCACATATTCCCGCACGCTAAGGCCTTCTACATAATCCATCACAAGATATGCCGTATTGTTTTCATGAAAAAAGTTCTTCACTCCAACCACGGCAGTCAGATTGCTAAATCGTGCTAAAATACGTCCTTCACATAAAAAAGATTCCAGCCCTTTTTCATAATCTTTACGGTATTTTTCATCATATAATTCGATTTCATTCCTATCATTTCTCCTGACTGCACCAAACGGAAAGTATTCCTTAATCGCTACTGTCTGCAGGAGAGTCGTATCCATGCCGATATAGGTAATGCCAAATCCACCCTGTCCGAGCTGCCTGCCGATCATATATTCACCATTTTTTAATCGCGTATGCAATCCAAGCTGCTGATCTTTTTTATAATTTCTTTCATCAAAACCGCAATAGTGGCACCTGCCATCCCAGTCGAGCTTGTGCATACATCCCATGCAATATCCGGTGCCTTCCATAACACTCTTCTCCTTCTAATCTCTGTTATCCTATAACAATATAATCTTTCCATTTGGTATGTATTGATACTTTCTGTGACAGATTATCATATATTTGTCATAGAGATTTTCATTTTCTTACCGTTTTCACTGCAAAATGCTAATCAAAGCAGCAAATATTTTTTTGTCGTTCTGCTTTTCCCTCTCAAATGCCAAAAATAATAATACATACTTTTTATTGTTCTGCTTTCCCTCTCAAATGCCTGAAAGAACAAGGCATACTTTTTCGTCGTTCAGAATTAAATCCTGATTTTTTTTACTTTAGAATACGCACTATATTTTTTCCGTCCATTTTTGATCAGATAAGTACGCAGCTTGCAGGAATAGACCACTCCGCCCTTTTGATAGGTAAAGAGAATTTTTCCATGATAATAGGCAATCTTATCAGATACCATTGATGCTTTTTTGAAAGCCGCATTGCCTTTTTTCAAAGAGATTTCCACATATCTGCCCTGATATCTCTTCAGCTTGATCTGCATATATTTTTGCTTTCCGCTTTTTCCAATACTCAACTGATAGGTTGGTGTTTTTAACATTGGAAGTAACAGCTTTTTGGTAACGGTTTTACCTTTGACCAGTCTTCCGTTTTGCAGCTGATAAGTAACAAATCGGAAATAATATTTCTTTCCGGGCTTTCCTGCCTTCCATGTATATGCATGTTTCTTAGAATTGCACGTCGTTATTTTCTTATATTTCCTGCCATCAGTCGAATAATATAAGATCATTTTAGAGAAGTTACTCTTTTTGTCCCAGGCAAACTTCACCGATTTATTCGATAATGCTTCTGCTTTGAGTCGATTGACAGAGACTGTTTTTCTCTGTGCAGTGTCAGACGAAGCATTTGTTGTCAGAGCAGCATTGCTATTAGAATGGTTACTGCCTGTCCCTGACTGATCAGATGATGTATCATTCTTTTTGTCATTTGTTCCATTGCCGGAATGGTCATCCTTTGCAGCATCATCGGTTGTCGGTGATACAACCGGTGTAGCACTCGGTGCCGCTGTCGGTGATGTGACCGGTGTAACACTCGGTGCCGCTGTCGGTGATGTGACCGGTGTAGCACTTGGTACTGTTGTCGGTGAGATAACCGGTGTGTCGTCACTGATAGGATCCTCATTCTCCGTATTAAGAATCGTATTTAAAATATCCTGATCCAATGCCGGTACGGGCAATCCATCGTCTAATGCTGTCCATTCTACCAAATTCTGATCTGTCGATCTCCTTACAAACCGATTCAACATATCCAAAACATGGCAAAAACCTTTATAAACACCTGTATCTGTAATAACCTGACTTTCCTCTGTTCCACGAATCTGTTTTAGGCTTACAGAATAGCAATCCTTAGATAGGATAACATCCAATATATCCGAACAAAACAACTCTCCTGCCGATTGAATCGCATAGCTCTGCTGTATATCAACAGCTGCTGTTCCTGCTGCAAGTGCTCCTGTTTCATCTGCAGACACCTTTCCTGAAAAAAGGCAATTTTTTATCGAAACAATTGCAGTACTCTCTGATGCATTTACAACCAGGCCACCACTATATGCTGTTGTTTTTAACTGCACTGTACTTACACTATTGAATACTGCTACAGTGGACGATCCTGTTATTTTTCCTACTATCCCACCATTCATTCCACCATTTGCATTATAATTAATTTTTCCTCTGCTGATGCAGTTGACAATCTTTGTACTGGAACTGTTATATACTTCCCCAACAATTCCTCCTGCTTTTGCAAAATGCTCTATATCACAATCTACCACGCAACCACTTATCACAGACTGTCTATCTTCTTCCGCATAGCCAGCAATTCCACCCGCAGCAATATCGACATCTTCCGGACTATATATGTGTATATTTTTAACACTGCAGTTTTGAATTGTTGAAGAGGAAATCACTGATGCAATACCACCAAAACGTGTTCTTTTGTCTGATCCACCGTCCTTGATCAATGTGCAGTCTTTCACAGTACAATGATCAATGCTTTTACCACTTGCCCAACCAACCATAGCTGATATATCTGCTCCCAACCCTACACAATTCTGTGTTGTTACATTCAAAAGCTGACCGGTCAATACATTAGCAATTGGCCCATAACTTTTTAACACACAGCAATCCTTTACATAAAGGTTCTTTATCGTACCACCCATATTAGCAAATAAAGCTCCCAATGTTGTCGTTGTCTTTCCGACATTTCCAATGATAAATCCTTTTAATACATGATTCTGTCCATCATAATTCCCCCTTATAGCTATCGGTGTACTGCTTTTATCATAGGATAAAGCATCCTCTAAGCCAAGTTCTTCCCATGATGCTTTTTCTTTCTGCTGATTATAAACCTGATATTTTCTATCAATGTAGCCAAGCACCGTTTCATCCTGCCGGATTACGATCATATTACTGTCTTTGTCATACGAAAATGTACATTCACTTGCTATAATATCCTGTGTCTGTACAAAAGACAGGTCGCTAAGACCTTTCGCATCTTCCGCTGCCGCCTTTTGAAACATTGTAAATTCACCAAGACTCGATACGGTGATTGTTCTCTCATTCGCTCTTGCTTCTTCATAGTTTTTACTATTATACAATTCCGTCATGGTCATCGTATCCGCTGCCTTTGCTGTCTGGCTGTTCTTTGCCATACAAACCACAAAAAGAAGTGCAATCATGCCGATATATTTTCCCATTTTTTTCATCTTTTGAACAACTCCGTTTCTTTTTTATCCGATCTTTTTTATCCGATCTCAATCATGCAATTTTCTGCATCTTTTTCTATTTTTTAGAATTTTGCCGTTCATGAATTCTGCTTTAAACTCATAAACCCTTTCTTGCAAAACTTTTCTTTCTGCTTTGCAAAAATCTTTATCTATTATGATATTTCATCTGTTATTTACTGTCAATACAGCGCACACTTTTTCCTTTCATTCCAATCCACTAGATGATTTCCTTTCTATTTACACCTTTTGCATACACACTTGGACTGATTCCTATTACCTTTTTAAATACGCGTGAAAAGTAAAATTCATTGCAAAATCCCACTTCGGCTGCAATCTGTTTATGAGTATATAATCCGGTTGCCAGCAATTCCCTGCTTCTGTAGACACGATATTCGTTCAGAAAATTCATGATCGTCCTTCCAGTGTATTCCTTAAATTTCCGATTGATATAATTATAGTTACCATGCATTCTACGAGAAATGTCCCGGCTTGTGATTTCATCCGGGTAATACCGGTAGATATATGTAATAATGTTGCTGATCGTCTGATCCATATTTTTAGTTGTATTCTCACTATATTGATCATTCAAAATTCTGGCATATTCTATAAAGAATTGAAGACACAATGCTGCTGTCATCTCCTGACGGTATTCCATTCCATTGTGAAACTGGCTTTGCATCTGTTCGAGTAGAAACCTGATCTTTCCATCCGAACGTTTCGGTACCTTCCGGTATTTAGGCAGGATAAGCCGGTCACCACCTGCATTGGCAGCATCAAATAATGAATTCTGCTCCCGCAGACTTTTACGAAAATGCAATAGATGATCTGCCTGAATACTCTCCTCTTTCAGATCATCCCACCGAAAATGCAAATACAGATAATGACAAGTCGATGTCTTTCTTCCATAATGAACACGCTTCGGATCTAAGAGCAGAATGTCTCCTTTTGTCAATACATAGGCTGTATCACCTTCTGTAAGATACATTTCACCATCATAAATATAATAAAGGATGTATTCTTCCGGTTTTCTCCGATAATGTACATAGGGTGATGAGATGGTTACATCATCGATCAAAACAATCTCCGGTAAATGCTTCATATCAGCCGAAAAATAAATATTCTGTTGAAAAAATGTTTTCTCTGGTGGATGCATATTCTCTCTCCTTTTTCTAACATTCTAAGACATTGTAAAAGCAACATAATCACAAAAAATGGTTTGATCTGCTATTGTCACAGAAATATTCCTGTTTCAACAAAAAGTAGAAATAAGACAAACCAAAGAGTAAATTGTGTATAGGAAAATTATATACGATATTATAAAATAACTCTATAGGAAACTATTTGCAAATAATTTCTATATTCATCAAGTGTATTTTAGATATGCCAGATACAATAAAAAAGAAAGGAAAGGTGAAAGAATTTGAGCAAAACACTATTTCGAAAAGTAATCGCCACGACACTAATAGGAAGTCTGACACTTTCTGTCCTATGCAATGTGCATACAACTTGTAACACTAACAACGGAAAAGTAAAGGCAGCGGAAAAAACAGTAATTTCTGTTGATCCGACGAATCGTTCTACATTTCATGATACAAATCATAACAGTTATGGCGAATTTCAGGGGTTTGGTACAAGCCTTTGCTGGTGGGCAAACCGTGTAGGCTATAGCAACACTCTCTCTGAGCAGGCAACTGATGCTTTCTACGATAAAGAAAAGGGGCTGGGAATGACGATCGGCAGATACAATATCGGTGGCGGAGATGATCCTTCTCATGATCATATTACACGTTCTGATTCCAAAATTCCCGGATATGCCGTAAATCCAACGAAGATCACAACCAAAGAAGAAGGGGAACAGTTTGATCAATACGATCTGACTGCCGGTTATGCTTGGAATTATGACTGGAATGCCGACAAGAACCAGTTAAATGTGTTAATGAAGGCAGCCAAAAAAGCAGGAGAAAATTTCCTTGGAGAAGCTTTTTCCAATTCCCCTCCATACTTTATGACAAACAGCGGCTGCTCTTCCGGAGGAGTCAATTCTGCTGAAAATCTCAGAAGTGATTGTCATGTTGCATTTGCAAAATATTTAACGGATGTCACAAAACATTTGAAAGAAGAGGGCTATTCGTTATCAAGTTTAGAACCGATGAACGAGCCTTCCGGTGGTTGGACAGCTTTAAATTCCAAACAGGAGGGCTGTAAAATAGAGCCGGATTCCATTTCTGCTTTATTGCCAGTTGTGAAAAACGCCATGCTCACAAACGGATTAAATGATATGGTCCTTGCAGGATGTGACTACTCAAGCACAACAGATACCAATGCATTCTTTTCCAAAATAGACAGTACCTCCCAAAGCATGTTAGACCGAATGGATATCCATTGTTATACCTATAACAAATCCAGTGCCGCTTATACCAGACAGGCTGCACAGGATTTAGGAGTCAATCTTTGGATGTCCGAAGTAGATGGTTCTTATAGTGAAGGAACCAACGCACAGGAGATGAGTGCTGCCTTAGGTTTATCAAAAAATATGACAGGACAGTTAAATTACCTGATGCCTTCTGCCTGGGTTCTTTGGGATGCAATTGACATTCATGTCGATGCCAATAACAAATACGATGCTGACAGTAAATCTGCTGAAGAATATAAGGATCTTGATAAAAATGGATTCTGGGGAATTGCCGTAGCGGATCATAATCAGGAAAAGATCGTATTAACCAAAAAATACTATGGAATGGGACAATATTCCCGCTATATTAAGCCGGGTTATACTTTGCTTGGCAGCACTTCTTTGTCTTCTAAAAAATTATATAGTACAGCAGCATTTGATGCCACAAGCGGAGATACTGTGATTGTTGTCACCAACTTAAATGGCGAAGCACAGAACACAGAAATTGATCTGTCCGCGATTGACTTTTCTACTGTAGATACACAAAAATATACCGGTTCTTTTGCACAATCTACAATGGAAGTCATTCGTACCAGCGGAGATCTTGCAAACGGAGAAAACTGGGCAGACGTAACTTCTGAAACAACGGATTCATCCACCACGGTCAGCACATGGAATCCATCTGCCGGAAAGATCAGCACAACCTTAAAAGCAAACAGTATTACAACCTATGTGATCCATTGTAAAAAAGTTGAAAAAGCACCTGTGATCGACACTCCTGCTCCATCAACAACGCCATCTGCAGATATACCAGCCGTATCCGCAAAACCAACGACATCTGCAGATACACCAGCCGTATCCGCAAAACCAACGACAGCTCCGTCAGCAAAAGCCGTAAAAAATCCTTGTAAAAAGATCAAATCAGCGAAAAAAAATATAACGATCAAAAAAGGCAGTTCAAAGGCACTTACTTTCCCGGTAACGAATACGGTTACCTCGAAAAAGACTACCGATAAGGTCACCGTTACCTCTTCAAAGAAAAAGATCGTAACCATCAAAAAGACCACAAATGCTGCTAAAAAGATTTCCGTGAAAGTCAAAGCACGCAAAAAAGGAAAAGCAATCATTACCGTAAAAGCAGGAAAAAAACGTGCAAAAACGATCGTAAAAGTAAAATAAAAAACACAATATAAAAGGGCTGTGACAGTACAGAAAAAGCATAATGTAAAAGAACCGTGACAGCACGGTAAAAACACGATGTAAAAGAACCATGACAGTACAACAAAAAATACCGGCTT
>OGPZ01000322.1_pt1 | contig 44478 bp, 34 predicted proteins | sample 1553111 | NCBI WGS metagenome assembly OGPZ01 (sample SAMEA2579968, study PRJEB22360) | human gut metagenome
AACTTATTGCGTAGAATTCTTTGCCGACAAATATTTGCTTCATTTTTTCGTAGTATCCCAATGTTACAAAGTCAGTTGTTGTTATATAATTAGTATTTGTTGGTTGCCAACGAAAATAAAATGGAATTTTGTCGTCACCAACTAATTGAAACCAATATGTGGTTTTATACGAATTTGTTTCGCCAACTTGAATGGATAATACTTTATAGTATTTTCCCACTAATTCAGAATAGCTGCTTACTATTCTTTTACCTTTCCCAGCTATTGGTTTGTATACATAAGAATTTTTATTTAAAGAATCTTTAGGTATGATGTTTGTATAAAATACACCATAATAATTGTTTTCTTTTGCATATTTTCCGCCTTGGAGGAATAGTGTTTGTCCCTCATGCAATAGTACATTTTTGTTGTTTAAATTTTCGAGACTATCATATTTTTGTACCTCTACTGTAGATTCATCTTTTTCTTTTGCAGTAATAGTGGTTATTTGCGAATAACAGTTTGTTACAAATAGAAGGGATGTTATTATTGTTATGAATGCTTTCATAGTTGTTTATATTGTTGTATTTTTTGCAAAGATATATAGACTTTCTTGAATCGAAAAGTTTTTTGAGGTATTTCTGTACTCGTTTATTGATAGAACTAGTAGTGATACAATAAAATAGGAATAGAAAAAGAATAGAAATATGAGTAGAATAAAGTGCATAAAATGAAAGTTATGACTATTTATTAAAAGTCATGGATGGGGGATAACAAAATATGATACTGATTGAAATGTGAAGTAGTTTTGTAACATAGAATATAAAAGAAAATATGTTATGGAATTAAATTTTGAGTTTAAAGTGAATAGTTCTGAATTTGTAGAGAAAACAGAACAGATGCGCTCTGCCATTCGTGCTACAGCTCTTGAAATGGGGAGGCAAGGACAGAATATGAGTTTGTCATTTCTACAAATGGCTGGTAATATGGGTAAGACTGCCAATATTGTAGGGACGGTAATAAAAAAGATGCAAGAACAGATAATTACTGCTATTGCTTCTTTGCAAGAGTTGGATTCTAAAAATCAGGATCGTTTGACTAATTTACACAAGGAACTAGGCAAGTCCTTAGATAAAGACAATGGTGACGGACAGGATAAGAAGTCATCTATTGCTAGCGAAATAGACTCACGGGGAAATCTCTCTACTGATATCAATAATCAATCTAATGAGTTGGCACAATTAAATCTGCAATTGCTGGATTATCAACAAAAATTAGAGATTGTTCAAAATGAGTTGCTTGCTTTACAGGCAGAAATGTCGTTGGTATGTGAGAAAATGAAGCAAATGAGTGATACAGGACAGCAAGATACAGTTACCTATGAGGAGTTACGGCAGAAATTTGAAACATTATCCAGTGCCTTGAAAAATATAGATACTGATGATGTCTTTAAGGGGACTATTTCTGGATTGAATGTTTTGTCTGATAGCATTTCTGTTACTTCTTCTATATTGGGAGTATTCTCCATTGAGAATGAAACTCTTCAAAATGTCATGCAAAAGGCGCAGACGGCTATTGCCACTACCAATGGATTGCTCGAAGTTTATGAGGCATTGAGTAAAGGTTCAGCATTTCAATTGAATGTGGTTAGTAAATTGAAATTATGGTATAATACTATAATGCTTCAAGCTGCTGCGGCACAAGGAGTAGAGACTGCAGCTGCAACAGCAGGTACTATTGCTAATTCAAAATTGGCTATTGCTTTTCGTGCTGTTGGTCTGGCTATCCAATCCATCCCTGTATTTGGTTGGATTGCGGCAGGTATTACTGCACTTATAGGACTTTATTCCTGGTGGTCATCTCAGACGAAAGAACAAAAGGTAGAACAAGAAGAGCTAAATGAAACAGTAAAGAAGTTTAATGATAGCATTCAAAATTATGCTGCTAAACCAATTGTTACGATAGAATTACTATCAGCCAAATTTAGAGCACTTGGCAGTGATATGGATGCGCAACGGAAATTTATTGTGGACAATAAAAAAGCATTCGATGAATTGGGATATTCTATTAATAGTGTGAAAGATGCACAACAATTATTGATTGATAATAAAGAAAAATTTATAGAAGCACAAATAGCTAAAGCTACCTCATTGGCATATGAAGATATGGCAAAGGATGAGGTTAAGAAAATGGTGAAAGCGCAAAAAAAAGCAGATGAATTACATAAAGTGGTTGAAGATGAAAGAAAGAATGATACATACGATGTAAATGGAGTATCTATAAATATAAGAAGGAGACCTACTAGTAAAAGAGAAGAAGAGGTGTTACAGGCCCAAGGGGGGCTTAGCAGTGAAGGATATGTGTTAAGCATAAATGAGAGAAAAGAAATGACTGCTATAAAAGAGGTGGAAGAACATAATGCAAATGTGAGGTCTTTGGTAGGATTATCTGTTAATGAATCTGTGCGTTCAAGTGATATTATGGGTAAGATTGCACCTAATGCACCTAAAGCCTCCAAAGATAATAGTACCGAGAAGCTTGAAGAAGCTCATAAGAAACACATGAACCTCCTTGAAAAGCAAAGAGCAGAACGAATCCGGTTTGCAGAAGATTCTGAGAATAGGATTAAGCAGGCGGAAATTGATGCATTACCTGCTGGACCCAAAAAGGCTCTTGAGCAGTTGAAGTTGAATCAGAAAAAGGAAAAGCAAGCTTTAGAGCGAGAAAGAAAAGGGCTTGAGCAGCAAAGAGTTGAAGAAGCAAAAGCTATTTTTGATGCGGAGCAGAATGCTATAAAGGCTGAAAATCCTAAGCATAAAATACAAGAATTTGTTGCTCCTAAAGATCTGTTAACTGATATTAAAGAAGAATTTAGAGATCGAACTGATAGTTTAGATAAAAAGCATTTAAATGAACGTCTAGCCTATTATGCAGCTGAGCAGCAAGCCATGAACGAGCATTTGAAAGAATATGGAACTTATGAACAAAAACGTGAAGCTATCATTGCTCTTGCTAAAAGCAAGAAAGTGGGAAAGAGTGAAGGAGAGCAAAAAACTATTGACGAAGAAATGAAAAAATCTCTTTCTGATTTGGATATAAAAGCAGCAGAAAGTTCTGCCGCTTTTGGGCAACTATTCGCAGATGTAAAAGATCGTTCTGTTAAAAATATGCATTCTATTGTGGATGAGGCACAAAGTGCATTGGATTTTATTGAAGGTGGCAAATGGGATGCAACTAAAGGGACAGAGTTCGGTATAACAGAAGAAAGCTTCAATACATTGAATGAAACTCCAGAAGAGATTGAAAAAATAAAGAATGATATTAAAGAATTAAATGAACAGGCAAATGCTTCTGATACGGCTTTCAATAAAATGGGCGATGGATTTCAGAAACTATTTAATGCTAAGTCTGATCCTCAAAAGTTAAAAGAAGCCCTGAATGAAATAGAAGGAGCAATGAATGAGGTCATTCAAAGTACTCAATTCTTTTCCAACTGTCTATCAAGCCTAGGTGATTCTTTTGGAAATGAAACCTTTAGTGGTATTGCCGAAGGTGTGAATGTTGCTATGGATGCTGCGAGTTCCGCTATGTCTGGTGCCCAGGCTGGTGCTGCATTTGGACCATGGGGAGCTGCTGCCGGTGCTGCTATTGGGCTTGTGTCTTCATTAGGTTCATCTTTGGCTAAGCTTCATGATGCAAAAAACGAAAAAAATATCCAAAGAATTCAGGAGCAAATAGAAGTGCTCGAAAAATCATATGAAAATTTAGGCGATTCGCTGGATAAGGCTTTCTCTTCAGATGCGTCAGAATTAATTGATCAGCAAAATACATTACTTGAACAACAGAAAGTGCTTATTCGAAATCAAATAGCAGAAGAGAAAAGTAAAAAGAAAACTGATTGGGGAAGAATTGACGAATGGGAGAAACAGATAGAGGATATTGATAAAGTAATAGCAGGTAATAAGGAAAAGAAGATAGATGTCATCTTCGGTGAAGATCTGAAAGCTGCGATTGAGAATTTTGCACAGGCTTATGCAGAGGCTTGGAGTGCAGGGGATGATAAAGCTAAATCTTCTAAGGATCTTGTGAAAAACATGATTAAGCAGATGATTACGGAGGCTATAAAAGCTGCATCTTCAAAACCGATGGAAGCATTGCGTCAAAGGCTGGCTGGGTTCTTCTCTGATGGTATTATCAGTGATTGGGAACGGCAACAAATAGAGAAGGATGCAGAGGCTATTGCAAATGATTTGGATAAACAGTTTGGATGGGCTGATGAATATATGAAAGGGGATGAGAAGGAATCATCTTCTCAAGATTCAACAAAGGGAGGATTTACTTCCATGTCACAGGAAACTGGCGATGAACTGAATGGTCGCTTTACAGCTTTGCAGATTTCCAATGAGGAAATTAAAAATTCGATGGTCTTTGTTTTAGGTAACTTGTCTTCTCTATGCATCAATACTTCGAATGGAAATCTTTTGCTAACTGAAATGAGAAATCTTGCAGTAATGTCTAATGGGCATTTGGAAGATATTGCAAAATATACAAAGGTACTGTTAGGTTTTGGAGAGAAGCTTGATAATATAGCTTATAATACAAAAAGTTTAACTGTAAAATAAATAAAAAATGGAATCAGTAAAGGATATAATGAAATCGGCCTCTTTGTTTGGAGCCTGTAGTAAATCTAACGGTGTGAGTGACTGGAAAAGTCTTGTATGGCTTTTCTTTACTCCACAAGGCAGGGAATTTTGTGAGGAAAATAATTTTCCCTCTTTAGAGATGTTTCAAGGAATGAAAGAGCATGTTGCAGAACTTGGAGTATTTGTAGATTACGGTGAAGTGAATCATACTAATGATGCTCACATAGGTCTAATAGGTGATACGGTTGCAACTCTTACGTATGACGATAATGAGGTAGTTCATAAAATAGTCTTAATGCATGGTGCGAAAGCCAGAATTAAAGCATCTCATTATGCTGTGATTCTATTGGTGAATATAGGTAATTGTGAAGTAAAAATAGATAAGGACGAAACAGTAGTAATATTATGAAAGACGAATTATACATTAACGGCAAAGATGCTTACACTACTTGGGGAGTGAGTATGGATGATACTGCATTATCAGAGCTAATGACACCGGTCTCTAATAAAACTTTTATTGAATTTGAAAGTCGTTTGGAGCATGGTAAAAGAGTAGTGATTGCAAACCCCAAAATGGATGCTAGGAATTTAACCTTGCAGATTAATCTGACAGCATCTGATGAGAAACAGTTTTTTGAACGATATAGTAGTTTCTGTGAAGAGTTGGCCACTGGATCGCTTGAAATAGAAACAAAATATCAACCTGATGTTGTGTACAAAACGATTTATCAATCATGTAGCCAATTCAGCCAGTTCATGCGTGGCATTGGAAAGTTTGTACTCAAATTATATGAACCAAATCCTAATGATAGAACAGCAACAGTATGATAGATATTAAAGATATATCCGGAAATATACGTTTTTCTACTCCGATAAATAGTGGATCGAAGCGTAAGTTTTTGTTGATGAAGGAAGATTATATTACATTGAAATTTTCCTTAGATAAACCTATCTATTTTCATTTAGGAGATGGAGTAGACAATGAACTTGGGATATTTGAGCTTGTAGATTTATATAAGCCGGACTATAACGCGCAAACAAGTGGATATGATTATGAACTTAGGTTGGATGCCTATTACTGGAAGTGGAAGAATAAGAAATTTTTCTATACTCCTGAAAAAGGAGGCCGGGAGTCTGGCTGGAGTCTGACAGCAACTTTGAATACCCATATGAGGGTGTTCTTGAAGAATCTTGAACAACTTGGCTATAAATATAGAGAACAGGCTTTCAGCTATGTGATTGATGGTACGGTAGATAGTTCGGCAAAATTAATCACATATGATAGTGTGAATTTGATTGATGCATTGACTATGATGGCGGAGGCGTGGCAATGTGAGTGGTGGTTGACAGATAGTGTAATACACTTCGGGCGTTGTGAGTATGAAAGTGTCGTTGATTTTGATATTAATGATAATGTGTTGGAGATGACTCGTTCAGATAGTCAGACCGAGTACGCAACTCGCATTTATGCATTTGGTTCTACCAAGAATCTTCCATCTGATTATCGACCGGTAGATGAAGACGTTGTTGTGAACGGTGTTGTCCAAAAACGTTTGATGCTGCCTGATAATACTCCTTATCTTGACGCTTTTCCTGAAATGACTGAGGAAGAAGCGATAGAAGAAATTGTTATTTTTGAAGATGTTTATCCGCATAGAGTAGGAGCCATATCCGCGCTTACTTCTTATCAGTACACTGATAAAATAGAGGATGAAGGTAAAGAGCCTGTCTTTAAGAAATGGAATGCCTATCGTTTTAGAGACGGAGGAATGACTTTCTCTGAAAAAGATGTGTTACCGGGACAAGAATTGAGAATAATATTTCAGTCTGGTCCAATGAATGGTATGAGTTTCGCCGTGACATTTAACCCTTATGATAAGGATAAGGATGAGAAACCACAGCCAGAGAAAAACAAGGATGATTCCTGGAATTATTTGGCACAGGTGTTTGAAATAGTCAGGAACGAAGATTACGGTCGACCTCTTCCGGATGAGTTGTTGAAACCTGAAAATGGTGATAAATATGTTCTTTATGGATTTGATACGAAATTTGTTTCTGATACTATGTTGCCTGACGCAGAACAAGAACTACTTGAAACGGCTAAGAAGTATCTTGAAAAAATGAAGATGGACCCTTCTACTTATAATTGTAAAATGAGACCTGATTCTATCTATAATGGTGGTGTTATTTTGACTTATGAATTGGGAGATAAAGTTAATTTAATAAATGAAGGCTATTTTGAAAAGGGACGTCAATCGCGTATTATAGGTTATGAGTGTAGTTTGGATATTCCTTATGATCATCCGGTGTATATTGTTGGTGAAACGGCTGCCTATTCACGTTTGGGAGAAATTGAAAATAAGGTGGACTCATTGACTTATGGAGGAAAAGCGTTTGGCGGATCTGGTGCAAGCGGGGGAGGCGGGACAAGTGTGTATGTTATTGGAATTAATGACAGGACACTTCCATCGGACAGAAATGTTTTTTCTTCGAAAAAGTCTCTGAATACATTTTTGAACAAGACAGAAGCTGATACAGCAGTTGGGCATGTTACATTTGAAAATGGTATTCTGGTTCGTCGACAAGAAATCATGGAAGCTTCTACAATGTCATTGATTGAAGAAAATGATGCTATTATAGAAGAATTGGCCATAAAAGGTGAGATTACCACTCTTGGAGAAATAGATAATGTGAGTGGAGAAGCTGATGGAGCGTCAGAAACAAACGATTTGATAGTACGTCTTGCTGGGGCTTCGCAATGGACTGTTGATACTATGTTATTTTCTAATGTTTCGCAATTGATGGGAAAGGTTTTTCCATTCACAATATCTTTTACAGGTGGTGGATTGTATGAAAAAGGAAGCAATCAAACAGTAAATTTGTCTTGGAGTTATGATCGGGATATTACATCTCAATCAATCAATCGAGAAAGCATTAATGTTGATATTCGTACGAAACAATATAAAGATATTACCCAAAACATAACTTATACTTTATCGGCTGTCTACAACGGGCAAACTTATACAAAATCTATTTCTATAGAATTTGGATTGAAAAAGTATTATGGAGCTTCTGCTTACGAAACACTTACAAATGAAGAAGTCTTGGAGTTGCCCTATTTATGGGCAAAACGTGCACAAGTCTCTACTGTGTTTGATTGTTCAGGCGGTAAATATCCTTATTATATTTTACCTTCTTCCATGGCATCGGGTATTCAGTTCTGGATTGGAGGATTGCGCAATTCCGACTGGATAGAAGAGGTTCGGGAAATAACTAATGCTTATGGATATACGGAGAGTTATACAATATTTAGGTCGAATAGCATCCAAACGGGTGTATTAAATATAGAAGTGAAATAATGGCAATATTAAGTAACGGTAAGTTTTATGGCTTCCTTTGTTCTGCTAAAGAAACCGGGCAGAAATTGGCGAATGGAGCTAAAGAGTATGTGGAGAACTTTGTGTCCGGATTTGCTGGGCACGGGTGGAAGATATGGGAATATGTTAAAGGCAAATGGATGCTGGAAATAGACTCGATTCGTGTTCGCGGACAGTTTACTGTATTCGAAATGCTGATAAGTAAAGTGAGGGCTATTATTGGTGCACAAGCTATAACACAAGGTTGTGGGAAGATAAAGACTGCTGAATTATCGGAAGATGGAACAGCTTATCTCATCACGCTGGAAGATGCTGATATGAGTTTTATGGAACATGATTTTATCCGTTGTCAGGAGTTCACTGGAGGCCAGAAGGTTTATCATGTTGAGATAGAATCAGTAGCAGATGGAATCATTCGGGTTCCTTTATCTGAATTTGATTTGGATGAAGAGGGGATAACGCTGAATCCACCGGCTCCGGGAGATGATATTGTGCAATTCGGTAATAGTTCGCACGATGAGAAATATGTAGGTCGCCATTCTGCTATTTATATGCATGCTGACGAAGGATTGCAACCGGCTATTGATGTGTTGGATGGGATTTACTCAAAAGATTGGTCAAGTTGTTTGAAAGTTCGGATGGGAGGAGATATTCCAGGTGGTGATGGAGCGAGAGGATTTTATAGTGTGAATGGAATGATAAAGGGAGTTGATAAATCAGGACATACGACTTATTGCTTATATCCGGATGGTACTGCTGAATTGGGAGATAAATCAGCTTTGTTCAAACCAAATAAGTCTGGATATATTGCTGGAGGAGCAATTGCTTGGGAATTGAATGAGGAGGAACTGGAATACGTTTGCACAATGAAAGGTGTTGTACTTACTTGGGACAATCTGGATAATGATGCAAAAGAAAATCTAAAAGGAGAGCCGGGTAAAGACGGTCTTGATATTGTTTGGAAAGGAGACTCTTCAACTCCTCCTGCCAATCCTCAAAAGAACTGGGCATATCGGGATACGGATAATGGTCAGGTTTATATCTATACTGGTGTAGTATGGGCTTTAATGGTTACAGATGGCAACGACGGGGTGGATGGTACGAATGGTGAACCTGGTGCGGACGGTGAAGATGGAATGAGGGTATACATAACCTATAATGACAGTGAAAAGGAACCGGCAAAACCTGTTGGAGACGGCACAACAGAAGGTTGGCATACCAATGCAACTGCGTCTGTTATTTGGATTTCGCAGAAAGTAGCGAAGAATGTTACTGATGGAGAATGGGGGGAAGCTATAAAAATTAAAGGGGAGCCTGGAAAAGATGCAAATCTTCTTTCGTGGATTGAGAAATGGAACGGCTATGCAACAGAGTTAGGGGAAGATTATATTGTAACTCCTAAAATGTTTAGTGGAATAAGAAACTCTGATGGTACATTAACAGGAATAGCACAAGGAAAAGATTGTTTGATCGATAAAGACGGGAATAAACATTCCGGAATCTTTGCATTAGTAGATGATGAGTCTGTTTTCGAGCTTGATCCGATAAATAGGAAATATATATTCAGAGGTAAAATTGAAACTCAGAAATCAGGTAAAAGAATTGCTATCGATCCAGACGCTAATTCTTTTAAAATGTATGATTCATACGGAAATTCGGTATTTTCTTTGGCATTTGAAGAAGAGGGCGGTGGATCATATCCACAATTAATTATCAATAATAATGATAATAATAACGAACGTATGACACTTATTGAGGGTTCTAGTATAGCTGGTCATGCCAGTATTCCGAATACAAATTGGGATATGTATTGGATTATAGATAAGAATGGCATATATTTTAGAAAAAGACAAAATCAATTCAATTTCTATATAGATGATTATTCATCGGATGTTTCAATGGGTGGAGTAATGCAAAAACTACCTTTAACGAGATTTAATCCTGGATTCTTGCCTGCAAGTGGACAAGCTAAATCGGGTGAGATTTATGTAAATTCGGATGGAATTCTTAGACTTAAGCCATAAATTAATATATTATTAAGTACTAAAAGTTATGGAACTAAACGACTGGCTAACAATACTCGGAGCTTTAGGGGGCTTGGAGGCAATCAAGTGGACCGTAAATTTCTACTTGAACCGACATACAAATGCCCGAAAAGAAGATGCTGCTGCTGATGCCGTCGAAATGCAAAACCTTCTGACCATCATTGATAGCCTCAACAAACAGATAGAGAGACTGGAAAAGGACTTGGTTGGAAGAAATTCCAAAGTGGATTTTCTGTATGGAGAGCTAAGAAAAGCAGAGGAAAAAATACTAGAGAAACTAAGTGAACTACATGTTGTAGAGTTGCAGTTAAAAGAAGCAGAATTGAGTAGATGTGATTTATGGGAATGCTTAAAAAGGATTCCACCCAAATTTAAAAATAAAATCAAGGAGGAACAGCAATGAAAATATTGATTGATAATGGACATGGCGAGAATACTCCCGGTAAACGTTCACCGGATGGTAAACTGAAAGAATGGGCATATACAAGAGAGATAGCTGATAGAGTAATAGCCGGATTACAAAAAAAAGGGATAGATACAGAACGAATCGTTAAAGAAATGATAGATATCCCTTTGTCTATAAGATGTAGACGTGCAAATGATATATATAGGGAAACGGGAGGAGATGCTATATTAGTTTCTATCCATTGCAATGCTGCCGGTTCCGGTTCAGATTGGCTGTCTGCGCATGGATGGAGTGTATTTGTATCTAACAATGCATCAGTGAATAGTAAGAGCTTGGCTATATGTTTAGGGGAAACAGCTATTAAAAAAGGTATTTTTGTTCGTCAGCCAATGCCCGGGCAATTATTCTGGATGCAAAATCTTGCTATATGTCGGGATACAGTTTGTCCGGCCATACTGACGGAGAACTTCTTTCAAGATAATAAGGAGGATGTCGAATATCTATTATCTGATGAAGGTAAACTAATGGTTACACAAATTCATGTGGATGGAATAATAGATTACTTGAAAAAAAGTAAGAGATGAAGTTACTTCCATGTATATTGTTTATTCTTATCACGTTGGGAGGATGGTTGAGCTCTTGTAGAACCCAATATATTCCTGTCGAGACGATAAGAACCGAATATCGAGCTCGTGATAGTATCCGATATGACAGCATATATCATCGTGACAGTATATATGTGATAGTGAAAGGAGATACTGTATGTGAGTATAAATACAAGTATTTGTATAGGTATCAGTACGTAAACAGGACAGATACTTTAATGAAGGTAGATTCGATACAGATTCCTTATCCGGTGGAGAAGCAACTGTCTAAATGGCAACAGTTCAAACTGGATTTTGGAGGTACTGCCATGTTGGTGATGATTATAATTGTGATAGTAAAATTGAAAAACTTAAAAATGTAGTAGATATGAGTGAAGAATTGAAAGGAACAAATATATATGCTCCTATTGTTCCGGGCACTGATGAAGATAAATATCCAACCCATGATAGTAAATATGGTAAGGGAGGATATAAGGAAGTCTCAACGTTGGAAGAACGTGATTCTCTTCCTGAAGAGCGTCTTCGCGTAGGTTGTAAAGTGTATGTAGTATCAGAGGGTAAAGAGTATCATTATAAAGGTGATGGTGAATGGGAAGAGTCCAAAGGAGTGGCTAAATTGAGCGAATTGGAGGATGTTGAATTAACAGAAGATCCCCGGAATGGTTCTGTCTTAGTTAAGCAGGATGATAGGTGGATTCCCGCATCGGAGATGTTTATTCCCACTGGAGAAATGACGGACGGTACTGCTATTAAGACATTTGATGATTTAGTTGGCTTTATTGTTTCCATGTCAGGAGGTGATAAGGTGCAACGTAATATTCGTGTGGTAAATAACTTGGACTCAAAAAACCTGTCTGCCAGTAAAGGAGATCCATGTATTTTAGATTTAACATTCGTATCTCAAGAACGATATAGTATTAGTGATCCTTACGAAAATACGGGGGAGAGAGGGCTGTTACAAATATCTGTTAAAAATACAGTAAATTCCGAGTACGTAGTAGTCAAGGAGATGTATATACCTTCTGCCGTTTCGATTAAGGTTGACATTGCAGAGTATTTGTCTTCGGGTGCAAATAACGTCATGGTAAAGGTTACTGGAGAAGTGACAGAGGAATCAACCCCGGCTTTTGTATATACAGTGCAACTGACATCCCTTTCTATCTCTGCTAATAATTTTAAGTGGTGGACCGCTTATACCGGTGATATCACTATGCCGTTTAATATCGGAGGAAATGTTTCTAAGGGTTTATTTATAACTGTTTCAGGAAAAGACTATAATGAAGCCTATGAATTGCCACTTGGCACAAATGTGTTTGTAGAGACAGCATTGAATTATAGTATACCGCACCCTGAAAAAACTGGTGTATTCAGAGTTTCCGCTTATGTAGCCAATGCGGATGGAAGTATTCGTACCAAGACAATCTCATTTAATATTATTTGTGCTGTGTCCGGAACACAGGAAAAGTTGATTGCAATTAATAATATGGCAGATAAAGCTACGAACTGGTCTGAAAACACATTGTTTGAATATACGATGTATGATGGTGATAATGTGAGTACTAATGCCATATTCCAAATTACTAAGGATAGTGAAGAGGTCTTTAATTCAGTAGAAGATAATATCTCTACTTCTACCAGATATTCTTTTTCATTGCCACTTGAAATAGATACTATTGATAATCAGGATTTCTCCATCATTGCTGCAATAAGGAGTGGCGACATCTTACTAACAGCCCCTCTGACTTTCCAGGTAAACAACTCTCTTGGCTATTCCGCTATTGCGGGAGCTGTTGTGTATATTAATCCTAAGACGAGAACAAACCGGCAAGGTAATCGTGAATATATGATTAATGAAATAGATGGTTCCCTGATTGAAGCTGAATGGTCAGGAGTTAACTGGGGAAATGATGGATGGGTGGATGATAGCTTTGGCTACAAAACTCTCCGAATGCTTGCAGGTTCAAGTGTGAATATTAACTATAGTCCATTCTCAAAAGAATGTGCTCGAACGGGTAAAACCTTTGAAATAGACTATCAGATTTCAAATGTGACAGATTTTTCGAAACCTATTATTACCATATCTACTCCGATAAATGATTCATTTATTGGTCTGAATATTTATCCGGATGATGTAGTGATGTACTCTCAATCTTTGAAAGATAAGGATGTGCAGAGTCTTCACACATTTGAAGAAAAACGCACTCGACTCACACTGACAGTAATGCCTGATGCCTATGGAAATTCAGGATTTAATCTCTGTATCTTATATATCAATGGCATAAAGAATCGTGAATTCACCTATGAAAATAATGATTACTTTGCTCATAACGGCATCATTGCAATTGGTTCCGAATCTGCTGACGTGGATGTCTATGGTGTTCGTGAATATGATTCGGCACTGACTTCACAGGGAGTACAGACAAACTTAGTGAACTGGATGTCTACTACAGAAGAAAAAGATAAGTTCAAGCTTGCTAATGATATTCTTGATGCGAATGGTTCTGAAATTGACTTTAACAATACAGTAGATCAGTATAACGTTATTGTGTTTGATACAATTATTCCGAGTATGGCAGATCAAACACAACGTGTCGGGACGTTGGAGGTTTATTACTATGACCATCCGGAATGGAATGTTGCTATCAGTAATGTAGCAGCTAAAGGGCAGGGAACCTCTTCTATGAAATACTGGATATGGAACACCAATTATAAGCTTGATAAAAACCTCTCAGTAATTACTCATGCAGACGGGAGTACAAGCAAAAAGACCTGGCAGATGGTTCCTTGGATTCCTGCGGGAGAAAAGTTTACTGCAAAGAAAAACTTTGCTTCAAGTATGCAATCTCATAAGATTGGTGCTGTCAATTCATATACGGATTTATATAAACAGGTGGGGTTAAGAAACGAAGCAATGTTAACCGAAAAGTATGCTGATGCACGTGTATCAGTGTATGAGCTTCCTTTCTTCTGTTTCGAGAAGTCCATCAATGATGAAGGAAAAACTGTATATACCTTCAGAGGTTTATATACATTTGGTCCGGATAAAGGAGACAAGAATACATTTGGCTATGATACGGATATGTTTCCGGGTTTGCTAAGTATTGAGGGTTCTGATAACTCACCATTATTGACCCTGTTTCGTGTGCCTTGGAACCCTAACAGTGGTAGAATCATATATAATGCAGACAAAGAGGCATGGCAGTATAATGGAGCTAACTCTATTAATTTTGGAGCTGGCAAAGTCGAGAATATAAGTAAATGGATACCAACCTATAATCATGTATATCAGTGTTCTCCTCGTCTGCTTCCATTTGAGGGCACTCCGGATGAGTTGAATGCAGATATGTCTCAATATCGTGTGCAACCTTATGAATTTTGGATTGCGAAGTCTGGTGATCCGAATCAATTTGACGTGTATTATTATGAAGCTTCTGAAGGAAAATTCATTCCTTCGGATATCGGTGAAGGCACTATTAATTTGAAGACCCAACTTATTGATAAAGGGTATGGACTTTCTATTTCTGATCTGACAGGAAAGAGCAATAGTGAAATGAATACCTTATTTATTAATGCTCGTATAGCTAAGTTCAGGCAAGAAGCTGCTCAATACTGGGATATTGATGACTGTTTGTACTTTATGAATAATGTTGAATTTAATGCTGGAACAGATGAGCGTGCAAAGAATACATATCCTTACTGTTTTGGAACTGAAACTTCAAGATGGCGATGGCGTGTGGATGATGCGGATACTCGTTTTGACACAACTAATAGAGGACTTCCTGACAAAGAATATAGTGTTGAAACGCACGATTTGGATGAAACCGGAGCTGCAATTTGGAATGGCGAAACGAATAACTTCTTTAATTTGATGGAACTTGCTTTCCCGGAAGAGAAAATCACAAGTATGCGTAAGTCTATGAGTGCAATGCAGGAACTCGGTGGCTTAAAATCGGGAAATGACCTTGAAAAGATATATGCTTTCTATAAGAAATACTACTTCGATCAGGCGCAGGAGTATTTTCCGGCAAATGGCTATAATGCCGATGCAAAATATTGCTATGAAAATGGTAAGCTTGCATATAATAGAGGTATCTATTCAAATGATACCGATCCAATAACCCAGTCATTAGGCGATCACTATTTGGCTGAACAACGCTGGATTACGAAGCGTATTCTTTATATGATGGGTAAATACTCGTTTGGTTTATTCTCTGCTGCCGGTACTGATACTATAACTGTGCGTGCTGCCGGAAATACGATAAAATATACGCTTACACCCGCTATGGATATGTATCCGGCTATTTCCAACGGTACTTCAATTATTAAAGGAAAACGAACGAAGGCTGGTGAAGTATGTGAAATGGAAATAGAACTTTCAGGTTCTGGAGACCAACAGAATGCAATTGAAGGAGCTTCTTTTTTGCAGGATATTGGCGACTGGTATGATAAAAATGTGCAAGGATCAATGGTTATCCAGGGTAAAATGTTGCGTGAAATACGTTTGGGGCATAAAACAGAACCGATAACCATTTCTATTTCATCATTGACAATATCCAATTGCGTCTCATTGCAAAAGCTGATATTGTCCAATATTCGGCAATTGAGTGGTGCGTTGAATCTAACCGCGTGTACACATTTGAAGGAAGTGTATGCTGACGGAACATCTTTGTCTCAAATCAAATTGCCTTCTGGAGGTGGACTTGAATTGGTGGAATTTAGTTCTTTGAATCAATATATATCTTTATCTAACTATCCATTGCTTACGAATGAGGGTGTGGTAATTGATATGTGTAAAGAGATTATAACTGACTTCTTTATAGTGGATTGTCAGCAAATGCAACCAATGAAAATGTTGGTGGATATAATGAACTCTCAAAACGAACAAGGCACTTCTCATGCGCTGAAACGTGTTCGTGCTGTAGGCTTTTTAGAGACATATAATAGTTCAGAGCTAGTGGAAAAATTAGTAGAATTATCCAATGGCACTTATCAAGGATTAAGCAGTGAAGGCCTGGCAGGTGAAGATGAACTTCCGGTACTTGATGGTACTTTGAATATCAACGCGAGTGCCTATGAAGACTCTGTTGAATTGTTGCGAAAGACTTTTAAAAAATTAGTCTTAAATATTGGTGGAGAATTCTATATTCGTTTTGTTGATAAACTTGTGCTGGAGTTGTGTGCGAAGTATTTTGGTGATGGAATAGGTACAAGTAAGAGACAAATGGGAGAGATTACTGAATTGGGAAATGTTTTTGTAGGAACAGAAATTAAGTCTTTCAATGAACTTGCATTATCTAAAATCAATTCTTTGACTAACGAGTTTGTAGGATGTTCTAAGTTAGACACAATAACTCTTCCTGATACATTAAGAACCTTGGGAACATCCGCATTTACAGGAAGTGGTGTTGTTTTAGATTTATCAGATTGTTCATATATTACAGATCTGATTATTGATTCCGACAATATCATTGAAGTAATGCCGGCCCCCAATGATAATCTTGAAAGCGTAACTTATGATGCTGGTTCCAGTAAAATAAAAATGGTTGGGTATTCTAAGGCTGTTCTGAAAATGAATAACGAAGAGGAAATAACCGATTTTTGGGTGGAGAACTGTGATGGATGTAGGAATTCGCTTTCAAGATTGTATTCAATTTACTCAAAAGATGAACATGCACTTAGGTATATTAGGGCAATAGGATTTGATGAACATTTTTGGGGAGATGGGGGAATACTGGATACTCTTATCGCATTTGCAGAAAATGGTTATCATGGAATTAATGATGGAAATAGGGATGATGACATAATTCCTGTTCTGTCTGGGAAACTACACTGTACCGCAAACTACTCTCCAGACAAACTTTATAGTTTGGAAAGCTATTTTCCGCAAATTCAGTTCAATATGACAGGAATAGCGTACATTGATTTTAAAGACAGTGTTGTAAAGAAAATATGCGTACAGAATTGGGGGTATGGCTCGGAGTTAACAGCTGCTCAAGCAGCAACAGTGACCAGTTTAGGCGCTAAGTTCAAGGAGAACTCGGAAATTACTTCTTTTGATGAACTTAAATACTTTGTTAGCTCACAATCCAACTATGTTGACTATGCTATTGGCTTATACTACGGTACTTTTGCAGGTTGTGCAAACCTCGAAAGTGTAACATTGATGCCCACAATAAAACAACTAGATGGAGCTGTCTTTTATGGATGTACATCCTTAAAGTCTATAGTACTACCTGATACTATCGAAGTAATAAAGAGTGCTATATTTAGTAATTGCACATCTTTATTGACGGCTAACATACCATTGGGCTTAACCATCACAGAATTACCTTCAGATTTATTCCGTGATTGTGTATCCCTAACATCATTGATGGTAATTCCAGAAAAAATCACATCAATTGGTATGAGAGCATTTACGAATTGCCGTTCATTAGAGGGTGTAAAAATGTTAGGAACTACACCTCCTACACTCGGATATGCCGTATTTGATGGTGCAACTTTTCCGATATATGTTCCCCAAAAAGCTGTTAATACATACAAATCAGCTTCCGGGTGGACCTCTATATCTTCTAGGATTATAGGGTACTAATTTTCTACCAATTATATAATATGAAAACATCAAATGGTCAATATTCAATAATTCTGGAAGCTAAAGAAGTCCAGCCAGATGCAGACTTATACGCGCTAGCTGCCCCTCTTGGAACGTATATTGGGAATGTCGTATCATTAAATACACCATATCCGAGTGTAGGAGGGGTGGTTCCTAACATTTTTACACCAGCCATTGAAGTACATCTCCAAAAGGCAGCCTGTCCAAGTGATATTACTGTGTCCGGTATTTCAATTAATGATGTCAATGAAGGACAGTTTTTAAATATACCAGCAGGAAATCCTGCTGGCCTATACGTAGATGGAATATCTACCGTCAACAATGATGTGCAACCATCAAAAATAGAACTTTCTATTATTTCTATAGAACTGGGTATCGTCATGTGTTTGAGAGATATACATCCAGCAAACACGACACCTCCAAGTTGTTTAATATTGGGCATCAATGTCACACTTTCTAGGTTAGTACAGTTTTCGAAAGTCCCATAAGGCAAACCAATAATGATATAATCAGTATGTATAATTTGTAAACTAACAAAGTATTTGAGTTCATCAAAAGAAGTAATAACCGAGTTCTCCTTGAACTTGGTAATAATATGTAAATAAAAGAGTAAAATGAAACAGAGAAAAATTATCATAGGAAACAATATTCCTAGTTTTCACTTAATAGCATCAGAAGGAAAAATATTACAAAGAATTTCTGATGGTGATATTTTTGGTCCTGAAATATATTTAGGATATACTTATTATATCAATGGGGAAAAACTTACAGAACCATTGTTAGAATTACCAGAACATTTTATTGAAATAGATGCTCCGGAGGAGTATATAAATGAAATAAATACAATTGTGACAATATCCAGTAACAGTAAGGATTTATCTGAAATAAGTTATTAGACGAATGGAAATATGAATAGAAAAACCACCCTGCTTTTATTAAGTGGGGTGGTGATTTATTGGGATGAAAATCATGTTGTCAATTTGATAATCTTACTAATATTTGATATTATATTGATATAATCCGTACCTTTGCGCAGTAAACACAGACTAAATTTACAAACTAAATAATTACATGAAATGAAAAAGATTTTATTTTTGATGATTTTGTTTTTCCCTATCGTATTGAGTAGTTGTTCGTCCGATGATGATGATTGGATTGATTTGAATTCGGAAGATATTGTAGGAACCTGGTCAACAGGTATAGAGGGTACTCATAAATACATTAAGTTTGAGAGTGATGGAACTGGATATTACGCGCTTCTTAGCGGGGCTACCTTTGTGTCTAACTATTTGTTCACCTATCAAATTTCAGGTGATAAAATTAATATCCAAATAACTTATTCTGATGATGGAAATAAGCTTAAAGGACAGAAGCGAGTGTGGGAGTGCTTATTTTCAAAAGATGTATTAAAGATAAAAGATGGCTCATTGGAAAATGGCACATATAAAAGACTGGGATATGATGAGTAATTAAATCACTGCATTTTATAGATAATCGTATGTTATGCGGTTAAAATTGGAAGATAAGCCGCAAAATCTGCGGTTTATTTCCCAATTTTAACCGCAACTTTGTCTATAACTCCAATTAAATAGCTATTTTTGTGGAAAGAACCAATGATATGTTTATCCATGAAATAGAAAATTGGACGTCGTTCAGATGGAATGCTGTTCGTTTGTCGGAGCCGATAGCTCGGACAAACAAAGCTATCGGATATCTTGCAGGACGTTTAAGTACCATCGGATTTGATAACCAGATGGCGGCTACTGTGGAGGCAGTGACGCATGATGTGGTATCATCTTCAGAAATAGAGGGAATCACATTAAATACTGCGGAAGTACGTTCTTCCGTTGCACGAAAATTAGGTGTAGCCGTACCTGATACAAAAGAACCGACACATTATATTGATGGAGTTGTAGAAATGATGCTTGATGCCGTGATGAATTATGATATTCCATTGAATCATGATAGATTATTCGGGTGGCATGCAGCACTTTTTCCGACGGGTAAGAGTGGGTTTTCAGATATTATGGTGGGAACTTACCGCAATGAGCCTATGGAGGTTATATCGGGAGTATTTGGGCGGGAAAGAGTCCATTATCGTGCGCCGGAACCGGAACGTGTGCTTAATGAAATGGATAAATTCATTATATGGTTTAATGATAAAAGTATTGTTCCATCATTAGTGAAGTCTGCAATAGCTCATCTGTGGTTTGTATGTATTCATCCATTTGACGATGGAAATGGTCGTATCGCGAGAGCTATATCGGATATGGTATTATCGCAAACAGATCGTAGTAAATTGCGTTTCTTCAGTATGTCTCTGCAAATTTGTAAGGAAAAGAAAGAATATTATCGAATGTTGGAGCGGACACAACGTGGAGATGGAGATATTACGGAATGGTTGGAATGGTATTTTACTTGTCTTGAACGGGCCGTAAGTGAGTCTAATGTGATGTTGAGTGAGATACTTAATAAAGTTATTTTCTGGAAGACTCATGTAGAGGCAGTTATCACGGAAAGACAACGGACTATTCTTAATATATATTTGAACGGTTATGACGGAAAGCTTACCGCTAAAAACTGGAGTAAACTGGCCGAAGTTTCGTTAGATACTGCAACTCGTGATGTGAAAGATTTGGTAGCAAAAGGAATTCTTTCTCCTATACAAGGACGTGTCAGAGATATATCATATACATTGAATTATATAGCTCCTGACTCCCGAATGTTTGATTTTACAGGTTCTGCTATTATCAGTCGTGACGGGAAAGATTATATTTCCACTGTATATAGAGGACAAAAGACAATAGAAGAAAGAATATCTTCATTGGACAAAATACGTTTTGAACAAAATGAAATGTCGATTGAAGATATTGTATATAAGTATTTTGCATATCTCATTGAATAATTATTTTATGATATAAAGAAACCCATGTTGAAAATATTAGTAACCTACGCCGTCCAAGGCGAATTTGTAGAGATTAAATGGCCGGATGTAGAACCTTATTACATTCGTACAGGTATTGGAAAAGTAAAATCAGCTTTTCATCTGGCAGAAGCAATACGCCAGGTACAACCGGACTTAGTACTCAATATCGGAAGTGCCGGAACAGTCAACCATCAAGTAGGAGATGTCTTTGTCTGCCGCAAGTTCGTAGACCGTGATATGCAGAAAATGAAAGAGTTCGGATTGGAGTGTGAGATTGATTCATCGGCCTTGCTCGAAGAAAAAGGTTATTGCGAGCACTGGACAGAAGAAGGAATCTGCAACACGGGAGATGGCTTTCTGACAGAATTGACTCACGTTAGCGGAGATGTCGTAGACATGGAAGCCTATGCACAGGCATTCGTTTGCCGTTCGAAAGAAATTCCGTTTATTTCCGTGAAATATGTGACTGACATTATTGGTCAGAACTCCGTGAAACATTGGGAAGATAAACTTGCCGATGCACGACAGGGACTATCGCATTACTTTAATGTCTTGAAAGAAAGAATATGATAAGTGACCCCTGCGGCAATCAGTCCCAGGAGAATCTTTACCCATATCAAAGAAATCAGGAAGAAAATGCAGTAAAGCATAGTTCCCCACATCAGCACGAGCGAGATTACTTTGGCTCGGAGAGGGATCGCCTTGTTTTCGCGGTAATTGCGGATATAAGGACCGAAGTGCCGATGATTGAGCAGCCAGTTATATAGTCGGGGAGACCCTTTGAAATAAAGGGCGGCGGTGAGTAACAGAAAAGGGGTAGTAGGCAGTAACGGCAGAAAGATGCCGAGGATGCCGAGTGCAAGAGAGATACTACCTAAAACAATATACAGAGTTTTCATGCGGCAAAGATAGTGCAAAAAAAGGGAAAAAATAACACTCTTTGCTGGATGAAAACTCTATTTTATATTACCTTTGCCGTTGCATCGAGGTGACATTAGATGCGTGTAACTATTAAAATACATACACTCATGTTTACAGTAATCAAACGCATGGAGATCTCGGCTTCTTCTCATAAGCTGGTACTCCCGTATCGCAGTAAATGCGCCAGTTTACACGGTCACAACTGGATTATCACCGTCTATTGCCGTTCCATGCGGCTCAACTCCGAAGGAATGGTGGTAGATTTCACCCGTATCAAAGAAGTGGTCATGGAAAAACTCGACCATCAAAATCTGAATGAAGTACTTCCGTTCAATCCCACAGCAGAGAATATCGCCCGGTGGGTGTGCAAACAGCTTCCTCAATGCTATAAGGTAGAGGTGCAGGAATCGGAAGGAAACATAGTCATCTATGAGAAAGATTCCGCCAGCGCAGAAGGACAAGAGTAGCAAATTAAACAAGTATGACGATGAGAAAGATTAATGAAATCTTTTACAGTTTGCAGGGCGAAGGTTACCACACCGGAACTCCGGCCATCTTCGTGCGTTTCTCCGGCTGCAACCTGAAATGTGACTTTTGCGACACACAACACGAAGAAGGAACAATGATGACCGATGAAGAAATTATCACCGAAGTGAAAAAATATCCTGCCGTTACCGTTGTCCTCACAGGTGGCGAACCTTCCTTATGGATAGACGACCAATTGATCGACCTTTTGCACCAAGCTGGTAAATATGTGACCATCGAAACCAACGGTACACACCCCTTACCGGCATCTATCGACTGGGTGACCTGCTCACCCAAACAAGGGGCAAAACTGGCAATCGACCGGATGAATGAAGTGAAAGTTGTCTATGAAGGACAAGATATAAGTATTTTTGAACTACTTCCTGCCGAACATTTTTTCCTCCAGCCTTGTTCTTGTAATAACACTGCTTTGACAGTGGACTGTGTAATGCGACATCCCAAATGGAGACTCAGCCTGCAAACACACAAATTAATCGACATCCGTTGAGCAAAATAGACGGGTGGTACGGAAGAATCTTAAATTATTACATAATATAGTTATGAAAGTAGGTTTGTTTATTCCTTGTTATATCAATGCCATATATCCCAATGTGGGAGTGGCATCGTATAAACTGTTGAAAAGTTTGGGAGTAGACGTCGATTATCCGTTGGATCAAACCTGTTGCGGACAACCGATGGCAAATGCCGGTTTTGAAGATGAATCGATGAAGTTGGCGCTCCGTTTTGGCGATTTATTCCGGGAGTACGATTACATAGTCGGTCCTTCCGCCAGTTGTGTGGCTTTTGTGAAAGAGAATCATCCCGGTATTTTGAAGAAAGAAGGGCACGTTTGCCAAAGTGCGGGAAAGATTTATGACCTCTGTGATTTTATTCACGATGTGATAAAACCGTCGAAACTGCCTGCACGCTTTCCGCATAAGGTCAGCATACACAACAGTTGTCACGGCGTGCGCGAATTGTTTAATTCCGCTCCGAGCGAGTTGAATATCCCTTATTACAATAAGTTGCGTGATTTGCTAAATCTTGTGGAAGGTATCGAAGTCTTTGAACCGAGCCATATTGACGAGTGCTGCGGCTTCGGGGGAATGTTTGCGGTAGAAGAACAGGCGGTATCCGTCTGCATGGGACGTGACAAGGTGAAAGACCATATAGCTACCGGAGCCGAATACATTGTCGGGGCGGACAGTTCCTGCCTGATGCACATGCAAGGCGTCATCGAACGGGAACATCTGCCGATTAGAATTATCCATATAGTAGAAATCTTAGCGTCGCAATCATGAGTACCAGACATTCAAAGGCTGCCGAGAAATTCTTGCAGGACAGCAAAATGGCAGCATGGCATAATGAAACTCTTTGGCTGGTCCGTGCCAAAAGGGATAAGATGAGCAAGGAAGTTCCCGAATGGGAGGAACTGCGCAACAAGGCTTGTGAGTTGAAACTATATTCCAACAGCCACCTCGAAGAACTTTTACTGGAATTTGAGAAGAATGCCACCGCCAACGGAGCAATCGTTCATTGGGCGAAAGATGCCGATGAATATTGTGCCATTGTCTACGAGATTCTGAACGAACATAATGTGCGTCATTTTATCAAGAGCAAGTCTATGCTTGCCGAAGAATGCAGTCTGAACCCCTTTTTAATGGAGCGCGGCATTGACGTCGTGGAATCCGATCTGGGCGAACGTATCCTTCAACTGATGCATCTTGAACCGAGCCACATCGTCCTGCCCGCCATTCACATCAAACGCGAGCAAGTGGGCGAACTTTTTGAAAAGGAAATGGGTACGGAGAAAGGAAACTTCGACCCGACTTACCTGACGCACGCTGCCCGCAAGAACCTGCGCCACCTTTTCCTGAATGCGGAAGCAGCCATGACGGGCGCGAACTTTGCCGTGGCCTCTACCGGTGATATCGTGGTCTGTACCAATGAAGGAAATGCCGATATGGGGACTTCTTTCCCGAAACTGAATATCGCCGCCTTCGGTATGGAAAAGATTGTGCCGGATTTGGACGCTTTGGGGGTATTTACCCGACTGCTTGCCCGTTCGGCTACCGGACAGCCGGTGACCACCTATACTTCTCATTACCGTCGTCCCCGCGAAGGCGGTGAATACCATATTATCATCGTGGATAACGGCCGCAGTACCATACTTTCCAAGCCGGACCACATCAAGACATTGAACTGCATCCGTTGCGGTGCATGCATGAATACCTGTCCGGTATATCGCCGGAGTGGGGGATACTCTTACACCTACTTTATTCCCGGGCCTATCGGAATCAATCTCGGTATGGCACATGACCCGGAGAAGTATTACGATAATCTTTCCGCCTGTTCTTTGTGCATATCCTGCTCCGATGTCTGTCCCGTGAAAGTAGATTTGGCGGAACAGATTTATAAATGGCGTCAGGATTTGGACGGACTGGGAAAGGCGAACACCGGAAAGAAAATCATGTCCGGTGGCATGAAGTTCTTAATGGAACGTCCCGCACTGTTTAATGCGGCTTTGTGGGCGGCTCCGGTGATAAACGGTCTGCCCCGCTTTATGAAGTACAATGATCTCGATGATTGGGGAAAGGGACGTGAACTGCCCGAATTTGCAAAAGAGTCATTCAACGAAATGTGGAAGAAAAATAAAGTACAGGGAAAGGAGGAAACAAAATGAGCAGTAAGGAAGAAATATTAGCCCGTATTCGTCAGAATACTGGAACTCGTTACGAGAAGCCGGACATTGCAGCTATGAAACGGTTGGCTTATCCCGATAAGATAGAACAGTTCTGTGCCGTTAGCCGTGCGGTGGGCGGTACGGCTGTCGTGTTGGGAGAAGGAGAAGATGTAAATGCAGTGATCCGCAGGAACTATCCGGATGCGATGCGTATTGCCTCCGTCTTGCCGGATATTTCTTGTGCAACGTTTAATCCGGATAATCTGGACGATCCGAAAGAGTTGGACGGAACAGATGTGGCAGTGATTAAAGGAGAGATAGGTGTAGCGGAGAACGGTGCTATCTGGATTCCGCAGGAAGTGAAATATAAAGCGCTCTATTTTATCTCCGAACGGTTGGTGATTCTGATTGACCGTAATAAAATAGTAAATACAATGTATGATGCTTATCGTGAACTGGACGGGCAGGATTATAAATTCGGTACGTTCATCTCCGGTCCGTCAAAGACGGCGGACATCGAACAGGCGTTGGTTATGGGAGCACACGGGGCACGGGAAGTATTGGTGATTTTGACATAGTTCCGGTTTATTTGTTCCAGAATCTATTTGATTTAAAAACAATGAGCCCGCCTTAAGTCGATAGTATCTACAATTCTCCTCCTTCGGGAAGGAGGAGTACCCGTAGGGGGAGGTGGTAGGTGAATACATGAACCGCTTATTATCAACATTGTGTAACTGCCTGCCTACCACCCCGGCTTTCAGCCCTCCCTCTTTTCCGAAAGGAGAGGAATCAGAACTTTAAACTAGATTGAACCATGGAAGCGTAATTTTGTTAGGACAAGGACAAACAGAACTTCCATTAAAAAAACAGAGGTTCTGTTATTTCTAAAAACAGAGCCTCTATTTAGTGTAAACAGAGCCTTCATTTCACTGAAACAGAGCCTTCGTTTTCCCTAAATAGAGCCTCTGTTTGGAGAGAGTGAAAACAAGGATTCCGCTCTTCTTTCGCATCGATAAGAATAATAATTGTCTAATTGTAACAAATATGTATGCAAATAAAGTAAAGAAAATAGCTGCCGTTCATGACCTTTCCGGTATGGGGCGTGTTTCTCTCACAGTCGTTATCCCCATTCTGTCGTCTATGGGTTTTCAAGTTTGCCCCTTGCCGACGGCGGTATTGTCCAATCATACGCAATATCCCGACTTCTCCTTTCTGGACCTGACGGATGAAATGCCCAAGATTATCGCCCAATGGAAAAAGCTGAATGTGCAGTTCGACGCTATTTACACCGGTTATCTGGGTTCTCCGAAACAGATTCAGATTGTTTCCGATTTTATCAATGACTTCCGCCATGAGGACAGCCTGATCGTAGCCGACCCTGTACTGGGAGATAACGGCAGACTATATACCAATTTTGATATGGAAATGGTGAAGGAAATGCGTCACTTGATAAAGAAGGCGGATGTGGTTACACCCAATATGACGGAGCTGTTCTATTTGCTGGATAAACCTTATAAAGCGGACAATACAGATGAAGAACTGAAAGAATATCTTCGTCTCCTGTCCGACAAAGGTCCGCAAGTCGTTATCATCACAAGTGTTCCTGTGCACGATGAACCTCACAAAACCTCGGTTTATGCGTACAACCGTCAGGGAAATCGTTACTGGAAAGTAACCTGTCCGTATCTTCCCGCCCATTATCCCGGCACGGGAGATACTTTCACCAGCGTGATTACCGGTTCGTTGATGCAGGGCGACAGCCTTCCAATGGCTCTAGACCGTGCCACACAGTTTATCCTGCAAGGAATCCGTGCCACTTTCGGCTATGAATATGACAATCGGGAAGGTATCCTGCTGGAGAAAGTGCTCCATAACCTGGATATGCCGATACAAATGGCCAGCTACGAATTAATATAAGAGAAATCAGATGAATGCAAGAGAAATCAAAAGTCTACCGTAACTCTTGTCGGAAGGTCGCCGGACGTCCACTTCGGGCCTTCTTTGACAAGACGGATTGCTTCTTTGTCGGCAGATTCGCATAACCCGTGAACGACAGTGATATTCTGTGGCCTTCCTTCTTTATCTACAAAGAAAGAGAGGACTACTTCTCCTTTCACATCCTTACATGACTCGTCATTCGGACGAATCAGATTTTCTTCCAGATATTTCTTGTATTTGCGCTTACCTATCACCGGTTGCGGCGTCTTGTATTTTTCTTTTGCCTTTAAATTTATTTTTGCCGTAGCACCGGCGACGTTGGACTTCTTCTTTTTGCCATACCCCACTACCACTACTTCACTAAGTGCTTGTTGGTCTTCATTCATGGCTATCAGCATTGTCCGGCTGGTATCTACGGGAATCTCCACCGGTTCGTAACCGATGAACTGTGCTGTCAGTTGCTTGTTGCCTTTTTCTTTTTTCAATATGAACTCACCGTTGAGGTCTGTTACTGTACCAATATTCGTACCGGTATATGCTACACTGGCTCCGATGATAGGTTCTCCTTTTTCATCCGTCACTTTACCTTTTATCAGGTTCAGATTGGGGGTGGCTGCTTTGGCTGCCTTCAATTGATGAACTTCGGAAAGTGAAGTATCCGTATCCGCTACTATTCTTTCCTCTTGTATATCTGTCCGCCCGACGGTTTCCTCAATAACCGGCGTTATTGCTACCGGTGCACTTTGAGTTTTTGGAATAGATTTGCTCTTGGCTACTATATCTTTTTTATCCGTTGGCGTCGCAGTGACTTCGTGAGTGGAATCCTGCTTTATCTTAGTTTCTGCTAAAGAAGAAATTTCTTCTTTCGGACTAATAGGTTCAAATACCGCTGAAGGAATCTCTTCTTTAGCGATGAATACATCATCCGTCATCCTCTTTTTAAGGAACAGGAAATAACAGCTGATACCGATACCGATTACCAGGCAGGCGGCAATGCTCCAAGTGACAGCATACGAATTCTGTTTCTTTGAAAGATTCCTTTTCTTTGTGGCACGAGCCGAGACCTGCATCCGCAGTTGCCCGATTCGTTGTTCATGATTTCCCTCCACTTGACCATATCCGTCCATAGCATCGGCCAGAAAAGGGTCTTTCATCGACTCTTTCTCCAGTCGATGTGCCTCTTTTCCTTTGCGGAGTCCTCGTATGTAGTCTAATAGTTTCATAGGGCCTGTTTCTTGATACAATTTTTTAAGTTTCGCTTTCCGTTTTGGATATAGCTTTTCACATTGTTCAGAGTAAATCCGGTCTGTTCGACGATATCGGCATACGACATTTCTTCTAAAAAGAAACGTGTAATGCTGGTCCGTTGTTCTTCGGGCAACTTTTCAAGACAGTGATGCAATGCCTTCAGTTGTTCCTCCGGACTTTCCTCTTCACTTAATAGATGCAGAAATTCGTCGGATTCCATAACGTTGATCGTATAATCTAACGGAATTTCTTTGTTTTCTTTTCGCAGAAGTTGCAGACAATGATTCTTGGCTACCCGGTAGAGCCACGGCTTGAAGACTTTTATCTCGTAGTTGCCCGTTTTCGGCAATAAATCTTCAAACAATTGCATCACCGCTTCCTGTGCACGGTCTTCATCTTGCAGATATTTCAGGCAAAGTCCATACAGTAACGGGATATAACGGTTGTATAGCTCACCGAAATATTCCGTATCACCGGACTTTGTATAATGTGTCAGTAATTCCTCGTCCGATAGTTTTGATATGTTTCTTTTGAAAAACAAAACTGTTTTTGTTGCCAAAGATAGGGATTGGGACTAAATATAGCAACTGTCGGAAGAAAAATAAAAAAAACTTCAATCGGTTTATGGAATCTGTGTGAAATCTGCATCTCTATATCAAAAGCAAATTAATAGTAACATTTTAAAACGATAAAGTTATGAAAGCAAATCAATTCAGAGCAATGATGCTCGTACTGCTCATGGCAGTTGTTTCTTTAGGTGTGGTGAACGCGCAGACGCTGACTGTGACGGGTACGGTGACGGATGTTGCGGACGGGACTCCGATTGTCGGTTGTTCTGTAATGCTGAAAGGTACTACCAAAGGTACGGTGACAAATGTAAATGGACAATATGCTATTCAAGCGAAGAAAGGGGAGACGTTGTTGTTTCAGTTTATCGGATACAAACAAGAAAGCAGAGTCGTCAAATCTGCCAGACTGGATATCAGGATGAAAGCTGATGAGGTTGCGTTGGAAGAATGCGTGGTGGTTGGCTACGGAACCCGGAAGACTAAGGCTATAACAAGCGCTAATATGGCGATATGTCCTACACCTGCGTATGATATGTGTGTGAATACGGAAGAATATGGTTCCTTTCAGGAAAATGGCTTCAAAGAGGTGGCGGATGCAGCGCTTTCTACTTTCTCCATTGATGTAGATGCAGCTTCTTACAGTAATATGCGTCGGTTTGTCAATAAAGGTGAGTTGCCTCCGGTAGATGCTGTCCGTACGGAAGAACTGGTCAATTACTTTTCTTATGACTATCCGAAACCGACCGGAAACGACCCTGTGAAGATTACAATGGAAGCCGGAGCCTGTCCTTGGAATCCTGCTAACCGTCTTGTCCGTATCGGACTGAAAGCAAAGGAGATTCCTACGGATAACTTGCCTGCCTCCAATCTGGTATTTCTGATTGACGTGTCCGGTTCTATGTGGGGAGCCAATCGGTTGGATTTGGTGAAGTCTTCTCTTAAATTGTTGGTCAATAACTTGCGTGATAAGGATAAAGTAGCCATTGTTACCTATTCAGGAAGTGCCGGTGTAAAACTTGAATCGACTTCGGGCAGTGACAAGCAGAAGATTCGTGAAGCGATAGATGAACTGACGGCGGGAGGTTCAACTGCCGGTGGCGCAGGTATTATGCTGGCTTATAAAATAGCGAAGAAGAATTTTATCTCTAATGGTAATAACCGTATTATCCTTTGTTCTGACGGTGACTTCAATGTAGGTATTTCTTCGGCAGAAGGACTGGAACAGCTAATCGAGAGAGAACGGAAAAGTGGAGTGTTCCTGACTGTACTGGGGTATGGAATGGGTAACTACAAAGATAAAAAGATTCAGGTACTTGCCGAAAAGGGAAATGGTAACCATGCTTATATAGATAATTTGCAGGAAGCCAACCGTGTGCTGGTCGGTGAGTTTGGCGCTACGCTTCATACGGTGGCGAAAGATGTTAAGTTACAGGTTGAATTTAATCCGGCACAAGTACAAGCGTATCGTCTGGTAGGTTATGAAAGTCGTCTGCTGAAAGATGAAGATTTCAATAATGATGCAAAAGACGCCGGAGATATGGGCGCAGGGCACACGGTGACGGCTTTCTATGAAGTGATTCCGGTAGGAGGAAAGAATACGTATGCAGGAAAGGTGGATGAATTGAAATATCAGAAGAAAGAAAAAGTGAGTGTGAAGCCTACCGGTTCTGACGAACTTCTGACAGTGAAACTCCGCTATAAGGCTCCAGATAAAGATGTCAGCAGGAAAATAGAACTTCCTTTTGTGGATAATAAAGGTAACAATGTATCTTCCGATTTCCGTTTTGCGTCTGCCGTAGCTATGTTCGGGCAGTTACTCCGGGATTCTAATTTCAAGGGTGAGGCTACTTATGACAAAGTAATCAGTCTGGCTAAACAGGGATTGGATCATGATGATAAAGGATACAGGAGAGAATTTGTCCGTTTGGTTGAGGCTGCTAAGGGAATACAGCAAGAGAAATAAATATATCCTGTTAGTATAAGTAAGTTCTCTGTTTGAATGGTAATCATTGATATTGTTATTGGCTAGTAAGAGTTCGGGAGGATACACCAACGAAATAACTTTGGCGATATCTTGCCGAACTCTTTTCTTTATAGATTTCCGCTTCCCGCCTTTCTCATCAATTCCCAATATAAATAGGTGGGTTGTTTTATTTCGCTTTTCTCTATCAGTGGACCGAGTTGTTCGGCAAAGTAACTAATCATGGCATTGGGTGTTTCTATTTCTTTTAATCCCATTGATACCCTTTCTTTACTTCACTTTTTAAGGCCGGTCCGAATTCGAATCCCATTTGTTCGAACCATTCTTTTCGTTGAAGGATGTTTTGGTGGAACCGGGTAAAGTCAAGTCTCTCTCCCTGATACCACATTTGTTCTGCCAATGCCAAGATACGGGGAAACAGACGCCGGTCTATCATTCGTTCTGTAACTCCGTCGTCAGTCCACAAAGCACAAGTCATGCCAAGAATTAAAGGGTCCTTTTGGTTGATCGCCTTGTCGGAAGGATTGTTCTGATATATGTCTTTCAGGTCGAAGGTACGTGTATTGGTATATCCTCTCCAAGGAGTGACCGGGAAGTTCAGATACGTATAATAATTGGAACTGCAAATAACTGGATAATGGTGTTTAATTGCATTCCGAAGTGCTAGCTCTTTGTGCCCACGGTAGTTCCACCATTGAATTACTATGTTGTCCGGTAACGGATATCCGTCATGATAAACTACATCCCCCCAGAATATGGCCTTTCGTCCTTTCGACTTCAGATAATCCGCCATTTGTGCCGAAAACCATAATTGCAGATCATGGCTATCTTTCAGATTCATTGCTGCAATTCTTTTTTGGCAATCCGGACATTTGTCCCAATTACCTTTTGGAGCTTCGTCTCCTCCCAAATGTATATAGGGTGAAGGGAAAATAGCACATACCTCATCCAATATATTTTTCAGGAAATGCAGGACTTCTTCTTTTCCTGCACAAAATATATTTTGAGTAAATCCGTGCTGTGGTACTTCAACAGGTTGACCGAAACAACCGAGTTCCGGATAAGCGGAAAGTGCTGCTTCGGCATGCCCCGGCATGTCAATTTCAGGAACGACGGTTATGTTTCGTTCGCTGGCATATTCGATAATTTCCTGTATCTCTTTCTGTGTATAAAATCCTTGTTGTTCTTCTCCTTTTCCTACCGAGCCTCCTATCTGTGCAAGACGCGGATATTGTTTGATTTCGATTCGCCAACCTAGTCCTTCGGTCAAATGCCAATGGAAATAATTCATTTTAAGTAATGAAACCATATCAATATATTTCTTGATAGTGGATATTTTCTGGTATTGCCGTCCGGAATCTAGCAGAAAACAACGCCATTGCGTACGGGGAGAATCAGAAATATCAGCACAGGCGAAGGTGAGAATTCCTGTTGAACCAGTAACCCATTGCCGCAAGGTTTGTACTGCATGAGTGAATCCTCTTTTATCAGAGGCGGCTATCACCATTTGTCGCGGACTGATATTTATCCGATAACCTTCGGGAGGAAGCGAAGAATCGGTCATCCAGCGGATTTCGGCTTTAGATGCTTTCTTCGTCCATTTGACAGAAGCGTTATGAAGTACTTCTGTACGGAAAAGACTTAAATAAAAAGTTGTGGTATCTTCAGCGTATATGGAAATCTTTTTTCTTAAAGTCAGGTAGCCTTTTTGCATTTCCATTTGATTGGGGGAAGGAAATACAATTTGCCCACAGGCGATAACTGCAAATGATGCGAGAAAGAAAATCGTTAGGAATAGATATTTCATAAGATATATGTGTTTATTTGGATTTCGTAAGTAAAATAAGGGAATAACTTGCACTTATTCAAGTCCTAAAAGTACAAATCTATTCCAAAAAAACAATTATTTATTGAGATAAATTACGAAATCAGAGAAGAATAAGAAAGAACTGTCTGCTATAATAAGTACTTCGGACAGCTCTGATTGATTAAGGTCTATCTATTGGAACAGATTTATTTAATTTTTAAAACGTCCCAATTTTAATGGGACACTGATGATGTACTTTAATATAAGAGATAAAACCGCAAACAGTCTCATCAACTATTTGCGGTTTTATCTCTTTGCACGGGAGGAGAGGCTCGAACTCCCGACACCCGGTTTTGGAGACCGGTGCTCTACCAACTGAGCTACTCCCGTGTTTGCGGCTGCAAAGGTAGTAGAAACTTCCGAATCTGCAAGCGTTCGGGTAAATAAGTTTTGAACTATTTTAATTTTTCCCACTCATCGGGCTTGAAACCGACCAATACAAAGCTGTCTGTTACTACTAGTGGTCGTTTTACTAATTTTCCGTTTGTAGCAAGCAATGCGATCTGTTCCTCCTCGCTCATGTTTGGGAGCTTTTCGCTCAGTTTCAGTTCTTTATAAACCAAACCGCTAGTGTTGAAGAATTTCTTGATAGGCAGACCGCTACGCGGAATCCATGCTCTTAATTCTTCTATTGTAGGATTTTCTTCTACGATAAGTCGATTGGTGTATTCAATGTTATTTTCTGTTAACCACTTCTTGGCTTTTTGGCAAGTACTACATGCCGGGTATTGTAAAAACAGAGGTTTCATACGCAATTTATTGTTTAATGATTACTATTACATATATATTTAAAAAAGAATTTGCAAATCCTGATACATAATCCGGTAAGCAGTCGCTTTCTTGTCTAATGCCAATGGGTATGCCCGTGATGAGGAAGGCATTCGGTAGAGTCGCATGGCGCGACCTTCGAAAATAAATTCCGAGTAATCGCCGACTTTGGGTTCCTCTACGTTGAATTGTTGGCGGAGAGTATCTGTGGCTTTCTGTCCCGTAGTGACAATAGCTTTACATTCGGGAAGTTGCCGGAGCAGTGCTGTCACGTCAGTAGCTTCCACTACTTCGAGAAATTTATCCGATGCATTATCTTGTAATCGGCGAATGGATGAAGCGGTATCGAACAAAGCAATTCCCTTTTCATTCAGAAAATCAATAATTCGTTCGCGGCAAAATGCTTTCCGTGTCTCATTCAGAAAATAATCCTTGTCATCGAAGAATAAAATCCCGAAGATGCGCCACATATCATTATTGAGGTTCGGATAATAAAATTCCATTGACCAACGTTTTTTTTGTGGTGGAAAACTGCCGAGCATGAGCAGCTTTGCTTTCGCTGGAAGAAACGGTTCTAACGGATGTTTTTCGATTTCCATTTTTATGTATCATTTTAATTTCCTACAAAAATAATGATATTGTTCATTTCCCTCAAAATCAAGATAAAAAATTACTATATTTAAAATATTTAGTTATTTTTGTGGCATAATGAATACACGATTTATTAGAATATCATTGAAAAAAAGAATTTTTATAAGTTATTGTCTTATAGGATTATTCTTTTTTCTTGGAGAGAACTGTTACGCTTCAAAGCGGCCGGTGTTTAGGGAAACGGTGAGAAAAGCCTCTGCTGATAACTCAACAGTAAGGGGACGTGTTGTTGATGTCAGTGGTGAACCCCTTATTGGTGCAACGATACGAGAGAAAGGGGGAACCCGTGGAACTGTGACAGACATTGAAGGAAATTTCATCTTATCTGTGCCGGATAGTGCGGTCTTGCAAGTTTCTTTTGTGGGGTACGAGAGCATAGAAGTCAGTGTAGGGGGTAGAAAGACACTTGAGATACAGCTTCGTGAAAATACAGTGATGCTTGACAATGTGATTATAACTGCTCTTGGTCTTGAAAAAAAAGAGGTTTCTTTAGCATATTCCATTCAGAAAGTGAAAGGGGAGGAACTCACCCGTATGAAAGAGGTTAATATGATAACAGCTCTTGCCGGCAAGGCTGCGGGAGTGCAGATAAATAAAAATTCCTCCGGTATAGGAGGTTCTGCGAAAGTGAGTCTTCGGGGGATTCGTTCCGCATCCGGTGATAATCAGCCTCTTTATGTCATAGACGGCGTGCCGATGTTGAATATCGGTACTGAACAAGCTTATTCTGCAATCGGTGGTACTGCAAATGCCGGAAACCGGGACGGAGGTGACGGTATCTCCAATTTGAATCCGGAGGATGTGGAAAGTATCAGTATCTTGAAAGGTGCTCCGGCAGCAGCTTTGTATGGAAGTCAGGCTGCGAATGGGGTTATTCTGATTACTACCAAGAAAGGTAATACTGCCGGACAGAGGAATATTTATTTCTCCACCGGATTGACATTTGACAAAGCATTCAGTCTTCCTAAAATGCAGAACTGCTATGGGGTGAGTGATGTTGTAGATAGTTGGGGAGAAAAAGCGTATCTGCCTACCTCCAATGAACTGAATGATTTTTTTCGTACCGGATTAACTTCCATTACTTCCGTATCCGTCAATTATGGAAATGAAAAGATACAGACTTATTTTTCTTATGCCAATACTACCGGACGTGGTATTGTAGACAAGAACCAACTGACAAAGCATAACATCAACCTGCGGGAAACAGCTGTAATGTTCAATCAACGTTTGAAATTGGACGGTAATGTGAACGTGATGCGACAGATTGTAAAGAACAAACCTGTATCGGGAGGTTTTTACATGAATCCTCTGGTCGGCCTTTATCGTTTTCCCCGTGGGGAAGATTTGTCTTATTATAAGGATAATTATGAAATATACGATCCGGAACGGAAACTGGGGATACAAAATTGGCATACTTTTACAGAAGATTTTGAGCAGAATCCTTATTGGATACAGAACCGTATACAAAGTAAGGAGACACGTATGCGTAGCATCATCTCTCTCTCAGCGAATTTGAGGATAAATAGTTGGCTGACTGTCCAGGCTCGTGGTAGTGTTGATTATATATCCGATAAGATGCGCCAGAAATTTTATGCTTCTACTGCTCCCGCTTTATGTGGGGCAAACGGGCGTTATATTGAAATGGATTATCAGGAAACGTTGATTTACGGTGATGTCATGGCTATGGGGAAGAGGAAATGGGAGGATTTTGCGTTGGATGTGGCCATTGGTGGGAGTATCAATGATAAAAATGTCAATTCCACCCGTTACGATTCCAAGAATGCTTCTTTGAAGTATGCCAATGTGTTTAATTTGGCTAATATCGTAATGAACGGTTCCGCCAGCATTGACCAGAAGATAGATTCCCGACGCCAGTTACAGTCCGTATTTGGTACGGCACAAGTTGGCTATCAGGATAAGGTATTCCTTGATTTAACAGCCCGTAATGACTGGGCATCGACTTTGGCATATACAAGCCATGAGAAATCCGGATTCTTTTATCCTTCTGCCGGTCTTTCTTTTCTTATAGACAAATGGATACAACTTCCCGAATGGATTTCTTTTGCCAAACTACGGGGAACATACAGTAAGGTAGGTAATGATATTCCTCAGTTTATCACAAACTCCGTTTCACATATTACTGCTGGGGGAGAGCTCCAGGCGAATGACGCCGCTCCTTTTAAGGAAATGGAACCGGAAATGACCCATTCGGTAGAGGTGGGTACGGAATGGAGGTTCTTCCAAAGTCGCTTAGGCTTCAATCTGACTTATTACCGCACCAATACTCATAATCAGTTTTTCAAACTTCCCGCCCTTGCCGGAGATATGTATGCATACAGGTATGTAAATGCCGGAGATATACAAAACCGTGGTTGGGAACTGACCGTAGATGCCACTCCGGTACTTACTCCGGATTTTACATGGAAAACATCTTTGAATTTCTCGTCCAATAGAAATAAGATCAAAGAACTGCATGAAGAACTGAAAGAGTTAGTTTATGGACCGAGCAGTTTCTCATCCAGTTATGCGATGAAGTTGGTGAAAGGTGGTTCTATCGGAGATATTTATGGTAAGGCTTTCGTGCGTGATGCCGAAGGGAATATTGTCTATCAGACCGAGGGCGACCATAAAGGCCTTCCGGCTGTTGAAGGTGAAGGGAATACAATAAAGGTGGGCAATGCCAATCCACGTTTTATAATGGGGTGGAACCATACATTCTCTTACAAAGGCTTCAGTCTCTACTTCTTGTTGGATTGGCGTTATGGCGGCAAGATACTTTCGCAGACACAGGCGGAAATGGATCTCTACGGGGTGTCCCAAGTGACAGCGCTGGCTCGTGACAGAGGATATGTAACTCTTGAAGGACAGCAGATAGACAATGTGAAAGGTTTTTATAAGAATATAGTGGGCGGACGTGCCGGAGTGACGGAATATTATATGTATGATGCTACAAATCTTCGTTTGCGGGAAGTCTCATTGAACTATACTTTTCCGAAAAAATGGATGCAGAAAACGAAAGTGCTGAAAGATTTGCAGCTTGCTTTCGTTGCGCGTAATCTTTGTTTCCTGTATAAGAAAGCTCCTTTTGACCCGGATTTAGTACTTTCTACCGGAAATGATAATCAGGGAATTGAAGTGTTTGGTATGCCGACAACACGAAGCCTGGGCTTTACTGTGAAATGTGAATTCTAAAGATACGGGAGGAGATGATGAAAAAGAACTATATTCATATATACTTATTGGGGATACTGTTACTTTCGGTTGCATGTACCGGAAAATTCCGTGAGTTTAATACCGACCAGTCCGGCATTACAGATGAAGATCTGATAATTGACGACAATGGTTACGGAATCCGTTTAGGGATTATTCAGCAGGGTATTTACTTTAACTATGATTATGGCAAAGGCAAGAACTGGCCTTTCCAATTGACACAGAACTTGAACGCAGATATGTTCAGCGGATATATGCATGATGCCAAACCATTGAACGGAGGTTCTCATAATTCCGATTATAATATGCAGGACGGTTGGAACAGTGCGATGTGGACACACATGTATTCGTATATTTTCCCTCAGATTTACCAGTCAGAGAATGCAACCCGTGATACACATCCTGCTTTATTCGGTATTACGAAAATTCTGAAAGTGGAAGCGATGCACCGTGTGACGGATTATTACGGACCTATTATCTACAAGAATTTTGCAGATGCAGGGAAGCATTACCGTCCTGATACGCAGAAGGAAGTTTATTATGAGTTTTTTAACGAACTTGATTCTGCCGTTGTCGCTCTTACCAGTTATGTGGAAGCAAATCCGGAATCTAATGGATTCTCCCGTTTCGATATTCTGCTGGACGGCAGATATTCTTCGTGGATTAAGTTTGCCAATTCCTTGCGTATGCGGCTGGCGATGAGAATTTCTGCTGTCGAGCCGGATAAGGCATGTGTTGAATTTCAGGAAGGGCTTAACAATGAATACGGTGTCTTTGAAGCCGAAACGGAACGGGTGGCTGTCTCCACCAAGTCCGGGTATACTAACCCGTTGGGAGAACTCAACCTTGTTTGGAACGAGACTTATATGAGTGCTTCCATGGAATCGATTCTGACTGGATATGACGACCCGCGTATTGCTGTCTATTTCGCACCTTGTACCGACGAACAGTTTAAAAATACATATCGCGGTATCCGTCAGGGGACGTGCTTTTCGCATTCTCATTATGCCGGATTGTCAAAACTGACCGTAACGCAAACAACGGACGCTCCTTTGATGACTTCATCGGAAATTTGGTTCCTGCGTGCCGAAGCTGCTTTACGTGGGTGGACGGACGAAGATGAAGAAAGCTGCTATCGAAACGGAGTAATAACTTCCTTTCATCAAAATGGAATTTATCAGGTGGAAGATTATCTGAACAGCGAACGAATGGCTTTCGATTTTGAAGATACGTATGATAACGGCAACAATATCGAAGCCCGTTGTAAAGTATCACCAAAGTGGGATTCCGAAGCTGATAAAGAGATAAAACTGGAAAGGATTATCACGCAGAAGTGGATTGCCATGTTTCCCGAAGGTTGTGAAGCATGGGCAGAACAGCGTCGTACGGGCTATCCCCGTTTGTTCCCGGTGCGTTATAACCATAGCCAAAACGGATGTATTGATACGGAAATTATGGTACGCCGTCTCAACTTCCCCGGCACATTGCAAACGGAAGATCCCGACCAGTATCTTGCTCTTGTAGAAACCTTGGGAGATCCTGATGACGGAGGTACACGACTTTGGTGGGATGTAGAAAGTAATGGCTTGGACTAAAAATCTGTTGTAAGAATGTGTATATGTGTGCCGATTTAACTAATTTTGCACCTTCATTTAAACACATTCGTCATGAAAACAATCATCTCTACTATTTTTCTGTGTGTATTGCTTTCTTTTATACCGGAACTGCGGGCACAAAACATACAGTTACATTACGACTTTGGCCGTTCTTTGTATGACAAAGATTTGAAAGAACGTCCTTTGTTAACGTCTACTGTCGAGAAGTTTCATCCCGACACGTGGGGAAGTACCTATTTCTTTGTCGATATGGACTATACCTCTGAGGGTGTTGCCTCCGCCTATTGGGAGATAGCCCGTGAAGTAAAATTCTGGAAAGGACCTTTCTCGGCACATCTTGAATATAATGGTGGACTGGCAAAAGGATTCTCTTACAAAAACGCTTACTTGGCAGGAGCTACTTATACCTATAACAATGCTTCTTTTTCCAAAGGCTTCTCTTTGACAGCCATGTACAAATATATCCAGAAGCATAAATCACCTAACAATTTCCAGTTGACCGGAACATGGTATGTCAACTTCTGCAATAATCTGCTTACTTTCTCCGGATTTGCCGACTGGTGGCGTGAGGAAACCGATTACGGAAAAACGATCTTCCTTACCGAACCGCAATTTTGGGTAAATCTGAACCGCATCAAAGGAATAAACAAACACTTTAATCTAAGTGTAGGTTCCGAAGTGGAAGTAAGTAATAACTTCGGTGGTCGTGACGGATTCTATGTAATTCCGACTCTAGCCCTGAAATGGACATTGAATTAATTTATTGAATACATCAATTATTGGATGAAAACAGATTTAATTTACGGTGTAGAAGACCGTCCTCCTTTTAAGGAAGCCTTGTTTGCAGCCTTGCAACATTTACTGGCCATTTTTGTAGCCATAATAACACCTCCTCTTATCATAGCAAGTGCCTTGAAACTGGATGTAGAAAAGACGGGCTTTCTTGTTTCCATGTCCTTGTTCGCTTCGGGAGTTTCCACTTTCGTACAATGCCGTCGTTTCGGTCCGGTGGGGGCGGGACTGCTCTGTATTCAGGGAACAAGTTTTTCCTTTATCGGTCCTATCATAGCCACGGGATTAGTAGGTGGATTACCGTTGATTTTCGGTTCCTGTATGGCTGCCGCTCCGATTGAAATGATTGTCAGCCGTACATTCAAATATCTTCGCAACATCATCACTCCGTTGGTGTCCGGCATTGTCGTACTGCTTATCGGATTGAGCCTGATAAAGGTCGGCATCGTATCTTGTAGCGGCGGATATTCGGCAATGGATAACGGTACTTTCGGTTCGTGGGAAAACCTGTCTATCGCAGCATTGGTATTATTGAGCGTATTGTTTTTCAATCGTTGCAGAAACAAATACCTGCGCATGAGCTCTATCGTGCTCGGTCTTTGTTTGGGTTATGGATTGGCTTTTGCTTTGGGAAAAGTAGATATGAGTTCGCTGAATGTTGAAATGCTGATGAGCTTTAATATCCCTCAACCTTTTAAATATGGTGTTGAATTCAATGTTTCGTCTTTTATTGCCATTGGTTTAGTTTATTTGATAACTGCCATTGAAGCAACAGGCGACGTGACTGCCAACTCCATGATTTCCGGTCTTCCGATCGAGGGTGATTCATATCTAAAACGTGTTTCCGGCGGTGTCATGGCAGACGGGTTCAATTCCTTTCTTGCCGGAGTCTTCAATTCCTTTCCGAACTCAATCTTTGCCCAAAATAATGGTATTATCCAACTGACCGGAGTGGCCAGCCGCTATGTGGGTTATTACATTGCCGCAATGCTTGTCTTGTTGGGATTATTCCCCATTGTAGGAGCCGTATTCTCTTTAATGCCCGATCCCGTATTGGGTGGTGCAACCTTACTGATGTTCGGTACCGTAGCAGCTGCAGGAATCCGTATTATTTCGTCCCAGGAAATAGGGCGTAAAGAGACATTGGTATTGGCAGTCAGCCTCTCCTTAGGACTGGGTGTAGAATTAATGCCGGATGTCTTGAAACAGGCTCCGGAAGCGATACGAAGCATATTTTCTTCAGGGATCACCACCGGAGGCCTTACTGCAATTATTGCGAATGTCGTAATACGCGTAAAAGAGAACTAACTTGGCGTAATACTTAAATTACTCATCTTTTCTGTCGTCCGGAAGGGGAAATCTGGATACTCGTAAAGACTGAAGCGAGGTTCGGTTTCCCCTTTCGTATAGCTCCATATTGAAGCATAATCTTCCGGGTCTTCCCCCATTTTTCCTAATTGGCGTAGATAAGCAGCCAATGACTTATTCTCTACGATATAAATTTGTCCCATTTGATTGATAATCGGACTATGATGCCGTGTACCGTCGTGTTCGAAACATAGGATACGTTTTCCTTCTTCCGTAAGTCCTACTAACTGAAAAGTCATACTTTTACCGATAGCCGGCAGATTCAGCACACTGCGATCGGTAGCAAGGAAGGGCAGGCGATGTTTTCTCATGAAACGTCTTAGTTGCTTGGCAACATCCTCTTGTGTTTCAATATCCGCACCTACTTTCGTTTCCAGTATCCTGTACAGTTCTTCCGCTTGTTCCGGAGTCATTTGACCATATATCTTTTCTTCCTGTTGTTCTTGCATTGAACGACTGTTCGGTGCGAATACTGCATAATTTTCATTGAATCCTTTTACAGAGAAAGTATAGTAACATACAACTCCCAATGAATTAAGTACCTGTCGGAGTCGTGTCGTATGTCCCCGGCGCGAAGCAGCCACCGTATACACTAACTGGTTCGTAATGATCCACCCCGCAGAAAGGATTTTCCGGATTGCCTCTTTCGCTTCGGGGGTCACCTCTAGCGGTGTTTGAAAATGGGTCTGAATAATAAACTGCTTGACACCAATTGCTGAAGCCTTTTCTTTAAATTCGCGTAGAATTTCAACCAGTTCATCATTAATACGCATTGGCAGATAAGCCAATAACCGTGATCCCAACCGTACCCGTTGCAGTTCTGCATACTTCTCTCCTTCGGGCCTTTCAAGATTTGCTCTCTGCTTGCGGACTGCCATTCGATACACTGCTTCCAGTATATGTCGTAGTGTCTTATTCTGGCTCATCAATGCATCACCACCCGTTATGAGAATATCCCGTAATTGTGTATCCTCTTCAAAGTAAGTCATCAACCGGCGCAATTTGCGGTCCCATGATTCCTTCGGGCGTAAAGTCTCAAATTCGAAATTTAGCCGTTCGCTTTGGAAGTCATACATACGTTGGCAAGAAGCACAAAGTCCGCCGCAAGCCCGTCCCATTGTATCGGGAATAAGAATTGCCACCTCCGGATAGCGTCGATGAATATTATGTCCGTCCGGTAAAATCCACCCCGCAGCATTCGGTTTTCCCGCCTCTACAATATCTTCCTTTTCCCATGCACGAATATTTCCATACGTTTCTACCAATCGTGGTGAATAAAGAATATAACTTCGGATTGCCTCGTCATTATACCCGTATCCCGTCACATTAAGTAACGATAAATAATAAGGAGTGGCAAAAAAAGGCATCCCTTTTTTACGGGCACGGTAGAGTAGATACATTGTTTCCGAAGAAAGCGAGTTTCCCAGAAAACGGTTCAGCTCTCCCGGACTTTTTACCGCCATTGCCAAGTGAAAACGAAAATCATTCCACCATTCGCTCACCAACCGGTATTTCTCCTCATAACTCATTCCCTCCTCAAAATGAAAACGAACAGAAGGCTTCGACTTCCTGTTTTCAATCTTCTGAATCAGTAAATGTAACATTCTCTCCTTGTTTTCATCGCGAATCTCTCTCACCTCTTCGTCCAGTCCGGTTTCCCAGCGGTCATTTCGGCTCTTGATACGTTGAGGTGAAGGTAGAGGAACCGTTTCTTCTTTCAGCCTTTTGAACAGCTGAAACAATTCAATAAACAAATCCGTCGGCATTTCCATATTTTCCAGCGTTTCCGTCAGAAACTTGTAGAGCAGTCGAATAGTCTGTACTGACATATCCTGTCCCGTAGACAGTTCATGGACATGCTGTCCATCATAATGGAGTAAGAGTCGAATTTGCTCCCTCGCCTCCTTCGCAGTATCACTCTTTATATCACAAGTTTCCGAAAAAGTCAGTAATTCAGCCTTAAAGTCCTCAACAGTAGTACTTTTTTCCGCTATCTCCACTAGTTCCGGTAGCTCTTGATTAAAGATTTGTTTCAACTGTGAAAAAGTAAGTGTAAGCAATTTCTTTTGTTTCATAAGCGATCTATTTCTTTTTGTAGGTTCATAAATAAGGATGATGCGTCAATTTTCATAGAGCCTATAAAGATAACAAAAAAAGCGGAGGAACAAAACCTCCGCTTTTTCTATCGTTCAATTCTTTACGAATCTTTTTTTCTTTCTAACATTTCAGACAGACTATTTTTTCGTCTCCGTGTCGTCGTTCTTCCGTTTCGGTTCTTTCTTGGCGAGAAGAACGATATTGTAAACATAATCCGTCATCCATTGTTCGGAGTATCCGAGACGTTCTTTGTACTGACGGACAGCCATAGCCGTCTTGTGCACGTCGTCAGCCTTCCATACCGTTTTGGTACATACGTCATGAACCGTTTTCTGCGTCATTCCATACAGTGCCTTTTTGAAGATAGACGGCATACGGAATTTCCACTGCATCAAGTTACCCATTAACATCATCAGGTCATTCGAGAACCCCTGATACATAAATAAGTAAGATTGGATATCATTCTGTGTGCGGCAATTACGTTTTACGGATGCATCGATTTCTTTGAAGAAATTATCGTTCAGTCCGTAGTCCTGCATCAGCATTTTGCGTGAGGCGGACTTCTCACCCAGTCCCAGTTTACCGTTTTGTGTAGGCACTTTAAACAGACGTTTGAAGTTAGCCACGTCCGGCAAAAAGCGGATATTGGTGATACCAAGGTTTGTGGCGATAACTGACTGGAAATAAACCCGGGTCAGTGATATGAAATCTTCTACATTGCCGACTTTTGTTTCATCGGATTTTTTCTTGAATAAACCAAATAAGCCCATTGTTATATTAATGATTATATTATTTACAAATTACTATTTGAATGAGTGGAAGGTGTGTCCCCTGACTCCCACATGGCAATTTGTGTGCAAAGGTACAAAAACAGTTGGGTTTCACCAACATTCCAAGTCCTTTTCGATGTCCGGCATTATCTCTTTTTTGTTGGGCGAGTTGTACACTGTTGGCGGAACCGTCCAAATATTCGGTATTTTTTGTGGCTATTCGTTCTTAATTCGGAAGTAAAACTTATGATTTTCGAATACAGGTTCCACAATATCATAACGGACAAATTTGGCCAACAGATGTTCGGCGGCCCGGCGGGAAAGTCCCGTTCGGCGGCAGTAGCGGTTGAGTGAGAGTAAGTTACCTTGTTCCAGTTGGTCGAGCAAGAGTTGTTCCCGTTCGGTATAACGGATCAGTTCTCCCCGTGGACTGTCGCTTTGTTGCCATACACGGAGGTGGATAGGAGTTGCCAGTATATTTTCATCTTTGATGCGGAGGTAGGCGAGAGGCTTTCCGTTTTCGTCTTTGGCGTATACCGGTTTGTGGGGTGTTTCCTCAATGGTGGCTACTAATACTTGCCGGCCTTCCACTATATATGTCTGCATGGTATATTCCACTTCGGGGATACAGTAAAGTTGTGCGGCAGCTTCAATCATATATTTCTCTTCTTCGGAGCGTACGCCTGCTATTTTTCCGTTGTCCTTCACGCCGATAAGCAATCGTCCTCCGTCGGTGTTTGCAAAGGCCGATAATGTTTTGGCTATTTTGCGTGCGTCGGAAATTTCAAATTTGAAATCCTGTTGCTGATGCTCTCCTTCAGCAATCAATGCATGTATATAATCGGTATCTGTAAGCAGTTTCATGGCTACAAAGGTAGGTAAA
>OGPZ01000327.1_pt1 | contig 44295 bp, 37 predicted proteins | sample 1553111 | NCBI WGS metagenome assembly OGPZ01 (sample SAMEA2579968, study PRJEB22360) | human gut metagenome
GGGTAACTCGGGAGGAACCACCGCATACAGCACCACAACACAAGCATACGTATATACCGCTTCGGGAATTTCCATTAACGGGAAGATCGTTCCTTTCACACAGTACTCTGGTACTTACGGTAGTTCCGACCTCGGATGGGAAAAATCATACAACTGGAATATAGGGTTGGATTTCGGTATCCTGAACGGTCGCATCGACGGCTCGGTAGAATGGTTCAAGACGACAACCAAAGGATTATTATTCAAACGTACATTACCCATCACCAGCGGTCTGACCGGATGGGGATCGCCTCTAGCCATCTGGCAGAACATCGCCCAGACCAGCAATCAAGGTGTGGAAGCAACGATCACTTCGCACAACATACAGCATAAAGATTTCACTTGGAACACCACTTTATCCGTAACTTGGAACAAGGAACAAATAGACGACCTGCCTGACGGTGACCTGATTGCTGAAAATCTGTTTGTCGGTGAACCGATTAAAGCCATTTACGGATATAAGTATGCCGGAATCTGGGGAACCGATGCTCCGCAGGAGACATTGGATGCCTACGGCGTAAAACCCGGCTTCATCAAGATAGAGACCTTAGACCAGAAAGGTGACGGAGGCGTACATAAATACAGCACGGAAGACCGGCAAATTCTGGGACATTCCAATCCGGACTGGATCATCGGATTCAACAATTCCTTCACCTACAAGAATTTTGATTTATCTGTCTTTGCCATGGCGCGTTACGGACAGACGATCAACAGTGACCTGCTCGGCTATTATACCGCCGAACGGAGCGTTACCAAGAATCAGCTGGCAGGCGTAGACTACTGGACAGAGGACAATCAGGGAGCCTATTTCCCCCGTCCCGGAACAGCAGATGAGCAAAAAACCGTATATCCTTCATTAAGGGTACGCGACGGTTCCTTTATCAAGATTAAGAATATCACACTGGGATATACACTGCCCGTAAACATTTCGCGCAAGGTTTTGATGGAGAAATGCCGCATCTATGCCACAGCCTACAATCCGTTTATCTTTGTAAAAGACAAACAATTGAAAAATACTGATCCCGAAACCAACGGTTCGGATGCATTCCCTACCTACCGGCAATTTGTTTTTGGCGTTAATTTGACATTCTAACTAAAGATTATAATCATGAAAAGTATATATATAAAATTCATATTTTGCAGTGTGCTGCTCTCGGCCCTGTCTCTACACTCCTGCACTTTAGACGAGTACAACCCGGGTGCATTTACCAAAGAGGCTTTGGCTACTTCCATCGATGGATATGAAACCCTGATTAACCAGTGTTATTTTGCCATGGAAAGATTTTATTATGGTGCTGCCGACTGGATGTCACTGACTGAAGGTGACACTGATCTTTGGACGTATAAAGCTAACGAATCAACAAGTTACACGCAGTGGTTCTGGTTTTTCGCAGGAACATCGCCTAATACGACTTATACGAATAATTGGTGGAACGGGACGTACGATGGTGTGGGAGCCTGTAACTAAGCTATCGCATTAGGAGACAAACCTCCTTACACCACGGAAGAGGAACGGAATGCAAAGATTGCGGAAGCCCGTTTTCTTAGAGCTGTGTATTATTTCAATGCGGTGGAACAATTCGGAGCAGTGACAATGCTCACAGAACCCGTAGTAACGGAAACACTGACCTACTCCCCCACCCGCACCGATCCGATGACTATCTATCAGGAAGTTATTATCCCCGATTTGAGATTTGCATCCGAATGGTTGCCAACAGGTACGCATGCAACAACTACCACCCCGACAAAGAAAGCTGCTCTAGGTTTTCTGGCTAAAGCCTGCCTGCAGACGTACGAATATGGAAGCACCGAATATTTGCAGGAAGCTCTGGATGCAGCCAAAAAATTGATTACCGATTGCAAAACTGGCGGTGGGAAATACAATACGTATATGTATCCATCGTATAGCGAGGTGTTTAAAGAGAGCAACAACTGGGAAAACAAGGAAGCTCTCTGGAAGCATCGCTGGTATGCAGGAGCAGACGGACACGGATCAAGCAACGGGAATTATAAGTTGAATCGCAACGACGAGTATTTCTTATGTAATATCAATAAATTCGGTGCACGTGAAGACAATCAGGAGACACGGCTTACCTGGGAAGGCTCAATTACCGGTATCTTTATGCCTACGCAGCATTTATTGAGTTTGTATGTGCAGAAAGACGGAACATTAGACCCCAGATTTCATGAATCGTTCACTACAGAGTGGAACGCGAACAAGAATTACACTTGGGACGAAAGTGCCGTGCACATGTATGATAAGAAAGAATCCGTCATTGGCAAAGCTCTGAATAAAGGTGACTTAGCCATTAAATTCATCATGCCGCAAGACATGGATTATGCTACAGAGAAGCAGAAAGAACATATTTCTGATTATTTGCTGATTGATTATCATCATGTATATAGTGATGACAATCATAATGTGAACATGAATTATGCGTATACAAACGTCACAGGCAATTACAAGAATGACGGCACGAACGAGAATCAGTTCCGCTACTATTATCCGTCACTGAATAAACATAACAGCAGTAATTATTATGTAGCCAATGCTTCCAAACAGAGAAATGGTAATCTGAATGCAACATTTATCATGCGTATGGCGGAAGTTTATTTGATTGCGACAGAAGCTGATATTTACCTGAATGGCGGGACGAATGCAGCCGGATATATCAACAAGGTTCGTGAACGTGCCGGAGCAAATCCGCTCACAGGAAGTATTACAGTGCAGGATATCTTAGACGAAAGAGGCCGTGAACTTTGCGGAGAATATTGCCGCTTCTACGACTTGAAACGGACAGGAATGTTTAAGAACTCGGAGTATCTGGAGAATACTCATCCGGACCTGGCCCGGTTCTTCCATCCGAATTATGCGTTACGTCCCATTTCAACTACTTTTACAGCTACGATCACCAATGGTAGTGAGTACCAGAATCCGGGATATTAAATAGATATTTCAATATGTACAGGTGCTGTGGAGTCAATCCTGGCACCTGTATATTATCATAAATTCAGGTTTTAACCTCGCGATTGAATGACTCCGAATGTGAGAAATGTTTCTTTCTCCACTCATTATATAATAATGAAGGAAGAGTATATATAATCATTGCGCAGCGTCGTATTTGTTTTTTAGGTTCACTAAATATACGATAAATAAACTCTGCATGTATATTGACCACCCATTTAGGAGCACGCTGTACACTACAGCCACTATAAAACTTAAAGGCTGCTCCAATGGCAATCATTACTCCCTTTTGTAAGTATAGTTGCAAACGGTTCATAAAGATTTCCTGTTTAGGAGCTCCTAATGCCAGCCAAATTATTTCTGCTCCGTCCTCTTCTATCATCCGGGCTATCAACGGATAATCAAAATCTTCTACATCACAGAATGGCAATTCATAGAATGTCATATCGTTTATCCGTTTATCTATCTTGGATAGGTTAGCTTGTAGTCCGTCCAGTACCTTTTGTGATGCTCCCATAAAAAACATCCGGTATTTCTTCTGATGGATAAAATCCATAAATATGTCACTCCCTGTATATTGGGAACATTTTATGCCGTAAATCCAGCGGAGGTAAATAGGCACATAACCGCTATCACAAATGGAAAACATGCTACTATTAACAACATGCATATACTCCGGATCTCGATTGACAATGTTCAATATTACTCCATCAGCTACACAAATGTAGCCGGCGGCATTCTGTTGGAGCTGTTTGTCAACAGCGGTAAAAATACGAACTTTATCAAATTCGTAATTGATATTAAAGTATCGCTCCATAAAATAAAAAAGAGATTATATATACCCCACCAATGAATAGACGAGATCTCCAACCCACTCATTTAATAACTCTTGCCACTTTACGGCAGCTTTCCAGTCCGGATAAAAAGATCGATGGTTTATAGTTGTCGGTTTTACGTATGTATTGACCGGATATATATCCGGGTGTATTCCAACTTTAGCAAAGCATTTCAAGCTACGTCTCATGTGTGTAGCTGAAGTTATAAGAATACATTCTTTCTCTGTTATCTGCTCCGCTTCAAGAATTTCACGGGTATATTTTGCATTCTCACGAGTATTACAGGCTTGCTGTTCTAATATGAAAGCGTCACGAGGAATGCCTATCTCTGCCATATAATCAAGAAACAACTCTTTATCGGAGCTTCCTCCTTCTTGAATGATGGAGGTAGGATCACCGGTAATCAAAATTCTTTTGACGATTCCTTTCTTCCAGAGCCTTACCGCTTCCCAAAGTCTGTCTGCCCGGTCAAGTTCGTATTTCATTTGTCCTGTTTCTCGGTTCATAAAGGCAAAACCACCCATAACAATGGCTACTTTATAGTGCTTGGCTGTATCTAGTGGAATGGAAGTATATTCTTTGACTGTGCAGTATTTGATGTAATCTATCAGGATATTATTTGTGAAGATTATAAATAAGGTAATACTACTAATGACAGCTATTCTTCTCCATAATTTACGCTTAAAGACAAGAAAGGAAATCAGGAATAATAATATCCATGCAATAGGGGAAAGGAAGAAGTTTAAGAGTTTGGATAGTTCGAAAAACATAAAAAACAAGTCTTAAAGCACTAATAATAATGGAAACATACAACCTATTCTTTTATCAATATTACTAATACATACAATTCTCTTCCCTAAGTATCCTAGTAAACAAACTATTCCACTTCTCATAAACGACTTCAGAAGAATACTCCTTCTTTAATTTTTCAAAAGCCTTTTTTCCCAAGTCGTTTGCCAGTTTGGGATTATTCCACAAAGCAACAATTTTTCTCTCCAAGTCATACACATTGCTAGGCTCGAATAAATATCCGATACTTCTCTCACCTTTACCTATAATTTCTGTAAATCCACCATGATCAGGAGCAATCGTACATTTATTAAAACGTGCAGCTTCCAAAATGCTCATAGGAAATCCTTCATACCATTTACTTGCCATCACAAAAAAAGAAGCTTTTCGATAAAAACGATCCAATGCTTCACCAGATAAGTATCCCATCCACCTGCAATTATCAGGTAGCCTTTTCAAAAACAGATCCTTATCTCTCAATTCTCCTGCTAAATTAAACCGAATTTCCGGATGATTCTGCGCTACTCCAAGAATTAAATCTATACCTTTCTCTCGACTCAGGCGTCCGCAATAAGCCACATAGTTATCATTTACCGTCTCATACCCCGAATTCACATCCACAGAATTAGGAATCACAACTATTTTATTCTCATCAAATCCTGCTTCTATCATTTTTTGTTTCTGAAACACTGTAATACAAGCAAAAAAATCCACATTTTTTTTATAAGCCCCCATCCATCGGGCAGAGACATTCCGGAATGTATACCCAATAGATCTAATATATGAATGTTCACAGTTATATCGAATACAGTTCCACTCATGCTTTCTTTGTAAACATATCTCACAAGGCTTTCCCCCTCGCATAAAAAGGCCTGTAGGGCAAATCAGACGAAAATTATGAATAGTCATTATTACTGGAACCTTAACTTTCTTACATTCAAAAAGGGCCGCTGGACTAATGAAAGGGTAGAGGTTATGCACATTTACTATATCCGGCTTCTCTTGTTCTAACATTTCACGCATTCCACATATTCCACCTAAAGAGTAAATACCTGAAAAAAAGCCCCTAACCTTTCCTATAAATGTTTCACGACTTCCCTCTGTAGTCAGACGATAGAAAACAACTTCATGCCCATGTTCACGAAACATTAAAGCTATTTTGTCAACAACAGCCTCTTCACCACTATATTTACCATAATTATTATGAACGAGAAGAATTTTCATCAACTATCAAAATTAAGAAATTAACTATATATACCTAACTTTGCATGATTTACTTCATCTTTTAGATGATGATGAAAATCGAAGCATTGCAACAACGTTTAGGATTCTAACAATTGCTCAATAGCATTAGATATATTCTTCGCTGTATTCAGTGGATTATATTCCGCTTCAATTCTCACAGATTCCTTTCCAAAATCTCTCAAATCTACCGAATGAAAATAAGATAAAGCGTGTAGTAGAGAAGCCTTATCTAAAGAATCGAACAATACACCATTTTTACCCTCATACACCAATTCCGGATAGCATCCATTGTATATAGAACACGCAACAGGAAGTCCACACGCCATTGCCTCTGGCATAACCAAGCTCCAATTATCTTCCAATGTAGGAATTACAAAAACGTCAGCAACAGCATAATAGTTACTTATCTGGGAATAGTCAATATTCCCCATAAACGATATGGAATCAAAAATACCATAATTACTAATAAAATTATTCATCAAAGGTCCGTCGCCAACAATCAACAGATGATCATTTGGATAAACTAAAATGTGTTCTTTCCATGCATCCAATAAATAAGCAACACCTTTCAAAGGTATCAATCGACCTACATACAAATATATGATTTCCTTTGTTTCAAGATGTAACTTCACTTTAAAATTTTCTTTTTCTTCATACTTCATAGCCTTTACACTTTCTGCCAAATTAAGACTATCAGCACACATGGCACCCTCAAAAATCACATCTGAAGAAACCCCTTGAGAAATTAAATATTGTTTAGTTAAAGAACCATTCACAACATAACCATCTACAAATAAACTAATAGACTTTCTATATAACCTTCTCCACATTGGACAATTTCTTTCCGTATGAGCTGTACGTTCATAGGCTATCAATATCGGAATCTTATGAAAAATAGCATATAACAAAGCCCATGGAGTAAACTGAAAAAAACCTTCTGTAATAATAACATCAGCTTTAACAGACCTAATTAACTGATATAGCCCTTTCGGAAAAGGTATAGAAACACCAGAATTTGCAAAATCATCTTTTTTACCAACAAAAATCTTCTTTTCTGCTAATAACCCTAAAGCATTATTTCCTAAAGCTATTTCTATTTTATCTATACATCTTTGAGGTACTCTCTGTTTACTATATATCAGATAAAAATTATCATGATAAAGCTTGTTCAATTCGTCATATAAAGGTATACGATAATCCAAAAAGGAAGGATTAACCCAAAGAATTTTTTTCATGTTTAAAATCTTTTATCACACTCATATAATAATTTTCAACTGCCTGAATGATAGCTTCAGTCGAAAATTTCTCTTGTATTTTATATAAAGCATTCCTTTTCATTTCAGCTACACTATCTTTATCTGATGTTAACGCTTTATTAATACACTCTGCCAACACTTTTGAATTACGAGGTGCAACCAAGAAACCATCTTTACCATTCGTTATTATTTCAGCCATTCCCCCATTTTGACTTCCTATCACCACATTGCCAGCCAACATAGCTTCCAAACAAACTAAAGGCATATTCTCCCACCATGAAGGAAAACAGGATATTTTAGCTTGCGAATAAAGTTTTTGTAGCTCTTCACGAGGTAAACTTCCATCAAAAGAGCACCAATCAAAATGATTTTCTTCAACATATTTTTTTAAATTCATAGCATAAGTACCCCATTTTCCAACAATTCTCAAAGTTACTGGAATGTCTTGTTCCCTTAACATACGACATGCTTCAACTAGATCTCCAACTCCTTTTTCTTCTGCTACAGTCCCCACATATAAAATCGAATTCTCAACATAATCATTCTTTTCAGTTTTCCATTTTGAAATTTCTATAGGATTATATATGACTTTTATATTCTTAGTCATTTGAGACACATAGGTTAAAGACCATTCTTTCAGACTAGTAGAGCAGGACGTAATATAATTAAACTGTGTCAAAATAGACAATTCCCTTTTACCAATCCAATAATCATAAAAATGTCTAACACTAAACTTTTTCACGCCCAAGTTACTCCTATCTAGCAAAGTCGGTGTATGAAGACGAATAATGACTGGAATATTGCAGTTCAATAAATAGTATGCCTCTGCACCATATTCCGCAACTTCAATAATATCAACATTATTCAATTGTCGTATCTGTTTTAGAATTTTTCGTCTATAAGAAAGAAAACGATACAAACAACGCATTTTCTTTATCGAAGAAACCCTTTCTATCCCCGACAATACAAAATCTCCACCAGACAACCTAATTACCCTTATTCCATCCTCCTTCTGATTACTAAAACTTCGCGTATCATCAGAAGCGCATATAACTGTTATTGAATGTCCTCTGCGCAATAAATTTATAGCCGTCTCATGAATATAGGAGGCTATGCCACCGCCACGTAAGGTAGGTGGATATTCTCGGCAAACAAAAACAATATGCATATTATCGTAATTTATAAAACAAATAAGAAGAAAACTTATTAGGTAATAAGCTTAGACAGATTATAGGAAAAAAAATCTTTAATTTTCCTCCAAACTTAATTGCTTTAAACGCCAATTTAAATGCTTGGTGCCCTTTTTCTACTTCGATCAAAATCACAGCATGAATTTTATACCATTTGATAATAAACTCCTTAAACTGGCGTTTAAAAATCCCCTCTTCCATACTGATATATAAAGCCAACAATTCATCCAATATATATTTTTCTCCACCTGATCTCATTTTTATTTTACTAACATTTGTATCCAATACTGTTTCAACATAGCAAGCTAACGGACGCTTTGAATAAGCTATTTTATTATGAACAGCCAATCGTGCCCACGTCAACAAATCTTCTCCTGAATTTATACCTACGGGAAATCCACCAATGGCTTGTATTACTTTCTTTTTTACCATTATCGAAATTGAGCAAATAGGAGGATGGGAACAACTAGCAACTTCAAAATAATTCGTCAGTATTCCGTCTTCTTCCTGAAAAGGAACTTTACGGATTATTGTATTTATTGTTTCTCCACAAATATTCCGAAAGACATAATTGCATACATATACACTACATACAGGATATTTACAAAATAGCTCATATTGTGTTGATAGATACTCCGGATGCCATTCGTCATCTGCATCAAGAAATGCCACCAATTCATATTTTGCTTCTTCAAGACCTTTATTCCGAGCTGCAGAAACCCCCTTATTAGTTTGGTGAATGATTCGGATACGTGTATCATATATCTTTTCTACTTCCAACACACTATGATCTGTACTTCCATCATCTACAATTACAATCTCAAAATATTGAAAAGTCTGCTGCAAAACAGTACGCAGAGTATTGGTTATTTGCTTCTCATTATTATAAAGAGGTATTATTACTGATATCATCTACTTCTCCTTATTTAATCCTAGCATCATTCCATAAAATCCGAAAGGAGCAGAAAGTGTTGCCATCGAATAATTTACCACATTATCCGAATACAATGTTAACAACACACCCGCCATTGTACTTCCTGCTGTTATCGCACACATTCGTACAATACTTCTACGATTTCTAATATAAATCAAGAAGCTATGAAGTATAGCACTAATTCCAACTAACAAGTACAATATAAGCCCTATAACACCATTGTCACACATCATCTGTACGTAATCACCGTGAGGTACCTTTAATCCTCCAAAGATATAATGAGTATACATATAGTTTTGCGTACATCCAGTACCTGATCCCAATATTTCTTTCTTATCATAAAAACGTCTTATCAAATGCTCCCACATCGCAAAACGGGCATTACTCTCTATATTATCTTTACTAATTTCCCCTTTTTGTAATTGTTCAATACTGACATCATCATTCTTAAACATTTTCTGTTTTAATCGAGGGATACTAAAAACCAAAATGATAAATAATAGGCAAATTCCTATAATAACAGGCAACGATTTTAGCCGGTAACGAATAAAGAAAAAAGTCACTATAGCTAATGCAATCCCCATTATGCTAGTACGAAAGACCCATATAAAACAAGGAAGAATGAAAAGAATAAACCAACACAAATTCTTTTTATCTCTTCCTCCATAAAAATAAAAAGCTAATGAGAAAATACAGATAGAAATAAAATGAATAGCACAAGCTGTTCCATACCAGAACACACCAGGGACAAGCAAACTAATTCCCGGTATAAAAGAACAAATAAGACAAACTATAGCTATCCATCGAGCCCAGAGCCCTGCCTTTAAAAACACCTCTTCATCATATACCACGGCTGAAGCAAACAACATGAGACACAGAGGATATAAATATTTCATAATCACTCGTAAACCATACATTACTGATGAAGAATAAAAAAGTCCAATCAGTAACCAGATGATATAAGACATGTAAAATATACTTACTATATTCCACACAGGCTTTCGCTTCACGACCAGTAACCCAATCAAACAAAAGATTTCGAGCACTAAAAGCCTAACAGCCATCAAATCAAGTACTCCCGGAGCAGAGAATGCCAATAATCCAGTGGAAAAAGTTAATATCCAAAATAATTCCGGTCCATCAAGGCTAAGCCATTGCTTTCTATTCAATGGATGTCGTACTATCCCATAACGCTGAAATAAAAACTTAATCCCCAACCCAGTAATAACAATAAAATAGAAATAATTCAGTAGATACATCTGAATAAATTAACAAATGCGTTGATATAAATTACAGAATGCCATGGTATATTTTTCAAAATTAAATTGAAACGCATAAGAAAGTGCATTTTGTGAATATTGAACCATTCTTATCCGATTCTCCAGTAGATATTGCACTTTAATTACCACATCTTCTACATTCTCTTTTTGATGTAACAGACCTACAACTCCATCTTTCACAACCTCAGACAGCCCACCAACATTCGAAGCCACCACTATACAACCACGCGCCATGCCCTCAATCGCAGTTAGACCAAATCCTTCACTACGCGACGGCATTAAAAGAATATCTATTTTATCATACAATGCTTGAAGAGTTGATTGTTCCTGCCGCCCAGTCCATTCGATACAATCATTCACTCCCAATTTTAAAGCTTGTTGTTGCATTATCGCTTTTTGTGATCCATCCCCCACTACCAACAGATGAATAGCAGGATATTGTAAATTCAATTTTGCGAATATCGGAATAACTAAATCCATTCCCTTAATCCATTCCAGACGACTTACTACACCTAACGTAATCATTCCATTAGAAAAATTCTTCTTATTCTCACGAATATGAATGTAAGAAGGTAAGGCGTTATAAATAGTAAAATGATTCCTTTTCTTTAAAACAAAATCAGAGTTATAAAGCACAGAACTACCAAAAAAAGATTCTTCTGCCCGTAGAGTAATGCAAGTAAATGCACGTACGCAATATTTCTGAATAAAATGTATCAAACACAAATTAGGGTAAATATCTGCTGCAGTATGCACAGTGGCTATAATATTCTTGATACCCAGTAATCTCAAAAGAAGAATAGGAATAGCACCTGGAGCCATATATTGCACATGAACAATCTCTGGGTGGACAATCTTGATCACCCTACGTAGACCTTTAAACAGATATAACACCCCTTTCCAACCTCCAATTCGCTCACCACTCGGATTCAAACAAATAACCTTGCATCCTGTTTCTTGGTAACGATACACCATCTCTTGACTATATTCAAAATAGCAAACTACAACAACTTGATGTCCCCTTTGTACTAATGCCTGCACAAGACTCAATGTTTGAATTTCAGTACCTCCAGTGAGAAGGCAAGGAATACAGACAACAACTTTCACCTATTTATAATAATTTAGATTTAAACTTATTTTAAAGAGCATTAAGGCACACCGTCCTCATAGCTCCAAGTATCGCTTATATACTTCTACTGTTTTATTTGCACATGCTTCCCATGTAAATTTAGCAGCTTGTGCTACACACAATTCCTTCAGTGATAAAACATCAATAGATTTATTCTCAAATCGTTCCATCCATCCACTTATGGACTGTATATCCTCTGGAAGAACATAAATCGCAGCCTTTCCGCCAACTTCAGGCAAAGAACTATTACCACAAGTAACAACAGGAGTTCCTGATGCCATAGATTCTAAAATAGGCAAGCCAAACCCTTCATACTTGGAAAGAAAAAATGTCGCACTAGCACCTGAGTACAATTCACTCAATTCTTCATTCTCAATATTTGAAACAAAATGAATTTTATTCTTCATATTCCCCTTACTGAATTTATCAACAATGTCTAAAGGAGGATTACTCCATACTAGAACCAAATCATGTTCAGGCTGGTGTCGCAAAAATGCGGTATAGGCTTTTAATATTGAAATTGTATTTTTACGTCCAGTACTACATGATACGGACAAAAAGAATGGTCTATTTTGAGTATATGCATTAGATACATTTATTCTAGGTTTGAACAATCGATGATCAATCCCCCATGGACAAACGTATATCTTATCTCCATCTATATGCATATATTCCATTATTTCTTTCTTTGAATTTTCACTACAAGTAATAATAGCTTTAGCCTTTTGAGCTAGAAAAGGATAGTTTTTACGAGCCAAACTATGACCTAAGAATTCTTCCGGATAAGAAAAAAACATAGCATCATGGATTGTCACAATACACTTTTCAGGCTTATATACATATTCAAAATTATGTGGTATATGCATTATATCATATCCAATAAAGGACTCTCGTATAGGAAATTTCGCAAAAAATCTATTCCAGTTATCCCTATGTGGTAAATATAAATGCGAACATTTGAAAGGCAGTCCTGTATTACGTCCACCAATACCTCTCATATTTTGTGAATATAGTTTAATCTCAAAAGGTAAACCATTCGTATTTGCCAATGTTTGTATCAACTCTAACGTTGTTCGTCCGATACCGTTCACCTTACCTGACACATAATAAGGGACTATAGAATTTACATCAATAAGAAGTTTCTTCATGACGTTTTATTTGCAAATAATGAATTACTTTTTTCTCCCATAAGATAGCTTGAATAAAATATTCTTTATTCGATGAAATTATTTTTTTCAGATATGCAGAAGCAAGCACGATTCTTGACATCCATATGCTTTTTGAATATCCTACTGTTTCACGTTGTAGCAAAGCATATCTCCGCAATTTTATTTCATCATCCGTTATTTTTTTAGTTGATTGTCCACCATAATGAACTATTTCAGCATACGGATAGTAAAAAGTTTGATAATGGAATTTAGCAGTTCTATAGCCAAATTCAGGTTCTTCCCCATAAAACTCTATATTTTCATTTAACCCACCCATCGCCAAATATTCTTTTGTACGCACCATCATGCACGCGCCAGATACCCATCCAACTTGTCGAATAACTTTTTTCTTCCGTGGAAGCCCTTTTATCCCGAAACATTTTTCAACAAAAACAGAAGGCAGTATTCTATACAATCTAAAACATAGACAAAAACATGCACGTAATCCAGGGTTAGGATATCCTGAAGATTGAATACTATTATCCATATTCAATATTTTAGGACCAATACAAATCACCTGATGAGATAACGAGCTAAAAAACGAAACCACTTTTGCAGATTATCTCCTGACACCAATGTATCACTATTTAATAACAGTAGGAATTCTCCACGAGCGATTTTAGCACCTTGATTATTTGCTATTGCAAATAAAAAATTAGTTGTATTCTCTACAAGTATCACACTTGGATATTTCTCACGAATCATTTCAACAGAACCATCAGTAGAATGATTGTCCACTACAATAATTTCAAAAGAATAATTTAAAATCGACTTATAAATAGAAGCAATACAATTATCCGTAAGTCCTTTCGTATTATACGATACAATGATGATGCTTAATTTACAATCTATAAGATTCATTTACTAATTAGTTGATTATACAATTCTAATAACATCCCGCAATGCCTTCCAATAGACACAACACCCTTATTTACTCCCATCAAATGAACTACTGAACTATCCAGAATAATATCTTCCATTTTGTTTTTTAAAGCCTCTGCACTATTAGGAGTTACTAACCAGCCGTTTACTCCATCCTCTATCTGCATTTCCGCACCTCCACAACGTGTAGCAATAACAGGCTTTCCCATAGCCAATGATTCGGCTATATTTAATCCAAAAATTTCCAAAACAATAGAAGGAGATAAAGAGACATGCATATTCTTTATTTCATCAGGTACTTGTTCCGGATTGACTTTCCCATGCCAAACAATACGAGAATCTTTATGATATTTCTTTTGCAACCGAGTCATATATTTACATTCACCTTTATTACCTACCCCACCTATTAAATGTAATTCCACACCAGACTCTCTCAAAGCATGAAAAGCCTGCAATAATACATGAATACCTTTTACATAACAAATTCGTCCAACATAGAAAAACCTTATACGACTATTTTTGATAGAAGAAAAAGATGGCATATTATAAGGTATAGGAATTCCATGAGGAATCACCCGTACTTTCTTTTCATCTAATCCAGCACGTATCATCACATCTCTTATAGCATAGCAAGGGGCTATCATATACGTACATTTCTCCGCAATAATGCTCCATTCTTGCAGCTTCCGATTGATAGATAATGCAGTCTGTCCAATAGGAGTAACAAAAGGTATGAATGGCTTTCTTTCTAAATATTTGCCTAAAGAAAGAAATTGTTGCATTGGTAATAATTTCATCAATGGATACCAATATTTGCCACTTCGTATATTACGTAACATACATGGCAAACAATTTATATGAGATACTGAAGCCTGGCAAATTTCATCCTTCATGTTCAACAATGTTCCAGCTGGACAAACAATGCCACCATGATGAGAAGTAATAATAACTGGAATATGTAAAGTCTGTCCAATAGTACACATTAAAGCTTTTTGACTATGGGCATGAATTATATCCGGACCGATCATTTTCACCAATTGTTGCAGTCCATCAATTCCCTTTTTCCCTATTTCATATAAGTCAATGTTTTTATAGCTCTTTTTTTCAATACCACTATTATTGTTCAAAAAAGAAAAAACTACTAAAGACCGTTGTTGACGTATCATTTCGTCAACAATATTTTTCACATAGACTTGTCCTCCACCATAGGTAGAGAAGAAATTACCAGAAGCTACTTGGAGAATACACATTATATAAATGAGTTCACTGTACCTTTGAAAAGGTTTAATCAAAAAATTATTTCTTTTAAATATTTTCCGCTATTCATTGCATCCAAAACAAAGCGTTTCTGTTGTTGTTCCAAATAACACTTTATACCAACTTTTTGAATAAGCATATTTTCCACTAAACTTATAAATTTGGGGGTTATTAATTCTTCAACTTTGAGCTCAAAATTATAATGTCCATAGGCATAATAAGCCATTCCACTCCCCTTATTAGAATAAGTAACAAATAAAGTTGGAGTGGCTGTAGAGATTCCTCCTACACAACAATGCATACGAGCAGCAATCAATAAATCCATCTGCTGTATATATCCCTTTGTTTTTGCAGCCCCGATAAATGGTGGTAAAATAGAAATTCGTTGTTTATGTTCTGATACTTCTATATATTTATTCATAAATATTATATCATTTTGGTTACTTTCTTGACTAACAATCACATGAGGAATGCAAACAAAATGATAATGAGAGTTAGATAGTAGTATTGAATCTAATTGCTTAAACAATTGTAAGAGAAATTGTTCTCTTTCATTTAAACTAATAGAATGAACTATAGATAAAAAACTTAGATTTAATCCAATGTAAGTTTCTCCTATCGTCTTATAAAAACTAATATTCGTATCGGCTTCCATGCAAAAAGCAGGATCTGCAATCAATCTAATAGTAGATAATAATCGTGTATCTTGTTGCAAATATTGATAAGAAAGTTCTTCACGTATATTGATTAAATCACATTTAGTCAGATTCTCGAAAACTAAATTACGTATTTTAGCATCATGAAACGGGCCAACAGAAGCCCCCCACAATATATATTTTTTTTGAGACAAATGAGTAATTTCTCCTATCTTCATTAAATCAACTAAAAGATTATATATTTTTCCATCAGGAGATTCACAAAAGTTATCCCCTCCACATGAAAGAATTATATCATATCTTTTTCCTATAGTTACACTCATACGAACAGGGCTTCCCTTTCCTATATGAAAAAAACGCCTTAATACCCCTTTTAGCAAACGATAAAAAGTAAATCTATTCTTATAAGGAATAAGGTGTATATCTTGCGGAAGTACAGTTGCATCATATTCCCTATCATCAGAAGCAACAAAGATTTCACTATTTGGAAAGAAAGTTCTCAAAATTCGGTAACTTCCTCGAACAATAGCCTCACATCCATAATTTAGTAAAGAACCAGTACCTACTATTAAAATATTCTTCTTACTACTTGACATATCGCTTTATACGTTTATTTACGCTCCATATCAACTTATCCCAATATGTAGAGGGAGGAAGACATTTGTCTATTATAACATAAAATGAAAATTCACCCTTCTTCATTAGTCTAAAAAAGATTTTACGTTTCCGACTTTTCTTGGGGCAAACAAAGGCAGACTCATTATATTTACCAATAACAGAATCGTCCACTGTCATACATACCAATTGTAATGAGTCTGCCAACATAGCTATACTTTTTTCATTAAACATACAAAGTAAAGAAACCCCTCTATCATCATTCCATTGCGGTAAATAATGCTCTATCCCCCATGCGTCAGCAATTGTCATTTCACTTTGACTTCTAAACCCTTTAACAAAACAATGATAACACGATGGACGCAAATATAAATCAGACAAAAATCCTTTCATAAAAGAATTCTCCCAAGCTATAGATGAAAAGACAACCGAATTTTGCTTTCCATTAGCTATCCTTTCCTTAAAAGTAAGAGCAAAACTAAAATTTTTCCATCCCGTTGATTTTGAACGAAATTCTATTTTTTCTATAATAACTTCTTTAGAATTCTGGTAAGACAAAGTTAAATCCTTCTTCTCTTCTCTACAGGAAAGTACATCCCTCAAATAGTGCCTCCAGACTTTTAAAGAAGGTACTCCATGACAAACAAAATCAACCGTCAGTAAATTCTCATATTCTCTTCCTAAAAAGTTTTTCAACCCAAGAATTTGGCAAGGTGTACCCGTAAATAACACTTTACGTCCTTTATTTAAAAAAAACCTTGCTTGCTGATAAGTATTCCCAATTCTACTTTGCACATACTTTGACCCACGAAATGCAGCCAGTCCCTCGATTGTTTCAGTGTAATCATGTACAACCTCCCATTGTTCATTGAATCTTGCTCCAAAAACAATTCCTCCTTCAGATAATATTTGTTCTGCAATAGAAGTAAATATACCTCCCGATGAGCTTTCCATGCGAACCTTTTCATTCGTATTTTTAGCAACATAAACTTTCACAGGATTCCTCGAACATTTTTGATGGATAACAGCACATACTCTTTCACATGCCCCACATCGTATACATTTGACTTCATCTATCTGGGGATATACAAATCCCTCCTCATCTTCAATCATTTGAATACATCTTTGCGAACATATATTCATACAAGAAGCACACCCTGTACAATATTTAGGAGGAATATTCATTTAGCTTTATATAAATCACCAATTCTCTGGATAAAATCCTTCATTCCCTGTGTAAACAAAAACATTAGAATGAAATTAAACAATGAATATGAAGATACAATAATTACTCCATATAATAATAAATTATAGAAGTTCAAATAGGCATCAATCTCTATATAAAAAGATAAATAATCAATCAAAAAAACAGATCCAAATACCAATAATAACAAAAACATAAACTTTTTCCAATAGAACAAATATGATTCATGAAATCCTTGTTTAAACAGAAAATAAGGTTTCCATAACAATATAATAGCGACTTGACTCACAATTCCACCTAATAATATACCCACAAGCCCCCAATAATAACCTGCAATGACAGCTAAAATTATATTTAAAGAACTTTCTAATATTGGTGCCCATACATCTTTAAATAATCCATAACCAAACAGAAATTGTTCATAAATTCTACGCATCAAACCTATAAACATTGTAAAAGAAATAATCAATAATATATTATGATCTAGTAAATACTCACATCCCAACCATAAGCAGATAAATGGTTCCAATAGTTTATTCAATGAAAACCAGACTATCCCACCAACATAGATACGAATAGTCATTAGTTCCCAAAAAACACGTTGTATCTTCAAGCCTCTTCCTTCTGCAATCAAGTTCCCTACGCTAGCAGTTGTACTTGCTAAAAATGTTCCTAATAAAATAGCTATTTTAGATGTTATAATTGTATAATTGCCATAAAATGCAACCATTTCCAAGGAAGTATAGGTATAAATAATAAAAGGAACAGTCTGAAACTGACCGAACTCACCAACTTTATGCACAAATAATTGCTTCGTATATTTCATCACCTCCGGATACTTTTTAAATAGAAGTTTCCCTTGTCGCACTTCCGACTTTAACCAAGGATATACTTGATTAATCTTCCAATTCAATATACAAGAGTAGATAATTCCAAACAAAAGTTCAATAACTACCCAAACATAATAGTTCCCAGTATAATAAGCTGACGCCATCTGAATGATAGTCTTTATAATACTCGCCGTTTGGAAATAAGCTGTAACCACATAGTTTTTCTGATCTGCTCCTAACAATGTTTGCTTATAATTAGCAAAGTAGCCAATCAAAGAAGAAGCTAAGAAAGAAAAATAGGCAAAGAAGATGAGAGCCAAATCAAACTCTGTATTGGGAAATATAAGTGGAAGAAAACAAGCTAATATACATCCGGCTATTAATATGATCCACCCTATCCAGCGATATAAATACCCAAATACCGAAATAATCTCATTTATCTTAACCTCATCATGATCGAACAAGGGCTTATAAAGTACATATCCAATAGCGCTACCAATACCTAACTCTGCCAAATTAAGAAAGCCCAATAAATTTTGGAGAGTTCCTGTCAACCCAACAAAGTCTGCTCCTAAAGTATCAAGAAATATCTTGCGGGAAAAGAAAGACAATGCAAGAGTTAGAAAGTAAAAGATCAGGTTAACCCTTGCGTTTAGTAATGACTTCTTTACACGCGATTCCTGTTGTACCATTACTCTAATACCAATTATTTGCCTTTGGAATAATACCCGTTATAATCACGTTTACCATATCCATAATAGTATCCATACTTTTTCTTCTTCATATTGATACCATTCACAACAATCGCCATTTCAGGCAATTTCTGTTTTTTCTTCAGGTCATTAATTAGTTCAAAATCATTTTTATGTGAATAATCTGCCCTACAAATATATAGAGTAGCATCTGCCAGACGACTGGCTATCAATGCATCACTCACCAACCCAACCGGAGCACTATCCAAAATGACGTAATCAAACTCTTCCGCAAGACACTTAATCGCTTCATCTAATACCGGACGAGCTATCAATTCCGCCGGATTAGGAGGAATTGTGCCTGCCGGTAATATATAAAGGTTAGAATTATCTTTTATTGGAATCAACAACGAATGCAAATCAACGTTGCTACTTGACAAGTAGTTAGTAATACCTTTCTTTGCTTTCATTTCTTCGTGAGAAAATCCAAAACATTCCAATAATTTTGGACGACGAATATCAAGCCCGACAACTACCACCCGTTTATCCAATAATGAGAGACTCACTGCTAAATTTGTTGCAACAAAAGTTTTTCCTTCCCCACTTATAGTAGAAGTTACCAATATTACATTATGATCGGCCTTTCCTAACAAGAATTGTAAATTCGTTCGTAAGTTACAGAAAACCTCCGTCATCAAAGAATTTGCATTCTCCCCTTCCTGAACTATCAAGGAAGATTTATTCTTCCTCATATCACGTTCCAGAGGTATATCGCATAAAATAGGAACGCGTGTCAACTTCTCCACATCAGAGTGTCCTTCGATACGATAACGGAAGAAGTTTATCAAGGTAATAACAATTATAGGTAATAATAGACCGACAGCTATTGAAAGAGAACGCATTAATGAATAATTGGGAGAAATAGGACCGCTTATCACAGCCGAATCAATAACCTTCGCCTTATCTGCCGTAGCAGCTAAAGCTATGGAATTTTCTTCTCGTTTTTTGAGTAAGAGCAGATACAAACTGGATTTCAATTCCTGTTGACGCGATATATTCGTAAAAGTTCGTTCCTGAGTCGGAGCACTATTAACACGGTTAGTGTATTTTTTCATTTGCCGATCTACATCCTGTTTTGAAATCATCAATCCATTATATACAGTATTAATAGTACTTGTTATATTCGCACGCATCGCCGTCAGATTGTTGTTCAGCTTCACAATCACCGGATTAGTGGCAGGAGAAGAACGAAGCAGACGATTACGTTGCAGCACCAACTCATTATACTTATTAATAAGTGCCGACAAAGTGACATCCGTCACCCCGATATTAGCAGGTATTACATCATCCTGATGAGACGGATTATTTACGTAATCCTTCAGATACTCCATCAGGCTGAACTGTGTTCCAATCTCCGACCTCTTTTTCTCATATTCAGACGATTCCTGCACATATACCTGTGCATCACTCATATTCATCAAGCCGGATTGCCGCTTAAAGTTCTCCAATTTTTCTTCCGTACTACCCAGTTCCTCATTAATAATAGCAATACGATCATTGATAAATTCTGCAGTTTTCTGGGCTACGCGTTTCTTGTCATCATTCGCATCTCTGTTATACGCTTCAATTAACTTATCCAAAAAGACTTTATCACGTTGCGGAAACGTGGTGCTCTTGGAGACTGTGATGATTGAGTTAGATAATTCTGAGGCCGTCAAGCCTAATCCCGCACTATAACTCATTGCAGTCTGTAAAGTAGGCATAACAGTGACCGTAATATCCTGTCCGTACAGCGGATGTGCATCAGGTCGAAGGGAAATAGTCAATTCTCCCAGCGGTGTTTCGATGATGGTGGGTAACTGACTAATACGTTTTGTTATATCTTTTCCGGCTACTATCCCACTAACCTGTAATATTTTATCAGACTCTTGTACGACATTAAAACTGAAACCATAGTTTAACTTCTCCAAATCCTCCGGTTTCAGTTCCACGCATACCGGACTATTGAAATACAATTCACGTATGGCGAAATTCTCTTCTATCTGATAGGTAATATAGAGTTTCATTTCTTTCACCACTTGCTCTACAATCGTACGGGAACGGAGTAATTCCATCTCACTACCAATATTCTTCGTAGAAGACAAATAACCAATATCCGTCAATGCCATCATTGCCTCATTATTTCCACCCTGCACTTCATCATTAATCATTATCGTGGTACTGACTCTATATACCGGAGTCGCATAACGCAAATAACCCCATACTCCCACCATACAAAGCACTACTGATAAAATAAACCACTTCCAATAACTGAGATAATCCGAAAGTATCCTTTTTAAATCATTCGAATTATCTATCCTTCCCTCCAGTTCTTCTTCTGTCAACAATCTCATCGTTTCCTAACTCTATCTACTAACATTTATCTATCAAACAAAATCAATCCTAACGAGACTAACGAAGTCAGTACAGACACAATACTAACCCAGGGTGTAATATTCCCCATCTTTGCGGAACGTGTTTCTGCCTTACCCGACTCTACATAAATAATATCATTTTGTTGCAAATTATAATAAGGTGAATTCACGATATCCGGGTCATTCAAATTCAAAGCCACCATTTTTTTACGTCCCTGCTCATCCTCCCGCAATAACTTCACCTGATCTTTTTTTCCAAACGGAGTGACATCTCCAGCCATAGCAAGTGCTTCGAATATATTCACTTTCTCATTGGCTACTGTAAATGTATTAGGTCCTTCTACTGCACCAATCACTGTAAACTTATAATTAACCATACGTACATTTACAATAGGAGTTTCATTCAGATAACTCTTCAGTTTTTCTTTGATAGTGGCCTCCGCCTCTCCTTTAGTTTTCCCTCCTAAATGCAATGTACGGAGAATAGGAAAATCAATATTCCCGTCATTATCTACCAGATAGGTCTGTCCCACATTGGCAGAAGAAGATGGAGCAGAGGATGCAGTGGCAGTACTTCCTGTCAACGGGTTGGCGATACTCCCACCCATATTGAACGGGGCGGCCAATTCCGGTTCGGAGTAGCTCACGGTAATCGTCAACAGATCCTTCGGCATAATCCGTGCATCATATAAAGAAGAAGCCTGCGTACCGGTCAGCACCTTTTCTCCCTCATACATATAAGTCATTTTTTTAGAACTTACGCAACCGGTTAGAAGTAAAAAAGAAAATCCTCCAATCAAAACAATATAATTTTTTCTCATATTTTATTTATAGGATTAAGATGTGAATACACTACTCTTAATTTAATATTCAGGAAAATATAAAATGAAGCTCCCAACAATAAATCAATCAAAAGAATCAAGTTGACATTGGCCTTGCCTGCCAGAAAAAGATTTGTACCGATAATCAGGAGATCAAAAAGTAACAAGATAGTTGTCACTTTCTTATGGCTATACCCCAAGTCCAGCAGTTTATGGTGTATATGGCTCCGGTCCGGGGAAAAAAGCGGCTTCTTTCTCTTCCAGCGGGAGATGACTACGCACAAAGCATCATATACAGGAATGAAAACAACCGACCATGCTATTACAATTGCATAATCATTGTTATTCCCCTCCATACCGGGCATTGCATAGTGAATAGCCAGAAAGGCAATGATATATCCCAATAAATTAGAACCGGTATCTCCCATAAAGATTTTCAATTTACGGGCAGAGCAAAGATTATAACGTAAAAAAGCAATTTGTGTACCCAGAACGGAAAAAGCCAATGCGGCATAATGACATGAATGCTCTTTATACAGGCAAATACCTAAAACCAATGCAGCAATGGATACCAGACCGGATGCCAAACCATCCACCCCATCTATCAGATTTATGGCATTTAAGATATAGACAACGAGAAATACCGTCAACAGATATCCGACAAGCGTTGGAATCTCATAAAATCCAAACAAGCCATGCAGATTGTCTATAAAAGTACCGGAAGCTATCATACACAATGCAGCAATCAACTGTATAGCAAACTTATATGACCAACGCATACCTACCAAGTCATCTTTCATTCCCATGATAAAAATCAATGAAGCGCCACAAATCAGAAAAGATAACTCGCGAACAGAACCACCATAGAAACTTGCAACTGGCAAAAAGCTCAATAAAAAAGCCGGAAGAAAACTTACTCCGGCCAGACGTGGTATACATTCTGAATGCGATTTTCTGGAATCGGGAACATCATAAAGCCGTTTCCTTTTGGAAATCAACAAGATATGAGGTATTAACAACAATTCTATAACAATACCTGACAGAAGTGAGAAACTTACTCCTGCCAGGTTTGATGATGAAACGAAATCAAAAAGGGTCATTATATATATTATCGTGTATATGTATAAATGATACGGACACGTGCCGAACGGTTTAACTTGGAATCAAGACTGTTTACATTCTTATCTTTCACTTTCTTCACCAAGTTGGAACCTTTTTGCATGATAAATTTATTATCATCATCTCTGAAGCAATTCATTTGTTTCATCCAGTTCATTACGCTCGTTGCGCGATCGGTAGCCAAACGCTCGTTACGTTCTACGCCAATTTCCACCTTCCTGTTATTATCCTGGCTTGTAGCAAGACCACTCACTTCCACCAGCACTATATTATCTCCATTCAATATGCCATTTATCTTATTTACCATTGCAGAATCGGTAAACTGACGTATATATCCTGTATTGCCAGATACTGCTGCATAGAAATCCGCCAAACTACAAAGTGTAACCGGCACATCCTCTTCAGTAGCATATTTCTTCACAATCTCAAGCCCCTGATGCGCATTCAACTGATAACTTTGCACATCATCATAATTTTCTTTCTTATTAGCAAGACGTTGTCCGGCTGTGGAAGGGTCGATGCGATATCCCCATTTATTGATCTCACTCGGATTACCCGTTACTTCCGAATAAATCGGTGCATAATAATACCCCTCCTTATCCTTAAACGCTTTCATTTCTTCAGCAGTCATAGTCCGGTTTAACGGAGCAGAAGCCATTTCGTAACCACGGAACATGCTGTCATCAAGCTGTGCAGCATTTACTGTAGCAATATCATCAGTCTGCAAATCAGATAAAGCACGGTCATTTCCCAATGCGTCATTTACAGCATCCGTATCACTGAAACGCTTTTGAGTATAAATACCGGAAACCAGATAATCAATAGCATTCACTTGTGCACCTGCTACCGTAGGAGCATCATTGCAACCTGAATAATTATTAGGATAGAACACATAAAATTCAAGAATTCCTGTCTTGGTTTTCGGACAATCAGCTCTCAATTCGTTAATCTGATTATTAATATAGACAATATCCTGCGGACAAGAGTTACAACGATCCCAGCCACGTTTCTTAATATAGTAAGTCAGACCGACTCCTACGCCGAAACACGCATCCCACATATCTGCTTTTCCATCACGACTCGTATAAATATCATCAAAACAAGTTTCCATTCCTTGTGCCCACAGTTTGGCATCTATGCTGAATCCTTTCCCCAAGAAATAGCTATATTGCAATTCCACATTACCACTATAGGTATGACTTTGGTCATAATTCATCCCCCACTGGTTTACCCATCCGAAACCAAGTGAGAAAATCACATGGTGTCGGCGGTCAGGCTTATATCCTCCCAAAAGACTGGTTATATTTGCCATCCCCTGAACAGTAAGATCCCAGAATTTCATTCTGGTCTTGTAATATTCTCCATCGCCTACCATAAAAGGATCACCATAGGAATACATATTATACTGGTCGGAAAAACCTTTCGCCCTGAATCCCTGCATTTGTAACTTAATACCTAATCCCGGCGTAAACCATTTACCTACCCCCATATAGAAATGGGGAGACAAACGATCTTTGAAATTGCCGACTTCCGGAAAATCCGCAGCATAATAAGACCCTCCGAAACCTGCCGTTACAAACCAGTTTGCCCAGAAACGGTTCGTTACTACCCGGTATCTATCATCTGTAGGTTGTTCTTTTGAACTCTCATTCGTCGTGATAACTGTATCTCTCTTAACAACTTCTTGCGCCCGTAACGTTCCCGTCAGGAATAACAAGCACATTCCCCATAAAATAAAAATGTTCTTTTTCATACTCACTCCATTCTTAATTTAATAATTATGCCTATGTCTGTTTAATTATTGTTCAACAGCTTGTATTGTACATCGCAAACGTCAATTACCCGTTGCCGGTGGGTTACGACAATTACAATTTTATCTTTTACATTTTTCTTAAGCGAAGCAATAACTTCTTCTTCTGTCTTTTCATCCAACGAAGCTGTTGCCTCATCGAGAAGCAAGACCTCACCACCGTGAAGCAAAGCACGTGCAATGGCCAGTCTCTGTATCTGTCCGCCAGAAAGCCCCTTTCCACTTTCCTTTAACTCACTATCGAGTCCTGCCGGCATGGTAAAAACAAAATCCGCAGCAGCCTGTCGCAAAGCCTCTTTCATAGCTGCATCATCAGCATTCGGATTCCCTAAAGAAAGATTTTCCCGGATACTTCCGGAGAAAAGATAGTTCCCTTGTGGTACATAAGCTATCCGTTGGCGGAAAGCAGGAGACATTTGAAAGCTATATTTATTGTCCGATACAATAACCTTTCCCTGTTGCGGGGATATCAATCCAAGGATCAATCGCATGACTGTAGTTTTTCCACATCCCGTTTCTCCGGCTATTGCCGTCATTTTACCTTGTTCAAAAACAAAATCTGCATGAATCAGGATCTGCCTGCCGGACTCATATCCGAAAGCTATATCTGAAAACGTTATTCTTTCTATCCGAAAAGACGGCTGAACGAGAGAAGTATCCACCTGCTCTTTTGGTAGCGTCTCCAACTCATACAAACGTTCTAACGCCGTATAGGCAACAATAAAAGTCGGAATACTTGCAGCCAGACCGAGTGCTGGTCCCTGCATCATAGCAACCAGTTGCAGAAAGGCCGTCATAGTACCAAAAGTTATTTCATTTCCATACAGTTGATAAACTCCCCATGAAAAAGCAACCAGATATCCCGCTGCAAATCCAAAGGAAAGTACAGAGTTCGAAAAGATATGAAAACGATTATGAGACAATACATGAACTAACAACGTTTTCTGTTTTTTCGTTAATTCCTTTTCCATGCGATCTTCTATATGCAGAGCTTTCGCTATTCCTGCATTCTGCACCGATTCCTGAAAATACTGCCGCACTGCGGATTGGGATTCTTTAATCAATACAGACAGTTTACGCATCTTTTTGAAGTATAATTTACTCACTAATAATACGATTGGTATAATTACTACCAAGACTAATGTCAATCTGCGGTCCAGAATGAATAGATAAATTATTGCACCTGTCAACTTAAACAGCGTAACAAGGAATTGGGGAAATGTACGTACCATCAATTGAACGATATCACCAATATCCGTTCCTACCCGTGACATGATATCACCACTATGATAAGTCTGCTGCGCTTTCCATTCGGCATGCAGAATTCCGGAGAAATAGTGTAATGACAACCGGTTGTACAATGTTGTCTGATAGCGTACGGCAAATCTGGAAGCTGCTATGGAAAGACCGATGCTTCCCACTTGCAATATGGCCAGGCCAACCAGCAAGAATTCCATCTTTCCTTCTGCCGCATGAGTAGCAACATCAATCACTCTCTTCGATAATACAACAGAGGATAATGAAACACCAACTCCTGCCGTACCTATTACCAAAAGAAGAAAAGAAGATAAACTATCCTGCCATACCAGTATATATAAATACTTCAGCAAATTCTTTATCGTTCGTCCTGTCTTTCCCTCTTTTTCCATCTGAACTCCTTACCTGTTATGACTGCCCTACACACACGCCCTAATTTATGACATACGAAATTTGTCGCTTGTTTCCGGCAATAAGGAGATAAACTGACAGCGCGGAATACTTCCTCCTTTACCCGAAGCAACTTAGCTCCAAGAGTTAAAGAGGCAAACGGTTGCTGTTTCAAGATATTAGTCCGTCCAAAGTTGCCGGTTGATATCATATCCAGATATAACTGCCGCAGTTTTTTCCCGGATATTCCGGTAACCCATCCGACAGGTAAACCAGTTATATCCAGCCCTAAATATTCTAAAGCCAACGACGTAAATACCGGTCCAAAATCTCCAATCCCGGCTTTACGGAGTTCTTTCTGCAAAACACCAAAATCAATGCCAAGTGCATTGGCGCGAAGAAACATACACCAGTCGCATAAATAACGTATGCTTATTCCCTCCTTTAAAAGATGAAAGGCAGGATGAATCAATAACAATTGTGCATTAAATGCCGGTGCAGGAATAAGATATTCTCCGGTATCATTTTCGATGATATGAGTTTCTATATCCAGTCCTTGGGGAGCCAGGTGGTTATAGGCTGCATGTAATTCCACTTCCACACCTTTATAATAAAAAGTATGATGCCAATCGCCATACTCCACTTCTATTCCCCACTTACGAATTGTTTCTACCACTCTGTCATAATCAAAAGGAAAGTAAAGATCCAAATCACCGGGAGCACGCAACAAAGGTTTGTCATACCAGTTTGCCACTCCAATACCTTTCAATAATACGACTTTTATATTTGCTTGTTTGAAACGTTCGTTTAATTCACTCCAAACCTTTCGTAAATGACGATTACATTGCTCAATATATCCGGTACGTCCATACCATTGCAGCAAAAGTTCCTTAGGCGGACAGCAGCCGGCAGACAATTGAGCCACTGCCGGATAGCAAAGTCCGGTTACCGCCTGTTCATGTGCCAATACCAAAAGACGTTGCCAGTCATCTCCTGATAAATTACAGAAATAATCCGACTGTGGCATTCTATTCAATAGACCACACTGAAGTAACTCCCTAAAAGCTACCTCCACTTTATCTGTAATGTTTAAAAGATCATTAACAGACATATCCACCGGCGATCAACAGGCTACTTCTTCCAGCAACCGAAGTTCACGCAATTGCTCAAGCAATTCCATCACATCTTTTGTAGCCTGCGTTTCATCCACTTCGTATGTATCCGTCAATTTTTCCACTAATCGTCGTGTGGTATAAGGCTGTTCTACCAACATCTCCGCCAATAATGCAGCGGAAGGATTCAGTACGATCATCCGTGAATAATCCACTTCTTCCAGCCCTGATACCATTAATATTTTTTCTCCTGCAACCTCTTGTAACAGGATGCCTTCTTTCAACTTAAATTTCATTCGTTCTGCTTTTTATCCTACATAGCTTGTTGTAGAAAGTAAGTATCCTCCACAACCATGCGTGTATAGGAAAACTTTTCATCCAACAATAAGAACAGATTCTCCATTTCAATGACTGACAATCGATTATATGGGTTCCGCCATTACGTTTGATCTGCTCCACTATAGCTATAATGTTGTCAGCAACCACTTTCTCATAAGTACGATTATGGTCACCTCTCATCCAATATTCACCGTTTTCAATTTTTATTAAACGGTGTAAGGTATACCGTCCTTCCCATTGGAAAAGAAAGATGGCACCCGGCTTCAACTCATCTGTCCGGGGAGTTCTCAACACCACTAAATCACACGTATTACGTAAAAATGGATACATACTGTTACCCTTAATACGTAGTACCGCTTTATGTCCATTCTTTAAAGTTTTTGAAATATGCCGGAATAAGGTATTATTATCCATATACCTCACTCCGGCTTCTTCACTTGGGGTAAAGTCCATTTCACAATGGTCTTAAATATATAAATGAGAAATTTAGGAATTCCATTTATAAATCTGATAGAAAATATTTATCAGAAAGCTAGTTATTATTTTATAATTAATTGTCTTGAAGGAAGCTGGATAATCTTTTCTCCTGCTCCGCTACGAGTTTCTACATTTCCTGTATCTTCAGCCACATACTTTTCATACATATCCATGATATCCTGAAGAGTTAATGCTACATACAGATAATGATTTCTATTATATTGAAGAGTCAACTTGTTAATAGGAATTTTATATCCTAATACCGTTTGCTGTTTCGGTTTCTCCACAGCATCTCTATCTCTAAAGCCCATGAATAACAATAAATTTATATTTTCTACATTTGAAAAATTTGTAGAAGGAAAAAATGGATAATTATCACATTGGCTAGATACCCCATACATTATATGCTTATCTCCATCTCCATATTGATAATCTGAAATTTCCTCCATCCAAGCAGGATAATCCAAATTGCAAAGATATACATTACCTCTTTCGTCTCCCAATGATGCTCTAACCCCGTCAATAAAATCATAATGAATTGGAAAGTTTTGCAAACCTTTCTTATGAGTAAAAATATCTATAACACTTAAATTCTCCGGGTATCCTAGTTCATGTAAACGATCATCAGTGATTTTAATAGCCTCTGCCGCAGTAGTAGTCTTATCCATACCTTTAATATTAACAGGATTCTGTCCGTCAAAACCTTCAACAATCACAGTTGAGAGAGTTATACATGCAGTCATACGACTCAACTTTACATCCTCCCATACCTTAACTGGATGAGCATTCGAACTCTGATTTCCTATAGATTTAACAACATAACTTGCCCCTTCTTTTTCAAAAATCATACCATCTGAAGAAAAAAGTTTATCATGGTATTCCCAATAAGCATTAGGAAAAAGTGCATTACCATCTTTATCAGGTTTACTATATATATTATCTTCGTCTTTCATCCTTTCCAATGTAAACTCTGTTCCCTTTGACGGATCAAAACTTGTAAAAATAAATCTACTCTGTGGAAAATCCGAAAGATTCATCTCAACGCATTGTTCTTTATTTGTAGCATTTACGAAGTATACTTTGACCTCATCATCAGGCAACATATTCCCATCTTTGTCCTTATCTTCAATCGAGTATACAAATCCATATCCATTCTCTTTATCTAACTTTATACATTCATTTCTTAGCTTATCACCATCATAAAAGGCGATATACATATCAATATCGGGCAACTTCCCCATCGGGTTTTTAGTAGTAGGATCCACTTCATCTGCTCCACGTGTTGTTATGCCACCTGTATCGTCACCCTCTGCAACAGATATATCGGCAAGTCTTGCACTAACCCATTCTAAATTTGGATTGAGAGGAAAATCCGGTGATAGATTCTCTGCTACCTCATTCTCTGACGAACATCCACTTATCAATCCACTTACTAACAAAAAAAATACATACTTGAAAGATTTCATTGTATATTTCATTTTTATCTAATTAATATCATTTATAAATCCCAACTATTATCCCAACCAACTTTATTGCTTCCAGAAAAGTCTTTTACTACATACTCTCCGTTTAGACTTTCATGTAAATTATGTCCTCGATCCACTTCAAACATTTTAGAATTGGCAATACATTCATTCAGTTCCACCTTCACTAATTTAAGCGAAGGCTTCTCATAAACACTTCTTTTATCTTCCATACACTTTCTATTTTAATTATTAATAAAACAATTATTTAATCACAGTTCTATACTTTTCCCACACAAGTTCCACAGCTTCACGTTCTGGCCTATTCTCCAGATAAACTACAGGAATACGTTCAATAACCTGCGCCAATGTCCATACAATCCCTTTATACACCTCCACCTGCTCCTTTATCATAGAAGCAGCAGCCAACACAGTTGTAAATGCCTGCATACCTGTTTGTTGTGTTAGTCGATTGTATGCTTCCTGCTTCATCAGACATATCATCTTCAGCGGTGCTCTCTCTTGCTTGTAGCAAGGAGTTTTTCCGCTCCAAGGTGTACCGTATATATATGGAACACCGTTTTCGACACTCACCACCGGCTGGTCGTCATTCATCAGGGTAGATCCTTCCACATACTTCATCCAAAGGCGGGCATGAGTACTCTTCCCCGCTCCCGAATGTCCGATAAAAGCAAGTGCATCTCCTGACAAAGTCCGGATACAAGCTGCATGCAGTAACACCCTGCCTCTTTGAGCAGCTGCAGCTACATAAGAAAGCATCAATATGTTATTCAATGCTAAGGAGTCGAATTCATCAAGAACTTGCCAGTCTATGTATATATGCTGCCAATCCCGATTCGCTTGCATCCGGTAAGTACGAGGCTCCTCTCCTTCCAGATGAAGCATTATATCATATCTGTCTGCCGTATCATAATAGAAATGCCAACAAGTGCCATTGTCACACACATGACATATAGCATCTGTTTCCGGAATGGAAGGCAGTTGCTCCACCCAATAAAGAGAAAAAATGATATTTTTCGCTTCTCCCTCCGCTATCATAAATGGAGAAAAATTTAAAAGTGCGGGATGGTTCATTTCGACATCGGTCGAAAAACAAAGTCCTCCCACTTGATAATAGCAAGTATTACTCATCTGAATTTTCTCCGTTCTCAATTAAATCAACTAATGACGGATGCAAGCTGGCTGTAGCAACGGCAGCGATTCCCTCAATGGCCACTACCACCCGAAGTCCTCTTTTAATCCTTACCAACTTACCTACCACCCCTTTCCAGATACCCCCATTAATACGAACCCTTTCTCCCTTTTTCAGATGTATTTCCGATGGAGCCAAATACATAATTTGCTCATCAGAAGCACCGGCTACAGTGATAAAGTCCATCATCTGTTTATCCGGAACAACAATAGGAGTGCGGCGTATATTATCCATCATATAGCGTATTTTAGAAGACAAGATGGAATGACGCTTAAATTCATCCAGTTTTTTTCGACAGGTATGTATAAAAAGCAAGTTATGAACCACAGGAACTAATTGGCGTATTTTCCTGCCTTGGCATTCTTTCTCTACGTAATGCATAGGAATAAAATTTTCGATATGCTCCTTATCCAAATATTCCTTTACTTTCATTTCCTGTGAATAGGTGACACGTAAAGGATACCAAGCTATCTCATCAATAGTTGCCATGATTTACTTAAATGTATGCGTGCTGTGTGTTTTTACCGGGAAAACATACCAAGGGGACACCCTAAAGAAGTTCTTCTTTCTGATCAATCACATCCGGCTGTATATATTATTCATATTTCAGCTCCTATTCCTCTTTCTGTTGCAGAGAGAGGATATCTATCTTTTTTACCAAATAACAACACGATACAATTTAGAATAGAAAAATAGTTTCTACATAATAATTGCTAAATTAGTATGTATTTATAAATCAGCATGATATAGTAGTTTTATTGTATCATGCTATTTTTCCTTTTTTATATAAAGAATAATTATATACATATTCACATACTATTCTTTATATATTCCGACACATATATTAAGAGAATTAATTGATTATAAATTATATATTAGTAAAATAATATCATATTAGCATCCAATTATATCATCTGATTTTTATGATATTACAAAAATATTATTTATTTTTTGTTGGAAATACGAGTAAAGTTAGTAAATTTGCATCGATTCCATATTCCTCTCTCTGCAACAGAGAGAGGACTTTTTTATAAATTACTACATATAGATATTATCTGTTTATAAACTTCTTCATATATAATTATTTATTATCAGAATATTATTTAAAAAAATTATTTGAATAGAAGTCAAACAAAGGGGGAAATATTATCAAATATCCAAGCATTACATTTCTTAATTTTTCATATGATATATAAATATGGAATTAAAACAGTGCATTTCATTTGTTATATAAAAAAGCAAATGAGCAATATAAAAAGACCAATGACATGGAAATAACTAAAATCAAAGATTTCTTATACAATAATCAGACCATCAAAAAAGAGATCAGTAGCCTCTCCCTCTTCTCATATATAGATGAAGAAATCAAAAGATTATTTGATGCCGGACAAACAGGAACAGCACAAAATTACAAGGCTGCAATGAATAGTTTCATGAAATTCACAGGAGATGAAAATTTCCCATTATCCGCTCTCAATGAGAAGACAACCCAAAAATATGAATTATGGCTGAAGAACGAATATTTATCTCGAAACACTATATCATTCTACATGAGGCAATTACGTTCTATATACAATAAAGCTGTTAAAGCCAGTCTTACAGAACAGACCTTCCCTTTCAACAATGTATACACAGGTATAGATAAAACAAAAAAAAGGGCTGTGGATATTTCTGTTATTACTAAGTTAACAACATTGGATTTGTCATCTTCCTCTCCTCTAAGCTTTGCCAGAGATCTATTCCTTTTTAGTTTTTATATGAGAGGAATGGCCTTCGTAGACATGGCATATCTTAAACATGAAAATATTAAGAATGGGGTCATTCGCTATATCCGACATAAAACCGATATTATGCTGGAAGTCAAGATGGAACAATGCATATCGGAGATTATCAATCGCTATGCCTCCAAGAGTAAATTAGGATATTTATTGCCAATCATCACAAAGACAGAGGCAGAACAGGCATATAACCAATATAAAAACAAACGTAGTTATTATAACAAACTATTAAAAAAACTATCACAGTTATCAGGGACAGATGTATTACTGACCTCCTATGTATCCCGCCATAGCTGGGCAACAATCGCCAGAGACATGAATATTTCTCTTCCGGTTATTAGTGCCGGTATGGGGCATAGTTCTGAAGCCATGACCCGTATTTATTTAACCTCATTGGAAGCATCAACTATTGACCAAGCCAATTCCGCCATACTCAATCATATCCAACATTCACAAGATTCTGTCAAATGACATTATGAGAATCATTTCCTGCAGAAACTTCAAAACCAATGACAGTGCCTAACAACAATCCATTAAAATCCCATAGCATCTTTCACTAAAACCATCTCTTCATGAGAGGTTAACTTCTCCAATAACAGCAATGCAACTCCATACGATGTTTGAGGACAATAAGAAGTTATGATATTATCATCCACTACAATGGGAGTATTCACGATGGTTGCTCCAAAACCCTCAAGAACTTTCTGCTTATGTGCACCCCTAAGGTGGTAAGTTGTTGCCCTCCGGCCATTCAGGACCCCGCTTTTCCCAACAGGTAGAGCACCGACACAAACTGTTGCAATCCATTTCTTTTGTGAATCAAACAACCGTATTAATTCCAAAAGTTGCTCATTATATGCTTCCTCATAAAACCCAAATTCCTCAAATCCGCCGGGTATCGCAAGCGCATCATAGTCATCCGCAGATACTTCATCTATGACTTTATCCACCAAAACGGGAACATTGAAAGAACTAATCACTTTTCTATTCAAACCACAGGTAACAACATCGATTTTACAATCAAAGTCCGTCTTTGCCCATCCCATAACATCAATAAAAGCACTGAACTCAATCGTTTCAAACCCTTTAGCAAGGAATACCAATAATTTCATAATCAATCTGGTTATATATTAAACAATTTATGAATGCTGCAAAGGTAGACATATTCATCATAGCCTGAAATGACATTATTCCGTCAAAAACTGCCATATTTATATTATCTTTGTTCACAGTAAAAATTGAAAAGACCATATATGGAGAAAAGATATAAGCACATCGCATTTCTTGTAATACCGAATGCAACATTGCTCGACATTACAGGTCCCTATGAGGCCTTTTCACTCGCCATACAATGCCTGAAATCTTATCATAAAGACACTACCTATGTGCTGCATACATTATCATTAGATAAAAACAGGATAGTCAAAACATCATCGGGGCTTTGCCTGCAATGCGAAGGTTCTATCAAGTCGTTGAATTACCCCATAGACACGCTGTTCATTCCCGGTATTCCCGAAAGTCTTGAAGACATGGTTGGCCCCAAGACATTATCATGGATAAAGCAACAATCCATGCAAGTACGGAGAATCTGTTCTATCTGCACAGGGGCTTTCATTTTGGCGGAAGCATCCATCCTTGACAACAGAAAAGTCGCTACCCATTGGAAATTATGCCACAAGCTGGCTAATGACTATCCATCTTTAGATGTTGACAGCGAGTCTATCTTTATTAAAGACGGACATGTATACACATCAGCCGGAGTTTCCTCGGGAATAGATTTGGCCTTGGCATTAATAGAAGAAGATTTCGGACGAACTTTGGCTTTAGAAGTAGCCAGAGAACTCGTCGTCTACCTGAAGCGACCGGGTAATCAAGCACAATTTAGCGTTACTCTAAAACATCAGGATAGCGATTACAAACCTATCCAGAATATTAAAGATTGGCTGTTAGAACATTTAAAAGAAAGAATAACAGTAGAAGATTTAGCCGAACAAGCACTAATGAGTCCAAGAAATTTTGCACGCGTGTTTACCAGAGAAACAGGAATAACACCAGCTAAATATGTCGAGAAACTAAGGCTGGAAGCCGCCTGCCGTTTGCTCACAGAAACTCAACATACCTTAGAAACAATTTCCCTTGAATGTGGTCTGATGAATATAGACAATATGCGCAGATTATTTATAAAGCATCTAAAAGTAACACCATCCGATTATAGGAGATAGACGCCCCCCCCGATTATCGTCAGAATAATGACCTGTGAATAGCTCTGCAAGATTATCAAAATGCAGATTGGACTAACTGAATCCAGTTGTGGAAGTTTTATAATTTACATATCATTCAAGTTATTCATTCTGTAGATGTAACAAAATTAGATCATTATTGGTGCGATTTCGAAAAGTGCAAGATTTGACATTTTTACAAAATTGCTATGACAAATCAAAGTTTTTCCCTATGTTTGTATTAAGGGGCAACAAGATTTAAAATCTCTGTATTCGATGACAGGACAGAATATAAAAATGCAGTAAATGAGATTCTTATAAGCTCCCGGTTCCATTCCACAATTTGTAGAAATTAGATAAATATATATACTATGAGAAACAATTTTCAAAAATCAAGAAGCATAAGGATATTTATTTCATCCACCTTTCAAGACATGCAGAGCGAAAGAGATATGCTGGTTACCAAAGTTTTTCCAAGACTGCGACAGATTGCCTACGAACGCAATGTCACACTGACTGAAGTCGATCTGCGATGGGGAATCACCGAAGAAGAAGCAAAATCAAGCAAAGTGGTGGAAATATGTTTGGACGAGATACGGAACTCACACCCGTTTTTCATCGGATTATTAGGAGAAAGATACGGTTGGTGTCCATCGAAAGAAACACTCATTGAACACCAGGCCATGCCTGACAGATATGAATGGCTTGCCGCTGACCTCGATCGTGGAATGAGTATTACGGAAATTGAAATTCAATATGGCGTACTTCGGTCGCTTGAACCGGTCTATGCTTCGTTCTATATACGGGAAGCAGATGAAAAGACGATGGAAACCGATCCAAGGCAGGCGCAGTTAAAAGAAACAGTAAGAAATAACAAAAGATATAACACCTACGATTACTGTTCCCCCGAACAATTGGGCGAACAGGTGGAATCGGAATTCAGGGCATTGCTCGACCACCTTTTCCCCAAAGATAAAGTCGAGGATCCTGCCGTACACGAAAGACAGAAACTACAAGCCTTTCTGGATGACAAATCGGATAATTATATACCCAATAAAGCTTATATCTCCTACCTGGACAAGTTTTTAAACGATACAACCAACCAGCATCTGGTGATTACCGGAGAAAGCGGTATGGGTAAGAGTGCCCTTTTGGCTTATTGGCTTAAAAATATCATGGAAGATGATCGGTGGAATGTGGTAGCACACTTTAGCGCCAACTCATCGCAGAGTTTGGACACGACGGATATTGCGAAGCATATAACCACCCAGATAGACTCTCTATACGGGCTTGAGCAGATGGAGGAAAACGACCGACAAATCGAACACAATGCTACCGATACAGATAATATAGATTACCAGAAACTAGCCTTGAGGGCCCAACTAATTGCCGGACAAAAACCTTTACTAATCGTTTTGGACGGCGCCAATCAACTTTCGGACCGGAATCATAGAACAAAACTATTAAACTGGTTGCCTGACTTCCCGGACAATGTAAAAATAATCTTTTCAACTATCGAGGAAGATAAAACCATGCAGGTATTCAAAAAACGGAAATACCCTGTAATAACAGTCTACCCCTTACTGCTCGACCAACGCAAGGAACTGATTGTAGACTTTTTCGATCGTTATCGCAAGCGGCTGTCCGAACAACAACTGACCATGATACTCAAAGGCAGTGACATAACAGACAACACCATGGTACTGATGTCATTACTTGAGGAAATCAGATGTTTCGGAAATTTCGACAGCCTGACCAGCTTCATCAGCCAAATGACTAACCTGCCAGACATCAACTCGTTTTTTGACAGACTATTACAGCGCAAAGAGCAAATATACAACACCCCACTTTACCCCTCGCTAACATCAGACTTGCTGTCACTGATAGCATTATCCAAAGATGGATTATCTGAAACAGAACTGATTGCAATTAGCAACATCCCGTCGCTCTACTGGTCTCAATTCTATTGTGCAAACACGGCCCACCTAATGATTAGGGACGGACGAGTGGTTTTTGCACACGACATGATACGACAGGCTATTGAACAGAAATACCTTAACAGCGAAAGAAAAGTACAATTAAGACAGAACATAATAGACTATTTCAATCGCGAAGAAAACAATAACTTCCGCAAGATGGAGGAACTCCCCTATCAACTTTATCACGCCGAAAAATGGGACGAGCTCCACGAATGTATTTCAACACTCGGTTATATGAGCCGACAGTTTAGCACCAACAACATTCATGAATTCATACTTTACTGGCGTACACTAAAACAAGCCGATGCTTCAAAATATAAAATTTCACAAGCCTATATTGAACAGATTATGGGAAGTATGGCTGAAAAAGCTGAAATGGCAGTTATGCTACAATGGGCTTATTGGCAGATGTTCCGCAATGACGTTATCCGGCTGACCAACATCTGTATTTCTTATCTGAATGATTTGGATGCAGCCTACGAACTGGTAGAATTCCTAATCCGTATGTGCGACCAGATGGCCGACGGCGATACCAGTGAAGAACGCTGCTCGTTCCACAATCTGGCTGGTATGATCTGTATTCGCAAAAAAGAATACATCCAGGCGTTAAAGGAATATAGGGAAGGATTATCACTTGCAGTCCATGCTTACGGAGAAGACGACCTGAAAATAACATCTTACCTGTGTAACATCGCTGATGTATACCACAGTATCGGCGAATCACAAGATCCGGTCGATAAGGACGCATTGGAAAAAGCGAAGCTGATCCTCGAAAAAGTCCTTAAGATGCGCAAATCCATCCTGCCGGACATGCATGATGATATTGCCGTAGCATACGATAATCTCGCCGGTATATACAGGTTGCTTGGTGAAGAAGAACTTGCTAAGGAATATCGTCTGAAAAGTCAGGACATATATGTCAATCTCAAAGGTGAGAATGACATTGATGTAGCCATCGCATATCATAATTATGCACTCGAATGCCGCATGGAACAAGATTTTGACCAAGCCAGAGAGTATGCCGAAAAAGCCCTTACGATATATCAGCACATATTAGGAGATGAAAATACGCATACCCAAGAAGAATATCACTCGCTTGCAGAAATAGAGATGTATAGTGGCAACTATCCCAAAGCGACCGAATATATGAGACATGCGATAGATATTTACCAAAAGATTGGAGACCGTGACATGACGCTGGCCGAGCTACTGAACAGCCAGGCCTCCATATATCTTCGGGCCAACCAACCTGATCTGTCTCTCAACACAGCATTGGAGTGCATCAGTCTACTCGAAACATTAAAACAAACAGACTCAAAACTGGCTGCTACCATGTATGACAATCTGGGTAAAGTCTATCTCGTCCTAAATGATGAAAAGCTTTCGGAACATTATTATCTGAAAGGAGCCGAAACCTGGCATAATATGGATAACCTGGAAAAAGAGGCTGCCTCATACTCCTATCTGGCCGCAGCATACAACACTTTCAATCGTTTCGAAGACGCCGCAGTTGCACTCGAAAAATCACTTGCTTTGCTGGAAGAATGCGATAAAAGTCAGGATGAAGCAGCTGCCTATGCGAACAATAATTACGGTGCAATATGTTTCAGACTAGGACACATAGACAAGGCAATCGAACACATTGAAAAAGCCTGGGAGATACGCTCCACCCTGTTCGGCCCCGACGATCAGATGGCCAGGCAGTACAAGGACACAGTTGACCAACTGAAACAGGCAAATGAAAATACAGAAGATTCAGCCAATAACAAACCCAATGAAAAGCAAACAGCCAATGCAAATGCCGAAATCGAAGAATTTGCAACCTACACCGGTATAGATGATCCGGCATTGACCGATACCTTCCGACAAGGGAGAGACGCCTTTCAGACGGGTTATTTTGAAAGAGCTGTCGACATGTTCAATCGTGCCCTTCATCATTGCAACCAAAAGGGGGTTGAAAAAATGTCAGTAGCCCGAAGCCTGATTTATCGCTATCTGGCTTATTCAATGGAAATGAAAAAGGAAGAAGACCAAGCAGAAGAATACTATCGTATGGCTGCCGACATCGCTATCCAAAACGATAATGACGCTGTGGCCGAACGGGTATTCAAAGACATGGCCGAATTCAATTGGAATCGAGGTAATTTCGAGCAGGCAGAAATGAGCTACTGGCATGAAATACGATGCTTGCTAAGTTTATATGGCTTCTACAACAAGAAAACGATAGCATGTCTGAACAACATAGCGCAGGCCATAACCAAACAAGATACTGTATACTGGCAAGTCATCCTCCGATGCTTCGAATTTGTTTATGTCCTCTCCAGCGATAACGAAGAATACAAGCAGTCACACCAAAGTGCAAGCAATGGAATCGGTACGTCGATTGAACATCTAAAACAAGAAGACGAATCGTTTGATGACCAAAACTACCGAATCGATCTCGAAAGTGCAGTAATTGTTCTGATGGATTACACAATCGGCTTAGGCATGTACAATACAACCCATCAACTGTACATCTCTTTTCTTGAAGAAATAGCCGCAAACAGTGGAATAACCGTAGATGGCTATTACCTGATTAGTTTACGAAGAATAACAATGGATGCCGTTTTGGATAATCCGCACAGGGTAATCACGGCGGGACTCAACTTGTTACAGAAGGCTGAATCACAGCCTCCTTCCGACGAAATAAAAAGCCAAATAGAGATAACGATAGCAAATGCCTACTGCGAAACCATGCAATATCATAAAGCCCTACCGCTCTATGAAACCAACCTGACTTACGAACCCAATCTCATCGTACCACTGGCCAAGTGTTACAATGCATTAAGCCACCCGCAAGAGGCTCTTCAGATGCTGGAAAATGCCATAGAGCAAGATCCGTCAATTTCCACATTGCCCGAAATTGACAAAGTTCTCGGTAAGATACTTCTTGACACAGGGCATATCAAGGAAGCTCTGGACGCTTTCAATCGTTACGAAGCTGACAAAACCGATACAGGAATCTCCCCTATGACTATCCACAAAGCTCTCGCACTCTATTTGTCCGGTAGCGAAATGGATGCCACACAGCTGGTACATTCTGCTATGAAACTACTGAAAGATGAGAGCAACGACCTTTTGTACAGGATATCCATCGGCATTGAATTGATTGATTATATGTTTCAAACAGGCAACATCGAACAGGCAGAAAAATTGATCGACCAACTTCACGGACTGTTGGAGGAATTGCCCGACAGTATGCAAGAGCCCTATAATGCCCGCATTGTCGCAATAAGACAAGCCCAAAACTAAGAAAGAATAATAAACAGGTATAAAAATAATAATGTAATATGAATATTCAGGAAATTTTAAATATGCTTGACGAAGACATAGCACGTGCCGAAGAGCAACAACCAGATAACAAGGAGGAGAATATCGATTTTCTGTTGTCCGAATTGGAAGCATCTCGTGAATTGGACGAGGACCGGCTTGCGGAAAAATACCTGGCCATGCACACTATGTATCAATTCCTTACCCGACCAGGTAATCTTATCAAAATACTTGACTGTAAAGATCAGCTTACGCTAGGTGAATGCCTGCCTATGCTCACTTATCTTCCGTGGGTAAAAGACACCGAATTTGAACGGCTCTGTCTGGAAGCATCATTTTGCTCCCTGTATAACCATTTTCAATATGGGAATGAACTGGAAAAAGGTTTTGCAGCCATTGCAACCATAAAATTACTGCTTCATCACTCAGAGCAGCTTTTACCTTGTTTCGAAGAGTTTCAACAAATAGCCTACGAAAACGAGCACTTGCATAAACAGATGGACGAAGTGGATTTCCAATATGAATCCCAAATACTACTTTATCAGGTGCAGGCTTCGATGGTACCTTTCGTCCGACGAGTTTACGAAATGTATCCGATGCTGGAAGAAGAAAGAATAAATGAATTCTGCAATAGAATCGAAGCAACGCTTGCTGATTTAGAATTGTCGCAGGAGAGAATGATGTTTAAAACCCGACTGATTTATAATTTCATGATTGAAGCGGATATCAAGTGCTATGAAGGAATAAATGAAGAAGAGGAATGATAGTCATTCGACTACAAATAAATCCCGGCCTTGCCGTTTCATCCTTGAGCCGGGATTTATAAATGAAAGAAGAACCCGATATCCCGTTTCCGGCTTTTCTTACCGCCAGTACTTATTATTTATTCAAATATCCATTTTTCGCAGCCTCCCAACCAATAATTGCAGTCTTGCGAATCTCTCCCCAATGGTAATTGCCTAACTCACCGGAAGAACGAATGACACGATGACATGGAATAAGGAAAGCTACGGGATTCTCACCGACAGCCGTTCCTACAGCCCGGCAAGCCTTCGGGTTATTAATGCCTGCGGCTATATCTCCATAAGTAGTCAATCCGGCGACAGGGATTTTCAGTAAAGTTTCCCAGACCTTTAGTTGAAAGTCAGTACCTTTCAAATGCAGCTTTATATCTTTGAGCTTCCTCCAATCCTGCGTGAAGATGGATAAAGCATTTTGCTGCATCTCATCCACAGCCGGAGTAAACGTTGCATTAGGAAACTTCTTCAACAAGGAATGAAATGCCGCATCATGATCGTCTGCAAACTCCAGACAACAAATACCTTTATTGGTAGATGCAATGAATAGTTCACCAAAAGGACTTTTGGCAAAGCTGTAATTGATAGAAAGATTTTCACCACCGTTTTTATACTCGCCCGGTGTCATACCTTCTATATTTACAAACAAATCATACAATCTGCCCGTACCGGAAAGTCCCGTTTCCTGTGCCGTATCAAACAAAGACGCATGAGTCTCATCCAAGATTTTCTTGGCATATTCAATACTGGTATATTGCAAGAACTTCTTAGGACTAACCCCTGCCCACTCCGTAAACATACGTTGGAAATGTGCCGTACTCAACGCCACTTCCCGGGCAATCTCATCCAGTCCCGGTTGCCTTTTGAAATTCTCCCTTATATACCCGATTGCCTGTGCAATACGTGCATAATCAAGCGTTTCTTGCTCATTCATAACAGAGGTTTGCCGTTTATTTCCAAATCCAGTAACCGTTTTTTAGCAGGAAGACCACCGGCATACCCCACAAGCGTGTGGTTACTGCCGATAACACGATGACACGGAGCAAAAATAGAAATAGCGTTCGCACCGTTAGCAGCGGCAACCGCACGGACAGCCTTCGGCATATCCAGCTGTTTCGCCAATTCTCCATACGATACAGTCGAACCGTATGGAATATCCAGCAACTTATACCATACACTTTTCTGGAAATCCGTACCTACAAAAAGCAAAGGCACTTCAAGCCCAGTCCGTTCACCATTGAAATATTCGTCCAACTGCTTAATCGCTTCCTGTATAACCTCGGATGTACTTTCTTCATAACAGGCTTTCAGCACTTTCCGTAACCTCCTGTCTACAATATCCCTATGACTTTCAACTGCCCAGTCACAAAGACAAAGCCGATCCTCAAACGAGCCAAGCATCAAATCGCCACAAGGAGAATGATAACGCTGTATCCGAATGACATTGCCAACTATTTCTTTCCTTTTATCTTCCATCTTAACTTATTTTCGGGGATTGATAGCACTGCTTTTGTTTTCCACACCTGCAAAAATACATTTATTGTACTTACAACTGAAAAAGCAATCCATCATATTTTGACTTTCAAATCCATTTTAGTATCCAGTGCCACAAAATTACCACACATATCTCTGATAAACAACCCGAAAATTGCGATTCTTATAAAATCCTTTATTCATCGGAGTTACAAGTGTGAGGGTAAATTACTCCACCTTTACCAAATGATAAAGCGTCCCCTTACGAGATTTACGACAAGGAATATTCAATTTTTGAAGTGCGCGTCCAAACTGTCCCACCTTACTAATAGCCAACTTATCCCGTGTTTTCGTCTGTAAATAGCTCAAAATCTGCATAGCAGTCAGCCATTCGCCTTCCATTTCCTCCTCTACCGGATTAAGATAACAATGAAACAACTGTTCCAACGGACTAGCCTGTTCGAACTCACGGTTGGTCTGTTTCAATATATTTTCATCTTCATCATTCAACCAATAACGTTCCCCTTTATAAATCGCCTCCATTGCTTGAGCATACAGCTGTTTGTAATTGATGGTAACGTTCGTTTGAATAGGAGCCGTCACCTCGATACAAATGAAACGGCGGCTGCCGGAAGGATCGCCCAGCAAATCCGTATGGTTGCTCGTAGCGATAAAGGAAGCGTAACGTTTCACCGATTCCACCTGCGTGGCATGAGGCTTGCGTACATTTACGACCGGCTTCTGCAACAGATGCTTCAAGAAGCCTTGATGCCTCGCGCTCACTTGGTCGAACTCATCAATATTGATCAATCCGAAACGAGTAAGATACAGCTCGGCATCCCGCTTCTTGCTGAAATCGATGCTGTCCGTGTAATACTTATTCAAGTCCGGTGGCAACAGGTTGAAACAGAACGTGGACTTCCCGCACCCTTGCCCGCCAACCAAAAGCGGGGAAAGGCTGTTGCCATGCTGTTTGTCACGTCCCTGCCAATGCGCTACCATCGACAGGAACCAAGTGTAAAACAACTGTTCCCACCGTACGTTGTCGCAAGGGATGCGTGCGGCCAGCGGACGGATGCGATCCTTGCCGTCCCACACGGGCAAGCGGATCAAATAGTCCTCGATAGGCGCATAGTCCGGGATGCGATCTGAAAAGACAAAACGCCGTACATCCCTGTCCCATAGCTGCAATCCTTCTTTCTGGGCATTCAAGGCGATACTGTTCAGCACACGATCCGTCACGGGGCGATAGTCAAAACAGAAGGTGTTTTTCTCCCGATATTCCGGTCCGCCAGACATCAGATTGTACCGGAAATCG
>OGPZ01000338.1_pt1 | contig 43633 bp, 36 predicted proteins | sample 1553111 | NCBI WGS metagenome assembly OGPZ01 (sample SAMEA2579968, study PRJEB22360) | human gut metagenome
ACGGTGGGCGAAGCCCATTTACTTGCCGTTGACTGGCTCGGCTGGATTTGCTATCAATTATTGAATTGAATAGTCTTTACTTTTTCTTCGGAATCAGCACAAACCCACAAACAAGAATATATCCAATAATTGCGATTATAGATGCTTCTATTCCAAACCCTGCTCCTGTAAGGAAAACATTATCTGAAGATATTATTATCGAAAAAATCGGACTTCCATAAGTTCCTTGCGCTGTCGTAATATGGAGAATATCTGTTATCATAATAAAGTTCCATGCGGCGTGTAATAAGGCACTATTACTTATGGATTTTCCTTTGTAGGAAACAAGAGAAAACATGATTCCTACTACTGTACCGCTAATGATTAAAAGCAGAACACCGCTAACAGTAAAGGTTTCCATTGAGGGAATGTGTACTAAACTGAAAAGAAACGATGGAATTAAAATTGCTATATATTTATTCCATCTACTCTCCAATAATTTCATAATATACCCACGAAACAACATTTCCTCTGTTATTCCCGACTTTAGTGCTATAAGCATGGAAGCTATTATAATTAAACATATTTCACCCGCCGAAAAAGAGTTGACTTCAAATTTACCAATCATTGCAAAAATAGCTGTAACGAATACTGGAAGAAAAACAGATATTAGAACACCCCATTTTTTTATGTTCGGTGTAATACCAAAATCTTTCATTTTCAAGTGGAGTCCTTTTGTTGTATAAAGCCAAAAAAGGAAAGCGGTTAGTAATAAAGCCCCCAACATTCTTAGAATTACATATAGTGCATTGCTCGGAAGTTCCACAAACGAAAAAAGCAAATCAAAAGAAATACTGCTAAATAAATCTCCTGCCAAAAATAACAGAAAGTAAACAAGGATATTTACAAGTGTTTTCGATGTCGAAAAATTATATTGTGTTTGATTCAATGATGGTTCCTCCTCAAAAAAATATCTTTTTGCTGTTATATTGTATCATTTTCGACAATAAATTTCTACTAATTTTACGGAATAGCAAGTTGCTGTCTATCAATTTCTTGTGTGTTACTTTATCGCACATGAGCATTTGCACCGGGATTATCGTTTCCATATCCTTCGAGAAGATTGATAACTCCCCACACGCCGACACCTGCTCCGATTGCGGTTACTACTGTTTTAAGTCCTGTTACTGATGTTGTAAAAAAGCCCATTCGTTTGTCTCCTTTTTCTTGAAAAATGAAATAAAAAAGGGAGCTGTTCTGATTTGTGATTTTTCAGAAAAACTCCCATAACAATAGTTCCAATATTTAGTTGTAAAGTCACTTCTGGACATTGTGACCAGAAGTTAAGCCGTGATCTCTCCGACATCGCATACCTCGTCCACCACATCATTCTGCTTGAACCGCAGCTTGTTAAGGTTTTTAACGTATTTTTCAATGTCAAATTCATTCTTTTTGTCATAATCGGATAACATCGGGTATTGCTTATGCTTCGTTATATCAAACTTATCTGAGAAAAATGGTCTCACACCTCTAAGCTGCATGATACATTTGCTGCCATCCATGACTGCAATCTCGTCCTGACTCATTAACTCCTTTCCAGTCTTTTGATAATTCAGACCGTAGGACTGGCTCGTACCTCTTGTATCCGAGATATTGTAAAGGTCAATCGTTTCTTTTCCAAGGATTTCTGCCAGATCTTTTAAAGTATCTTTCTCTTTTCCTCCCAGAAACAGGGTAGTGTCGCAGTTTCCTTCAATCGTGGAAGCATTGTCCCGGTACAGAGCCTTGAGCTGTGACTTTGACTGCAAAATAATAGAAGCTGATATTTCTCTCGACCTTATGGTCGCTATCAGCTTCTCAAACTGTGGAATCTGCCCGATGTTTGCAAACTCGTCCAGTAAGCACCGAACGTGAATCGGCAGTCTTCCGTTATATACATCATCTGCCTTGTCACAAAGCAGATTGAATAACTGCGAATACATGATACTTACAATGAAATTGAATGTTGCATCGGTATCCGAGATAATGACAAACAATGCTGTCTTTTTCTCTCCCAACGTATCAAGCTCCAGTTCATCATAAGAAGTCAGGTCACGCAGCTCCTTAATATCAAATGGTGCCAACCTCGCACCACAGCTAATCAGAATTGATTTTGCTGTCTTTCCCGCCGCCAGCTTGTATTTTTTATACTGTCTGACCGCAAAGTGGTTCGGGTTCTCCTTTTCCAGCTCCTCAAACAGCAGGTCAACCGCATTTTTGAAATTCTCATCATCTTCCCTTGCTTCACTGGCATCCACCAGATCAATCAGCATGGAAAAATTCTGTTCCTCCTCCGGTGCTTCGTACCAGATATATGCGATCAGGGCTGTATAATAGAGCTTTTCCGCTTTCACCCAGAAATCCTCAGAGGCTTGCTGTCCTTCCCCTTTGGTATTTACAATGATTGTGTTTACGAGTTTCAGAATATCCTTTTCGCTACGGATATAAGCGAAAGGATTGTAATGCATTGATTTTGCAAAGTTAATGGTATTCAGCACCTTGATCCGGTAATTATTCTTAGACAGCATTTTGCCACATTCCACGAGGACTGTGCCTTTGGGATCAGTCACAACGTAGGAACTGTGCATCTGCATGAGGTTCGGCTTTACAAAAAATCTGGTCTTGCCGGAACCGGAACCACCGATTACAAGTATGTTTTTGTTTCTCGCATACTTCGGCTGCTTTGGTCTGCCCGACATCATAAGCCGTTCCGTTGCTGTTAAAAGCACGTTATTTTCAAATACAGGATCAACATACGGTTCAATATCTTTGGCTGTTCCCCACCTTGCCGAACCGTACTCCACTCCCTGCCGGAATTTCTTTGCATTTTTCGCTTTATAATAAACTACCATACGAAATCCTATTCCGCATCCCACTCCTACCAGTAAATCTCTCGGCAGAAAACTTGGAAGCGGATTATGGAACGCACCTCCAATCCCATTGATTGTGTCCAACACCTTCTGTAATGTATTGTCACCTGCCTGCTGTCCATACAGCCATGAAACCTTATTCAGAACATATCCGAAAATCACATAGGGAGCGCACTTCAGGGCAAGCTGTTTCTTATTTACCCCTTTTGTTTTTTCTTTGAGAGTTTTCGGAATTGACTGTAAATCCTTTTTAATTCCGTCAATGACCTTGCTTATAAGCTCTGTCCTCTGCCCTTATTTTTCTCTCTGCTTCGCTCCCTATTCTTATTCTGTGCAACAATCTTCTGAAGTCCTTTCAATTTCTGTCTGAGTGACGGACGCTGTTGCTTTTTCTCATTAACTTTTACAAATTCCTTGAATGCCTGTGCTATCACATCAGCATCCTTGCCCTTGAAAAATACAAGATACTTGGGTGGTTCCGTGGTCTTATCCTTCTTTACTGCGAAATCGACATTGTATTTCCTTGCAACACGCTCAAAGGATTTAATATTGCTATCCGTAACCTCAATGGACTTTGCACCCTCTCCCTGACCGACCAGCTTTTTTACCGGGATTTTCCCATGGGAAGGCTCCTTATGCTTCTGGTGTTCCAGATACATCTTCATCGCCTTCTGTAACACGCTTGCGGTCAGTTTGGAAGTCTTGATTGCAAGAGCAATGGTTTTCTGTGTTGTTTCCTCCTGCACGGTGTACCTCCTTCCTTATCTGCACCGATTTGATTCAGGGTGGAACCAACAGCCTGTGTAATAAATATTTCATAAGTTCTCCTTTCCACTTCTGGACATTTTGTCCAAAAGTTTTATAAACACAAAAAAGGGCAACTACAAACCTTTACGGTCTATAACTGCCCTTACGCTGTTGTAAATTATCATATCATTTATCAAGTATCAAGATGTTTATAATTTCTCTACTTTGCGTTGTCCAAGTTCATATCCTTTCCTCTATGCTTCCATACAAAAAACTTTTTCATAACAACTTATTATCAAATAATTCCATAATAATCTGGATCTAAAATAAATTCTCCTTCTGTTTTATCAAGCCACTTTTTTGCCATATTAATAGCATCAACTAAACATTTTGCAAATTTTTCTATTGCCGCATCGTTTATATACCAAAGGGATACTAAGGATCTTTTATCAATCTTCACCATTGTGCCCGCATATAGTACTTTTCCCGAATCAGTTCCCATCTTTTTTAATAACAAACAGGAATTATTAGGATTATCTGGATGCAGCTCTCTTCCTGCCACTACATTCAAATATGGAACAGGTTCTAAAACAGTGCTATACAATATATTTTTTGCCCTATCAGATATAAGATATTGATATCTTCTTACCCAATCAATCAATTCCAATACTAAAACAGCCCATTCAACTTGATATACATTTGATGTAGTAATTGCAGAAAAAATGGCTTCGCCCTTTCTTTTCACTTCTTCTAAATCATTATTTGCAAAGAATCCCAATACCTTATGATTATCGGATAATATATCTATAATTTTCTCTTCTGTAAAATTCAAGACCTCAGGAACTTTCGCTAAAGCATCAGACATTGTGATTGTATTAACCAAAACACAACTTATTTGTTTTAAAATTTCTAATACACAATAATCAATTCGTCCTTTCATATGATCACGTAAAGGGTTACTAATTAAACCTTTCGCTATCATCTCTTTTATCCCCACCGATAATGCCTTAGATACCTCTTCTTTTTCATTCTCATTATCGGAATTATAGAAAAATATACGACGGTGACTCAAATCAAATGGAACACTTTTTAACTCTCCATATTTCAGATTATAGAAGCAAATAATCCTATCCCATCCAAGAGTTCTTACCGCATATCCCAACTCCAACAATACGTTAGGATTGGGACACTTGCGCCCTTTATCGTTTCCATTAATAATAGATATATCACAAATAAAAATATCGGTTTTGGCAATTTTATCAAAAATTGTTCCAGCTATATCTGGTGTACCAACCGTTTTCTTTGTATCTCTATCAACAGCTACCGTCAAACCAGCTTCAAATCCCAATTTTTCTTTCCTAATTGCCTTTTCTATACAATTTTCAATAAATGATCTGTTATCTTTGTTGGGCAAGTCTGATTGCCAAGAATAAAAAATGGTACACTTCATTTCTCTCAGTTCCCCTTTCTCCTTTTAACACAATAAATATATACTGCTTAACTCCGTATACATCTTGTCATCTTCAAACTTCACATCATCAAGTAACAATGCCTGAAATAATACTTCTCTAACACCCTCTAATTTTACCATAGAAAGCTCCATATCCGAAAGTCCATTCGATTTTACACTGTCAAAAGCATATTCTTTTCTTGCCACCAAACAATGCGTATACAATGCCCTAATATACTTGTCCGACATAAGGAAGGCGTATGTTTCATTCCCTTGATATGTATATCGGCACTTTTCCAGATTTTCCTGTGATATATCAAAATAACATCTGACCGTTTCCAAATATACATCTCCATTATACTGCGGTTTCAGCTTTTTTACATACCTTCTAATGGTCGCAAATATATTATTTCTTTCCATAATAGTCTTGGTTCTCTTAAATACTGGCTTTTTCCATCGCAGATCCATATAAACATTATTAAGAATAGTCTTTCCGGCATACTGTTTGAAGTCACCTATCCGCAACAAATATGTTAATACCTCAAACAATTTCTCCTGTGACATTATCTCCTGATACGAATAATCTCCAAATTCAATATGGTCCAGTTTCAAAGGACTACTTCCCTTTTTAATCTCCCGTTCCATTACCCTGTTCACATCTCTCATTGATTCCATACATTTTCCTTTCCACTCCTGGACATTATGTCAAAAAGTAATAAAAAGAACAGCTACAAATCTCTCGACTCATAACTGCTCTGACGCTGTTTTCTATTCCTGCCTTTGCTGCAAAATCATCTTTCTTTACTAAAAGTGCTTTTCGTTCATCTGCTGGCAGACTCTTAAATATTTCCTCATCCCCCATGCCTTCCATTTTCCTGCTCTTGCCTGTGATGAATAATTTCGTATCTAACCATTCCTGCCACAAATTTTCAAATGTTAAACTCGATTGACAACGCCTTTTTTGTTTTCTCACTCACACTTCTGGACATTATCTCCAAAAGTTCCTGATATCAATTTTATTATTTCCATAACTGTATTGATAATTCTGATTATAACAATCATACCACCGATCAACCCACCAATGATACAATCTAGTGCCAATATGCCAATGCTCCCTGCAATACCAAAATTCTTCGGAACAAGAAACATGCTCATTTTCCGCATTCCATATGGACATCCTACCATAATCCAGTATAGAAAATAATCAAACCCATCTGCCCTTGCACATACCGGATAGCACATGATCATCCAGGCAGCTAATATCAGTATCGGAATAATAATTCTAAACAATACCTTTTTCATGCCAGCCTCCTCCATACATATCATGCTGCACTTCCTGCTGATAATAATGATTTATTGTTGATGGTGCATTATACAGTGCTGTAACCATATATGCCTTAATGTTTGAAATTTTTGTTGTCGTGTCTTTCATACACCCCATCACATACTCCAGATGACTGCTCCTCAGCTTTAAGAATTTTGACTTTACAAGCTCATATGGATACTCCTCCCCCGCAATCCGTATCGTAGTCCGCTTTACACATACAACCTCACAGATCAATTCAAATAATTCATCATACAGTTCCCTGTCATTTATTTCATCATATTTCATGTGATGATCGTACTCAATATTTTCTTTGATAATCTCTATGTATGCATCTGCTCCATCCATCCTATCATCGGTCTGATTTCCTTCACCGGATGGATAGATTGGATTGGTATAACTCATATCAGTATAATTTATATCAGTCTTATTATAGTTAGTATAAATAGGGGCTAAATCCTGAACCTCTGCAAGTTCAGTTTCTGAACCTCTTGAAGTCTGCTTTTTATACTTCTGGTGGTTCAGATTCTGTACCTCCTGAAGTTCAATTTCTGAACTTCTTGGAGTATCAATATTAGACTTCTTGAAGTTCAAATTTTGAACTTCTGTGGATTTTCCAGTATTCTCAGGCTCTTTTTCCTCCTGTTCCGCTGACATTGTGGCAAAGTTTTTCACATAGATAATATCCGGTTTGCCAAGACCTCTGCGCTTTTTTTCAATCAACCCAATCCCTTTTTCGGAATCCAGCTCTTTCATAATCTTGACACAGGTTGCTTTCGCACATCCCAAATCTTCCATAATCGCATCCACCGTATAGATGATATACGCCCTGTTTTCCTCGTCTAGCCATCCATTTTTCATAGACAGTGACATCCGATCGAGCATCAAGCCATACAGGAGCTTGGCATCGCTGCTAAGCCCCTTGAACCGCTCATCCTTAATCAGCAACCGGGGGACACGATAAAAAGAGAACTGGTCTGCTTCAATTCCATAGTAGTAATCAAATTTTGTATTCTCGTCCACTTTTTCATGCCTCCTTTGCTGCTTATTTCTCACTGTTTGAACTATTCCACTCATCCAATAGCTGATAGATAACATTTTCAATCTGCTCATTGGAATAATCTTCTGGAAAATATCTGCTGATTTTGTCTGCCTTGATGGTTACTTTTCGCTCTATCGGTTTCGGTTCTGTCAGGATCAGCCTTACCATCGGTAATGTCAGTTCATCACTTTTTCCATACTCCTTCAGCCTTGATGCCTGTACTGTTGAAATGATCACCCCTGTTTCTTCAAGAACAACTTGCACCCACTCCTGTTGCTGTTCTGTCAGAAATGACAGCTCTACACCCTGCACGATTCCAATTTTCTTTTTATCGACCATATCTAAAAGTGCATCCGATAAGTGGGCAAGGTAAATATATCTTTGTACTGTTTTTGCACTCTCTCCTGCAGTTTCCCCAACCTCATCCAGACTGTTGCCTTTTCCTTTTTTACCCTGATGTTTTACAGCTTCATATTTCATAAAATAAGCTTTTGCCTTTTCACTCGGAAGAATATCTTCCCTCTGAATATTGCTGTCCACCATGATAATTGTAGCTTCATCATCCGTATAATCACGGATGAACATCGGCATTGTAGTAAGTCCGACAAGCTCACAGGCGTGTCTCCTGCGATGTCCGGCAATAATCTCATAGCCGCCATCTTTCATTGGTCTGGCAATGCCTGGCATCAATACTCCATGCTCCCTGATGCTTTCCATCGTTTCCTGCATCTTTTCATCATCCAGTACCTTAAACGGGTGTCCTTTGAACTCATGCAGTTCTGACAATGCGATTTCCTGTACCTGCTCTGTTCCTGTCTGTGGCTGCTCCGTTCCAAATAAATCATCAAAGCTGTTCAACTTCACCTTTGCGGCACTTCCAGTCTTACTCATTGCCAAGCACCTCCTCCGTCAGTGATTGGTAGGCACTTGCTACCTTGCCATTCGGATCGTGCTTATAAATGCTCACACCTTCCGCAGAAATCTCCGCAGCTCTTACCGACATTGGAATACTGTTTTCAAATATCCGCACTCTGCTTCCATAATTTTCAATCAGCAGATTGCTGATGTCCCTAGCATAATTAGTACGATTATCAACCATTGTAAGCAAAATTCCCTCAATCTCCAGTTTCGGATTGATCTGTCTCTTTACTTTTCCAATAGTTTTAATCAGCTGTTCCAGACCTTTTACCGGCAGATACGCTGCTTGTACTGGAATCAAGATACTGTCCGCACTGGTAAAAGCATTTATCGTAATCATGCCGAGTGATGGCATACAGTCAATCAGAATGTAATCATAGCGGTCTTTCTGCTGTTCTATGTAGGTACGAAGCACCGTCTCCCTGCTCATAACATTCACAAGTGAGGTTTCCAAACCGGAAAGCTCGATATTTCCCGGCATGAAATCCACCCCCTCCTCATGTCTTAAAATGCCGTACTCCAGTTTTATTTCCTCATCATTGATAATGGATGCCATAATGGTTGCAAGTGTAATTTCCAGTCTGTCCGGCTCCCGAATACCAAGACTTGCCGTAAGACTGCCCTGTGCATCTGCATCTATCAGTAAAACTTTCTTTCCCTGTTTTGCCAGTCCGATTCCTAAATTGCTTGTTGTGGTGGTCTTTCCAACTCCACCCTTCTGATTTGCGATTGCTATTACTTTACACATGATAAATTCTCCTATTCTCTACTATTTTGCTTTTATCTGCTGCTCTTTACATTGCTTTTCTGCACTTCCGCATAAGCTCTGTAATATTTGTTTGTCCCTTTATTGCTATAAAGCTCTGATATCTCCAGAACTTCTACTTTTGGATGACGCTGTAAGATTTTCTGAAACCACACAATGTCATTCTTCGTTCCCATCAATCTGACTTTTAACATTAGTCTGCTCCTCCAAATAAGGCATACAGTTCCCGGTTATAAGTCGCATACTCCGGATAGCGGATCTGTATCGCCTGCCAAAAGAAAGGTGCATAGGCACAGCAGAACAAGTCCTCCACTGTATACTGCCTGCACTCGTTTACCTGTTCCTCTGTTTTTGTGTAATCATCTATACTCGGTGTGCCATTGCAATACAGGTTAAATGCCATTCGCACCACCTTCATACTGCCACTGGTCTGCCAGCCTTCATGCAAACACTCAGTTTTTACACATCCCGTCTTAAAATCATAGATGCTATCAACATTTCTTCTCGTATCATCGCTGATACCAAGGCAATAGCAAAGTGCCTTGTGGTACACATCCTGATAGCGTACCTCTTTTAATTTTTCATAGTAGAATTTTTCATGTGCTTCGCTGATAAAATTGATTGTCTGTTCCTTTTTGTTTTCTGCTCCTAACGCTGTGTTGTTCATAGTGAACCTCCTTTTAAATTGAATTGAAAAAGGCACTCCTAATGGAATGCCCTAATATAAAAAATAGGGACACTCTTTCAAGTATCCCTACGTTCTATCAACATATCTGATAGTTCTCTATTTACTTTCATATTCAGAATTCTTTGTGTTCCCACAACCGAGGTCTAATGCCACAACAACAGTCACCTTCCTCACAAGCTCTTTTTCCTTGTGATTTTCAGCAATCCTGTTGAAGCTGAAAAACTCTACAAAGTGCGTAAATTCAAGGATTTCTACATATCCTTTCTGTGTAGTGCTACCACAGTCTCCACATGCACCGTATTCGGAAACATATCCACACAGCAGCTTTTTATAACCTTATATCCTCTCTGCTGTAACACCGCCAGATCTCTTGCCAGTGAAGTCGGTTTGCAGGAAATGTAGACCATGCTGTCCACACCGTAATCAATAATCTTCTCCAGTGCTTTCGGATGGATGCCGTCACGCGGCGGGTCTAACATGATAAAATCCGGGCGGTCTGTGATATTATCGAGTGCTTTTAACACATCATCTGCGATAAATTCACAGTTGTCCAGTCCGTTTCTTTCTGCATTTTCTGCGGCTGCTGCCACGGCTTCTTCCACGATTTCAACACCGATAACCTTTTTGGCAACCGGCGCAAGAATCTGTGCAATTGTTCCTGTGCCGCTGTATAAGTCAAAGACCACCTTGTCCTTTGTCGTACCGACATACTCACGGGCCTTGGAATACAGCACCTCTGCTCCCAGTGAATTGGTCTGGAAAAATGAAAATGCCGTAATTTTAAAAGTCAGTCCGAGCAGTTCTTCTTCAATGTAATCGCTGCCGTAAAGTACCGTTGTACCCTCATTTTTGACAACATCGGCGACACTGTCATTGCGTGTATGTAAAAATCCCGTCAGTGTACCGGAAAGCGGCAGTTCCCGTAAAATACCCGCCAGTTCTGCCATATCAAACTCTATCTGTGTCGTTGTCACAACATCCACTAAAATCTGCTGTGTCTTTACGGCTTTGCGCACCAGCAGGTGGCGCAGATAGCCTTCATGGGTCATTTTATGGTAATACGGAAGTTCCTTTTCCCGGCAGTATTCAAGCACCGCCGTTAAAATTTTATGATAATCTTCATCAACGATTTTACAGCCGTCCACCGTCACAATGTCATACATGCTGTTGCGCTTATGCAGACCTAATGCCAGTTCGCCGCCCTTTACTTCATCACCGAATGAAAATTCCATTTTATTGCGGTACGCTTCCTGACACGGGCTTCCGATAATGCCTTCAAAGTTTAATTCCCCGTCAACCGCTTCCGACAGCAGTTTATGAACCTGTGCTTCTTTCATCTTTAACTGTTCTTCATACTGCACACTCTGGTAGACACAGCCGCCGCATGTTCCGAAATGCTTACATCTGTCTGCCGTTTCTGACGGTGCATTTTCAAGCACCTGAAGCAGTCTGCCTTCACATTTGCCGCCACGCTTTTTATTGACCATAAACTGGACCTTCTGTCCCGGAATTGAATTTTTTACAATAACCTTTTGTCCGTTATCTTCAGGATTTTCCGACTCTGTAAATACCACCGCCTTATTGGGAAAATCCACATGCTGTACACGTCCTGTATATGTTTCGCCTTTTTTCATGAATACCTCGCTCTTGCTTTCTTTTTATTTTCCTGTTCTGCCATAATCATAAATTTTCTTAAAAAATACCACTGACTGATACTCCAGCCAGTGGCATCCTTGTAAACTTTTTCACTTACGATTGGATTAGTCTTCATCCTCGAAGTCATCTTCCTCAAAATCGTCGTCTTCAAAATCATCATCGTCAAAGTCTTCCAGATAATCCGGTGTGAAATATCTGTAAACCGCATAAGCAATCGCTGCAACTGCCGCAACTGCACCGATGACTGCAAGCACTGCAATCACGCAGTTGCTCTTTTTCTTTTCTTCCTCGGCTTCTTTTTTGTTTAAAAGCTCATTGAGTCTGCTTGCTGCAATAAGTTCTTCTAATTTATCCTCAATCTTATCTCTGCTCATCATCATCATAGCCCCTTTCTTTTCACGTATATTCTATTGTCATTATAGCATATGCCTGCCCGATTTACTACTGTTTTTTTAATTTTGCAAACCCTGCAAGCATTTTTTTTGTGCCAAATTCTTCAAACTGGACTGTCACCATATAATCACGCATACCGTCTTCGATAGCAAGCACCTGTCCGGTTCCGAATTTGACATGGGAAACGGTATCGCCGACCCGGTAGCCAAGCCCTGTCCCGCCTGCTGCCTGTCCTGACGACTTAATTGCCCCGGCTGCTTTCTTTGATGGCATGCTATAGGACGTTGTGGTTTTTGCCGGCTTTTTTAAATCAAATATGTCCATCGGAAATTCTTTCCCAAAACCGACTTTTTTATTCGGCTGTGCAAAGTTTCCTGTACCGTAATTAGTCGGTGTCCTGCCGTAATTTGTGGCATAGGCACTGCCGATGCCTTTCTGTCCACTGATTGCAACCTTTTTATTGCCCTGACCGTAAGTGGTTGTTCCGCTTCCGTAGCGGGACAGCGCCGCCTTTGCATTTGCACGGAAATCAAAGTGTCCCTGTGATTCACTGCTGTCTTTGCCGCCAAAAGAAATGGCACTTTTCTTACTGCCGTAGCTGTGATTTTCAACTTCTAAAAGATTTTCAGGAATCTCCTTTACAAAACGCGACACCTTATTCATCTGTGTTTCGCCGTGAATCATACGTGTCTTTGCCGCACTGATATTTAATTCCTTTTGGGCTCTTGTAATGCCGACATAACACAATCGGCGTTCTTCCTCGACTTCTGTCGGGTCATCGGACATAATCGTCATGTAGCTTGGGAACAGTCCGTCTTCCAGTCCTGTCATGTATACAATCGGAAATTCCAGCCCCTTTGCGCTGTGCAGTGTCATTAGCATGACGTGATTGCCGTCCTGATCCAGATTGTCAATATCTGCAATCAACGCCACTTCCTCAAGGAATCCGCTGAGTGTCGGAGCTGCCTGCGGATTTTCTCTGTCTGTCTGCATTTCTGAAAAATCACCTTCGGTCTGTTCCTCATAGCTGATGATTTTATTCATAAATTCATCGATATTTTCCTGTCTTGCTTCAACTTCTTCCTTGGTTTCGTTTTCCGCAAGTGCTTCCATATACCTCGTATCTTCAAGAATTGTTTCTGTCAGCTCGCGGATAGACAAAAACTGCTTCTTTGCCTGAAATCCCAGAATCAGTGTCACAAAGGATTCAATCTTTGAAAGTCCCCTGCCGATATTCGGAATTTCTGCGGCATTGCACAAGGCATCCCAAAACGTCATATCGTTGGCATCGGCAAACTCCTGTACACGTTCCAGTGTTGTCGCACCGATTCCACGCCGCGGTACATTGATAATTCTTTTCACCGCCTGCCCGTCCATACCATTATCTATCGTCTTTAAATAGGCAAGAATATCTTTGATTTCTTTTCGCTGGTAGAAGTTAATGCCGCCGTAAATGCGGTACGGCACATTTCTGACTATCAGTTTTTCTTCCAGCAGACGGGACTGTGCATTGGTACGGTAAAGAATTGCAATATCGTTATAATTCCAGCCGTCGCGCACGCAGGCACAGATATTTTCCACCACGCCTTCCGCTTCTTTATAAGCATCTTCATAAATGCGGAAATGAATCTTGTCCCCTTTGCCGTTTTCCGTCCACAGCTTTTTGGATTTTCTTCCGATATTATGCACAATCACCTCATTTGCCGCAGAAAGAATCGTCTGTGTCGAACGGTAGTTCTGTTCCAGTTTGATCACCTTTGCACCCGGAAATGTATTTTCAAAATTTAAAATATTGCTGATATTCGCCCCGCGGAATTTGTAAATGGACTGGTCATCATCACCAACCACGCACAGATTGCCGTATTTTTGTGCCAGCTTGCTAATCAGGCGGAACTGCGATGTATTCGTATCCTGATACTCATCGACCATGATATAACGGAAACGCTCCTGATACGCTTCCAACACTTCCTCATCACGGTTTAACAGTTCAACCGTCTTAAATATCAAATCGTCAAAATCCAGCGCATTATTTGCTTTAAGTGTCTTCTGATACTCTCTGTATACACCGGCAATTCTTTTGGCATTGTAATCGCCCCCGGCATTCACTTCCATTTCATCCGGCGAAATCATTTCATCTTTGGCAGATGAAATCGCACTCATAATTGTGCGCTCTTTCAGCATTTTTGTATCGATGTTTAATTTTTTACAGGCATCCCGGATTACGCTTTTCTGGTCGTCCGTATCATAAATCGTAAAATTGGTCTGATACCCGATTCTGTCTATGTAACGGCGAAGAATCCGCACACAGGTCGAATGAAAGGTACTTACCCACACCTGACTGCCGCAGTCCGTTACCTTTTCCACACGTTCACGCATTTCTGCGGCGGCTTTGTTGGTAAATGTAATTGCTAAAATATTATATGGGCTGATTCCACATTCATCAATCAGATATGCAATGCGGTTTGTCAAAACACGTGTTTTTCCCGAACCTGCCCCGGCAATAATTAACACTGGCCCCTCTGTCTGTTTTACCGCCCTTTTCTGGCAGTCATTTAATCCATCTAAATTCAAACCGTTCCTCCATTCCTGCGTGTATACAGTTTCTTTATGACTATCCTGCCCAAAGATGTACACACTGCATACGCACTGTTTCAAGTATGTGTCATTATAAACAAAAAAGAGCTGTCATGCAAGTATTCCAAAAATACTTTTATGCATAACAGCTCTTTTTATATCACCCTTATCAAGAGCTTTCCCCGCTTGACTGCACATTTGTCCGCTTTCGCGAAAATAAAACAGCCGCCGCCGGATTTTTATACTAATTTATGTCCGCAGTTGGAACAGAATTTTGCACCGTTTGTCGGTGAACCACACTCCGGACAGAACTTCGGTGCACTGCCTGACGTACTGCTTTGTGCCGCACCTGTACTCTGTGGCGCGCTGCTCATGCTGTCCATCATCTGTCTGCCCATCTGTAATCCCATCTGCATATTCATCATATCCACACCGATGTTAGAGGACTTACCATTGCTCATGTTGTCCGCCATTGCCATCTGTGCATACTTATTCATGTCGCCCACCATAGACTGGGAAGCGGCTTTGTTCTGCATCTTCTGTACTTCTTCCGGATACGAAAAGCTTGAAATGTTAAAGTCGGTAATGGTCAGTCCAATCTTAATCATCTGCATATCAAGGTCTTCTTTAATCCCTGCTGAGATATCATACGCATTGGCTTGAAGATTAAACATATCCTTGCCTTCTTTAGAAATCCACTTCATCAGAAGCTGGTCTAAAACAGCAACAACACGTTCCCTGACATCGTCAACCGTGTACATCTGCTTCACACCCGCCACTTTATCAATTAATGCAAGATAGTCATCGACCTTAATGTTAAATGTACCAAACGCACGGATTGGCATACCGCCCGGAAGTGACGGTGCCGGAATGGCTATCGGATTTTTTGTGCCCCATTTTACGGTAAATTCCTTTGTATTCACAAAAAGAACTTCTGCACGCACACCGCTGTTAAATCCGAACTTAAAGCCTTTTAAAGTTGACAGAAACGGAATGATATCGGATTCAATATCAAAGCTTCCTTCATCCTTAAAAATACCTTCTATCTTACCATTGTACATAAAAATGGCATCCTGTCCTGCACGGATAATCAGGCGGCTTCCTTTTTTAATCTCACGGTTCGTCCATTTCCAGAAAATACAGTCATCTCTGTATTCTTCCCATTCTACAACATTTGCAAGCTGTTTTCCAAATAACCCCATGACTTTTCTCCATTCTGCTGTTATTTATATTATAAGCCCATCTTTGCCTTTAATGCTGCCAGTTCATCATCTACTGCTGCATCCTGTGGTGCTGAATCATACTTTGCTGCAAGATTGTCAATATCAGAATCTTCCTGTGACTGGTTTAACTCTGCCATTGCATTGGCTTCATCTAACATCTTATTGGCTTTTGCTTCCATCTTGCTAAAAGCTGCCATACTGTTGTTTGCACCTGTCACACTTGAACCGATGCTGTTTAAACGTTCCTGTGCCTTAGCTGTCGCAACTTTTGCCTTGATTGCTGCCTTTCTTGATTCTAAGGATTCAATATCCTTTACAAGCTTATCATGCATCTGGCGCATCTTTGCCGCATTGGCTGCTGCCGCTTCATAAGACTGCTGTAATGCTGTCTGTGTAGATACCAGCTGCTGCTTCTTTTCAAGAAACTTACGTGCATCTGCTTCATTCCCTGCTGTCAGTGCCTTTTCAGCATATGACTGCATTTTATTAACCTGCTCTGTACATTCGTCAAGTTCTCTCTTGGCTCTTGTTTCCTCTGCCATAACAGAAGCTGTTTCTGCCTTTACCTTACCCAGATCACTTTCAAGGTTGCGCATGTACTGGTCAATCATCTTTTCCGGATCTTCGCATTTGTCCAGTAAAGCATTGATGTTCGCAGACATAATATCCTTAAATCTTGTTAAAATTCCCATAGTAAATATCCTCCATTCTACCCATTGGTACACAATTATTACCGGGCACTTATCTATCTGCCCCATGAATTACAGTATATTATATTTCCCCCATTTTGTCACGCAATATTGCATAAATTTCATTAATTTTATAACAATTTTTCAAACAATTACAGGTGTTTTATATCCGCCCCTTGCTATCTAGTTTTAAATACTATATAATGTCATATAGCTACTGTTATGTGAATGGAGATGACAAGTTATGAATACTGAATATACACAATTTGTTGCTACGCTGTTAAAGCGGCTGGCGAAGTTAAATTATATCAAGCCGGGCGAGGTGCCGAATATCGACCTCTATATGGATCAGGTCACGACCTTTATGGACGAACATTTAAGCGACTGCAAACGCCGCGAAGACGATAAGATTCTGACTAAAACCATGATTAATAATTACACCAAAAACAATCTTTTGCCGCCGCCGGTAAAAAAGAAATATTCCAAGGAGCATTTATATGTCCTGACATTTATTTATTACTTTAAAAATCTGCTCTCTATCAGTGATATACAGACCCTGTTAAATCCGCTGACCGAACAGTTTTTTGAAGGAAATGATACCGGCAGCTTAGACGACATCTACAAGCAGATTTATAATCTGTGCAAGGGAGAGATTTCCGGCATTTCAAAAGATGTCCTTGAAAAAGCGCATCTTTCGGAGGAAGCCTTTTCTACTGTTGAAGATACGGACAGCCGCGAATTTTTACAGTTCTTTTCTTTGGTATCTTTACTGAGTTTTGATGTTTATATGAAGAAAAATATTATTGAAAGTCTGATTGACGACTTTGCTTCGCGCAGCCAGCAGGAAGTGCCGCACACGAAATCTGAGCGCAAGGCGGAAAAGGCAGAACGCAAAGCCGAAAAAGCCGAGCAGAAAAGCCGCAGAAATGAAAAATAAAATTTAAAAATATAAAGCATGGAAAGAAAGCCGCTTTTAATCATGCAGAATTTTTACGGAACAACCAAAAACGGAATGTGATAAGTTTTGTGCTTCTTCACATTCCGTTTTTATAGCCTTGCCGGAGATTGACGTTCAATCCTTTCTCCGGGCAGAATATGTATCTGTTCCGTAATGTTTTATTCCTGCTGTCCTTCTCCGCCTTCCGGAATCTGTAACCGCTCAAATACCTTTTCATAACCGTCGCTGCCGTAATTTAACGAGCGGTTTACACGGCTGATGGTTGCTGTAGAAGCGCCTGTCTTTTCCGCAATGTCCAGATAAGTCTTTTTTTCACGCAGCATCTTTGCCACCTCAAAACGCTGTGAAAGTGACAGCAATTCATTAATTGTACAGAGGTCTTCAAAAAATGCAGCACACTCCTCTTTATTCTCAAGACTTAAAATTGCATCAAATAACTGCTCTACCGCAGGTGTTTTTAATTTACTATTCATAACTGCCCCTTTTCTGTGCTGATAAACTCGCATCAGCATTTTTTCAAAAGTTCTAAACAATACCGATATTTTAACACATTAGCACGTTATAGTAAAGCAGTAAATCTGTCCAAATCCAAATTTGCAATCAGTTGATCCGGAAAATGCACTTCTTTTAACAGCTCTTCCGCATACGAAAAATTGCAGATATCCTCTTCGACATGGGCATCACTGCCAAGTGTTATCATGACACCGTGTTCCATACACAGCTTTAACATACAGAGGTCATTTTCCCGTGCGCCGCTGCGCGGTCCGTCAGGTTTTAATGATGTATTGTTTAATTCGAGAAACTTGTTGTTTTGCTTTGCCGCACGCACCACCGTTTCAAAGTCCACCGGATACCGGCTGTCATCCGGGTGCCCTATGATGTCAACCAGCGGATTTTCAAGAACCTGCACCAGTGCCTGCGTATTCTGCTCCTTTGTACCGGGGCAGATACATGGAATATGAAAGCTTGCAATAACGATGTCCATTTTTTCAAGCAGTGTGTCCGGCATATCCAGTGTTCCGTCATAGTCCATAATATTGGCTTCACAGCCAAACAGACGGCGCACGCCGAATTTTTCCCGCGGCAGGACCTTAAAGTTGCTGAAATACAGTTTGCCGCAGCTGCCCGGCATTTTCGGCGTATGCTCCGTAAACGCAATAGCAGGCAGCCCGATTTGTGCTGCCTTTCTTGTCATTTCATCTATTGTGTTATAAGCGTGTCCGCTTGCAATCGTATGTGTATGTGTATCAATTAAATATTTCATTTTAATCTCCGTTCCACAGACATTTTATTTGCACTCCGGCAGATTCACCGATAGTTCCCTGCGCGTATGGTCTACAGAAATTGCTTTATCTGAAAGATTAAAGTACGCAAAGGAATATGTATTGGATACATCTCCAAGAGAGTCGTCCCACGACAAATCTACATTATAATACTTTCCGTCAATATAGACAATATTCCATGCGTGATAACCGCCGTTAGCATATCCGGTGCAGAAATAACACGGAATATTTAACTGCTGCATAATATACTGAAATGCCCTCGAATATCCGGCACACACCGAGCTTCCGTTAATGAATACGCTGTATGCACTCTGGTTCATGTCTGAATTTTCATCATAGACACACATATTCTGAAGGGCTTTATAAACATACTGTTCCTTGTCAAGGTCTGTCGTGAGCGAACTGGCGCCGTTAATCACCTTCGCCGCCGCATTTAAAAACTTCTGTCTGGCAGACTGCAGTGTCTGTGCCGTTTCATTGTATTTTAACATCACGGAAATGACCGCTCCCTTGCTGGTGTACCCGTAGCTGTAGCCGGTATCCAGCCAGAACAGCTCGGGGTGATCGTTAAAGACCGCATTCATGACATTTTTAATACTGCTCTGGTCAAGCTGACGGCACAGTGTCACACTTTCCTTTAATTCCAGTGCTGCCCCGTACACCTGGTCATAAACTTCCTTCTGTGTATCCGAAAGCATGGCTCTGTACGGATACATATTTTCCGGAAAATCATAAGATGCCGCCGGTGTCGTATCCGTCTGCTGGGATTTGCTGTCTTCCACAAGCTGTCCGGTTCCCTGTACCGGCTGATAATCAGACTTTACCGTATCATTCGTTTTTTCACTTCCGGCTCCGCCGGCGATCTCCGCTTCTACCGTCGCTAAGACATCTCCGAGATTGGTTATGGTTTCCTTTGTAAGACTCTGACCGCCTGCTGATGTATTGACTGCATTTTCAATACCGGCTGAATATTCCTGCGCAATAAAATATGTCCCGCCAACCAGTATTAAAATGAGTATTGAAGCTCTTAAAAATTTGTAAACGTTCCTCATGACTGCTTCCTTTATTCCTAATAATTCCGTGCGTATCGCAAATGCTTTATTATTCTGTACGCAGTGCTACTACCGGATCTTTTTTCGCTGCCATCTTCGCCGGAACAAATCCGGCAATCAGTGTCAGCACCATACTTATTATAACAAGGATTACGGCACCTGCAACAGGAAGTTTTGCAACTCCTGCAATTGTTGTCACATTTTCAATAATCCGGTTCGCCGGAATGCACAAAATCAGTGTAATCACAATACCCAGTGCACCGGATACAAAGCCTTCAATCAGTGTTTCGGCGTTAAATACGCGGGAAACATCTTTCTTTGACGCACCGATACTTCTTAAAATACCGATTTCCTTTGTTCTTTCAAGTACGGAAATATACGTAATAATACCTATCATAATAGAAGAAACAACGAGTGAAATCGCAACAAACGCAATCAGTACCGCTGAAATCGCCGTAATAATCGTGCTGACGGAAGACATCATAATGCCAACATAATCGGTATAATTAATCACATCTTCATCTCTGCCCTCATCAGTTGCTTTCTTATTATAATCGCTGATAATATCTTCCAGTTTTTCCTTGGCCTCAAAGCTCGCAGCATATAAATCAATTTCTGACGGGTTGTCTTCGTTTGTAATGCCTAACTTTTCTTTGTTGCCCTCAAATGTGGCTTCTGTTGTCTGTGCCTTTAAAGACTGCGAAAACTGCTGCAAAATCTGTTCTTCTGTCATCTGGCTCATGTAAGCCTGCATCTGTGCCTGTTCCTGCTCTGAAAGCGTTGCAACATATGCATTGACATCATCCATTGTAATCGGTGTATCCTTGTCATTGTCAAACGGGATTCCCGTAAAAATATCGGTTGTTTCATCGGCAAGCTGAGCTTTTGCCACTTCACTGTCGTTGACACCCTGCATCAGATACTGCATCAGTTCCTTTGTATAACCTACACCGCTCCGGATTGCCGTGTTGACCGCATCTTCTTTCTGACGGATAATACCGCACACCTGAATCTGTGTGCCGTTGTCTACTACATTTTTCATATACGTTTCATCTTCACGCATATCTTCCCAGATGTCTTTTTCTGCGTTGTACCGGTAATAATCGGTTGGCAGAATCATCTGGAATTTCTTATCTAAAATTTCATCATAAGTATACTCTGTTTCCTCGGTGTCATAGGTTTCGCCTGTCATCATGCGCTTATACATCGCCGTTACCTCGTCAGGGTCTTTAAAGCCCAGTGAATACAGGGTATAATCATCAATTTCGTTGTTCTCATCAACAACTAACACCACTTCGTTGTACTGCTGCGGCCATCTTCCCGCTACCATATCATACTGGGAATCCAGTAAATCCTGATTGCCCGGCAGCTGGTTCCATACATCTGCATTGGTATACATCGCACTCATGCTGCCCTGTGAAGTGTTCGTACCGTAAATCGTATTCATAATAGTGCTTGGATTTAGCTGTGTCACACCGTCGCTTGTGTCTGTATCGTAAATATTGATATCAATATTGTAGCTGTACCGGATATCACTTGCATATGTTGAAATCTCATCTTTATTATCATCTATATACTTTTTAAAGGATTTTAAATTATTATTTTTCACATCGGAAATCATGGTATTCATCATTTCCGACATAATCATATTACTGTACACTTTATCCTTGTCATGGTCAACAGAATCCTTATCAGACCCGGTCATCATTTCAATCATGCTGCTGATATCCATGGTCTGGGACTGTAACTGGACCGGATAACTCGACAGTGTATCACGCTGTACCCTGTCAATATAGTCCTGAATACCATTTGAAATGGAAAGAATCAACGCAATGCCGATAATACCGATACTTCCGGCAAATGCGGTAAGCAGGGTACGGGTCTTTTTGGTCATCAGGTTATTCATACTAAGAGAAAGCGCTGTAAAAAAGGACATCGATGTCTTTGCTTTCTTTTTCTTCTTTCCTGTCTGTGCATCTGAAAGCTTTTGCTCCTTTTCCTGTATATCCGCTTCCATCTGTTCTTCACTGTAAGCATCGGTATCGTCTGTAATCTGTCCGTCTAAAAGGCGGATAATTCTTGTTGAATACTGCTCTGCCAGTTCAGGATTATGCGTAACCATAATAATCAGACGGTCTTTGGCAATTTCTTTTAAAATCTCCATAATCTGTACGCTGGTTTCTGTATCCAATGCGCCTGTCGGCTCGTCTGCCAGTAAAATATCCGGGTCATTTACCAATGCTCTTGCAATCGCAACACGCTGCATCTGTCCACCGGACATCTGATTGGGTTTCTTGTGAATCTGTTCCTTTAAGCCTACTTTTTCCAGTGCTTCTATTGCGCGCTTTCTGCGCTCTGACTTGGATACACCGGATAAAGTCAGTGCCAGTTCGACATTGGCAAGCACGGTCTGGTGCGGTATCAGGTTATAACTCTGGAAGACAAATCCAATCGAATTATTGCGGTATGCATCCCAGTCACGGTCCTTGAATTTCTTCGTAGAACGTCCGTTAATCTTTAAATCACCGCTTGTATACTGGTCAAGCCCCCCGATGATATTTAACATAGTTGTTTTTCCGCAGCCGGACTGTCCCAGAATTGATACAAATTCGCTGTCGCGGAAACGCAGATTAATTCCCTTCAATGCCGTTACCCTGGTATCTCCGGAAATATAATCCTTTACGATGTTGTTTAATTCAAGCATCTTTTTTCCTCTCTTTACGTTTTTTCAGTTTATTTTGATTTTCTAACAACTTACTTCTTCATTATTTCACGTTTCTGCTGAAATGTCTATGCCTCTGCCTAAATAATGCTTAATTTTATTATTTTTTATGAATTTCCTCTTAAAACAGGAGATATTTTACTGTAATATTTTATTATGTATCGTGATATAAATAATACCATGTTTAAAAGTTCCAAACCCACATGTGCCTGTCCGCCGGTGAAAAAAAAATCGAACCCCGCCCCATAAAGCATAAAAGTGGTTTGACGCTTGCATTTTTGCGGTCTGCATTTTATACTGATACCAGCATAAATGATTGGAATAACGATTAGATTGTAACAGGAGATTTGCATTGAATAATAAGAAAAAGTTAAAACAATTCATGATTTGTCTGTGCTGTGTATTTTGCAGTACCGCATTGACCATTCCTTATCTGTCCTATGCAACCACGCAGGATGATTTAGACAATGCCAACCGGGAACTGGAAAGCTTAAAGGCACAACAGCAGAGTCTGTCTGCGGATTTATCCGAAATTGACGGTCAGCTCCAGAGCGCCGGAAGCCGTTTATCTTCCTTAGAAGAACAGATTGATGACAAACAGGCAGATGTTGATGCCTTAAATGAAGAACTGCTGTCGCTGTCCCAGACAATGGACGAACAGTACGATTCCATGAAACTGCGTATCCGGTATATGTATGAACGCAGCAGCTCGGATGTGATTGAACTGCTGTTAACTTCCCAAAGTATGAGTGAACTTTTGTTAAAAAGCGAATACATTTACCAGTTATCACAGTATGACCGTGATATGTTAGATGAGATGGAAGCCAATTATGAACGCCAGCAAGCAGCAAAAGAACAGCTGGATACCGAGGTTTCCGAACTGTCGTCCTTACGGGAAGCTGCTTTAAATGAACAGGAAAATTTAAAGACACTGCTTGCAAAAACCCAGCAGGATTTTGATACGTCTTCCAACAACGTATCCGAGGCCGAAGCTGCCGCACTTGCCTATGAAAAGAAGCTTGAAGAAGAAAAGCTGGCACAGGAACGCGCAGAAGCCGAGGCTGCAAGCCGTGCGGCTGCCGCAGGGAATAATAATTCCGGCAGCGGTGACATTACTTCTAATATTAATAAAACACCGATTTCGTATGACACATCTGACCTTGCCATGCTTGCCGCAATTATCGAATGTGAAGCGGGCAACCAGTCTTACGAGGGTAAGTTAGCTGTCGGAAGTGTTGTTGTAAACCGTGTCAACAGCCCACGTTTTGCCAACTCCATTTCCGGTGTCATCTATGCTTCTGGACAATTTACGCCGGTTGCCAGCGGCCGTTTTACGATTGTGCTCTCCCGCGGTGCTTCCGCTTCGTGCGTTCAGGCGGCGCAGGAGGTTTTAAACGGAAATGTTACGATTAATGCGCTGTATTTCCACGTATACCGCAGCGGTATCGACACCTATGGCACGGTGATTGGCGACCATATTTTCTACTGATTGAATAAAAAAGTCCTTTGTAAAAGAAATGCTCCATTATCATCTGACTTTGGCTCATTCTTTTGCAAAGGACCGCTTTATAAAATATCGTTCTACTAATCTTCTTTTGGCATATATTCCACAGAATCTACAAGTACATATCCTGTCTTGTCATTTTTTACGGTGTTGTCATGGGCACAGAAAATGCCGTTTTTCACACCGACCCATCTGCCTGCTTTGGAGGCAAATGAAAAGGCTTTTTCATAGTTTTTGCCGTCAAAACTTAATTCCAGTGTTAATTCCTCGACCGGTGCTGCTTTTACAGGAAGATTTAACTCCATGTGGTCAATATGACCGGTGCATTTTACCGTGTAACGGAATGTCACTGTTTTCCCTGTATCCTTAAAATCACTTTCGGACAGTTCAAAATCATTGCTGTTTTGTGTTGTATACGGCATATCACAGTCAAAATACTGTGTTCCCAAAATCTGTCTGACCGTATATTTGTTATCCCGCTTTTCAACCGCCAGCGCGCCGTATTCCGTTCCCAGTGATACAACGCCTGCCACATCGCCGTTTTCCATGCCGGAAAGCTGCATTTTTGTCACACAGGTAAATTCCGGTGCCGGCCATTTCTGTAACAGCAGATTGCGGTAATCACTAACCGGGCGGAGCGGCACAGTATCCAGTGCATTTAACTTTAACTTTGATCCGGTAAGCTCATACCAGTCCTTCTGGGGATTGGCATTCCACTGCCACTGCATACCGAGTTTATCCGATGTAAAGTCATCACTCGTATCCGGCTCACAAACCGGATATGAATTACTCTTTCCGATATCCGGCTTTGTGTACTCCATAACCGGTTCGCCGTAATCATTGCCCGGCTTATTGATACCGATTATTGGCCAGTCATTTTCCCAGTGCATTGGCTGTAAATGAACAATTCTTCCGCCTGCGTAGACATCCTGAAAATGTAAGAACCAGTCCTGACCTGTCACCGTGTCCACCCATGCACCCTGATGAGGACCGTTGACCGGTGAATCACCCTGACGCATTACGACCTTATATTCATACGGTCCAAAAGGATTTTTAGAACGGAGCACTGTCTGCCAGCCGGTCTTTACACCGCCTGCCGGAGCAAATATATAATACCAGCCGTTGCGCTTGTACATTTTCGGACCTTCAATTGTTACCTGATCATTTTCATTGCCGTCAAAAATCTTGACTTCTTCGCCGATTAATCCCATACCGTCCGGCTGCATTTCTACCATATGCAGTACACTCTTGTATCCGATACGGCTCTTTGCAACACCTGCTACCAGATACGCCTTTCCGTCATCATCCCAGAACGGACACGGATCAATCCAGCCTGCTCCCGGACGGATATTCACCGGCTTGCTCCATTTGCCAAACGGGTCTTTTGTTGTTGTCATGTAAATGCCCTCATCCGGCATCGGAAAACATATATAATAGGTTCCTTCATGATACCGGATTGCCGGTGCCCATACCCCGCAGCCATGAATCGGATTGCGGTAACGGAATTCCGGTAACTCGTCCAATGCATAATTGACTACTTTCCAGTTGACTAAATCTTTTGAATGTAAAATCGGCAGCCCCGGTGCATTGCAAAAGCTTGATGCAATCATAAAATAATCTTCGCCGACACGGATTGCATCCGGGTCTGAATAATCTGCGTATAGAATCGGGTTGCGGTACTTTCCATTTCCTAAATCTGCCTGCCACATATTGAAACCTCCATTTTTACTGTTTGATTTACTGCTTTTCATTATTACATGCTTTATTTTATGTTCTGCATTTCTGCACTGTCCTTATCATACACTATTTCCCCGGAAATTGCTATTCATTTTACAAAATTCTTTTATAAAAGTTTTTTCACTATTTTGTTTTTAATGTTTTATGCCGTACTGTATCCCGCTTCATACATAAAAATCCACAAATCAGGATTATAAAAATTTATAAAAATACCCGCGGAAATCTCCGGCTTTTCAGCCTGTTCCCGCGGGTGTGTATATTTAATATTTTGATAACAATTAGATTGCCTTAATTCTTTCAAGTGCCTTTACGGTATTTTCATAAGAACCGAAAGCGGTCAGTCTGAAGTAGCCTTCACCACTTGGACCAAAACCTGAACCCGGTGTACCGACAACATTTGCCTTTTCAAGCAGGAAATCAAAGAATTCCCAAGATGTCATGTTATCCGGTGTCTTTAACCAGATGTACGGTGCATTGACACCGCCTGATACGGTATAGCCTGCGGACTTTAAGCCTTCCAGAATTGTCTTTGCATTGTTCATGTAGTATGCAATCTGCTCACCGGTCTGCTTCTGTCCTTCTTCTGTGTAAACAGCTGCACCCGCCTTCTGGATAATATATGGCGCACCGTTAAACTTTGTGCCGTGACGTCTTGCCCAGAGACTGTGTAATGTCACATCACCACTCTTTAAATCTTTTGGAATAACGGTAAATCCAAGTCTTGTTCCCGTAAATCCGGCATTCTTTGAGAAGCTGCGCAGTTCGATGGCACAGGTTCTTGCACCTTCACATTCAAAAATCGTATGCGGTACATTTTCCTCTGAAATGTATGCTTCATAAGCTGCATCATAGATGATAACCGCACCTACTTTATTTGCATAATCAACCCACTTCTGTAATTCGTCCTTTGTAATCGTAGAACCGGTTGGGTTGTTTGGAAAGCAAAGATAGATAATATCCGGTGTTTCCTTTGGCAGCTCCGGCGCAAAATTCGTTTCTGCCGTACACGGCATGTAGATTACATTGCTCCACTTCTGCTGATCCAGTAAATAATCCCCGGTTCTTCCTGCCATTGCATTGGTATCTACATATACCGGGTATACAGGGTCACATACTGCAATTTTATTGTCTACTGAAAAAATGTCGCCAATGTTTCCTGAATCAGACTTTGCACCGTCACTGACGAAAATTTCATCGGCACTGATGTCGGCACCACGTCTTTTATAATCAAAATCTACAATTGCATTTCTTAAAAAATCATACCCTAAATCCGGTGCATAACCGTGAAATGTTTCTGCCTTGCTCATTTCATCAACTGCACCGTGTAATGTATCAATTACAACCGGCGCAAGCGGCAGCGTTACATCACCGATACCCAGTCTTATAATTTCCTTGTCCGGATTAGCAGCCTGAAAGGCTTGAACCTTTTTGGCTATCGTGGAAAACAGATAACTTCCCGGAAGCTTTAAATAATTGTCATTAATCTTAAACATCTCATTCTCCTTCATTTCGTGTACTTCTAAACGTAGCTGCCTGTTCGTCCGACAAGCCGTTATGTCTGAATTATACACCATATTCGTACAGACAACAACTTATAAATATGAGTATTTTTATCAATATATCCGGCTTTTTTTGCATGAATTGCTTTATTTTCTTATCTTATTCAATATTCCTGCTTAATGTTTCATATTCTGCGCTGATTGCCTGTAACACTTCTTTATCACCGCCCGCATTGTCCGGGTGATAAATTTTTAACAATGCCTTATAGCGCTTTTTTAATGCTGCACTGCTGTCAACACCTTTAAAGAAGAGATTTACACCGCTATGACTGATATTCTGTACCATGGCAAACTTTCTTCTGGCCTCACGGTACACCTCATCGCGGTACATCAGCTTGTCGCGCTTAAATTTTTCGCGGTCAATAGCAAGCTGTCTGGTTTCCCGTTCCAGAATCTGCCACTGCTGGTCAAACAGATGCTTCTGATTATCTAACTGCTTTCTTAGCAAATCCAGACTGCGTTTCTGCTTTTCCAGCATCTGCTTCTGAATCTCCACAACCTGCTCTTCTTCCTCTAGCTTTCCCTGCTGCTGCTCCAGATTTTTCCGTAGTTCTTCCAGTCGGATATTTTCTTTAAAAAACCATTTCTTTTTTTCTTCCAATTCCTCATTGTTCAAACAAACACACTCCTTTATCAGCAGCAGTCCGCATCAGACTGCACTGTGAAACCAAAATACCTTGACAGGCTGACAGCCCGGTTTTGTCTTAATCGTATGCGGCACACCCGGAAGTGCAATAAATGAATCACCTGCTTCAATTGGAAACTCCAGATCACCAAGTCTGGCATAGCCCTCACCCTCAAGCACATAAAAGCCCTCCTGGTCTTCATGCACGCCCGGATGCGCACTAAACTCATAGCCGGCATAAACCGTTGTCCCGGAAGTACAACCGCCAAGGCAGCCGTTTTCTGCCGTCAAAAAGCGCTGTGTCCGTGCATCCTTCCCTTGTATTTCTTCTACTTCTTTTTTCGTAATATACGGTTTCATCTTAATCCTCGTTTCTGAGCGACTTTGTTGCGAAGCAGCGATGAGAAATTCGCGCAGGCGATTTCTCATCCGCTATCATAGGTGTTTGCTTTCGCTCCAAAGCAAACATCTATGTGAAAAATCAGCACATCAGTGTGATTTCTCGCACTATTCTCCATTCCGCAGGCATTTTAATGCCGGAGGAATCGCGAGCCAAATGTCAGATTTGGCTCTGCGGCATAAAAAAACAAGGAAGCCTGCTTTTGTCAGACTCCCTCGTATCTTTTTACTAATTTTTCTTGTAACGTAATAATTCTGTATAGGCAAGTAAAAATGGTCCGACACCCTTTGCATCATCTTCTACAACCGGTTCTGACATATAATAATCATATGTACCCGGACGATTGTCTTTACCGCCAAGTCCGGCAACCAGACAAATACCACCAAGTGACATTTCTCCGTTCTTTTCTTTTAAATAGCGCTTGCAGATACCGTCAATGGCTTTCTCACCGTATGCACGGTAGCTTTCAGGCAGGAAGCCAAGACGTACACCCTTTAACAGGGAATATGCCATGATAGAACTTCCGCTTGTTTCAAGATAGTTGCGTTCCATGCCGCCGAAGTTGACAACCTGATACCACATACCGCTTTCGTCCTGATAACGGATCATCGCATTCATTAAATCTACATATGCATCCTGTAACATCCTGCACTCTTTGTCATACTTGTGGTCAGCGTTGTCCACCTTATCAAGTGTATCTAACAGTGCCATAGAGTACCAGCCGATTGCTCTCAGCCAGATATTCTGTGAAAGACCTGTGACCTTGTCACACCAGAACATCTGCTTTGATGTGTCGATTGCATGATAGTACAGACCGTTGAGCGGATTTTTCATGTTTTCAATAACGAATTTAAACTGTGAGAAAATATCATCATAATTCTTTCGGTCGTTAAATCTTGTTTCATACTCCATGTAAAATGGCTGTCCCATATACATTCCATCCAGCCATACCTGATTCGGATAAATATCCTTGTGCCAGAAGTTGCCGGATTCACAGCGAGGCATAATAGCAATCTGAGAATATACAAGGTCGATTGCCTTTCTATATTTTTCTTTTCCGGTGATATCATATAATTCAAATAAAGTCTTGCCGGCATTGACATTGTCAATATTCTTTTCACCAATGCTGTATCCGTCAATTGTTCCGTCTTCTGCTACACGATAATCAATGAAATCGTCTGCAAACTTTAAATATTTCTCGTCCTTTGAAATGGCATACATCTCAAGTACGGCTTTAATCATACAACCGTCAATGTAATTCCACTTAGACTTTAAGCCCTGCTTGAGCTTTTCAATATTCCACATCGGCGCTTCCGGCGTGCTTTTTTCCAACAATTCATCAATATACTTTACTATAATATCCACGGCTTTTCTCCTTATTAAATATGTACTGTGTCTTTATTATTGTACACTACAAAAAAAAGATAAGCAACCGATTATTTTTTATTTTATGAAAAACTACAGAATTTTAGCTGTTATACAACATCGGCTGTAATGCTTCGAGTGCCTGCTGATATGAAAAATTTGCACTCATGCCGAACAGGGACGAATCCAGATCGTACACCCTGCCGTTTTGTACTGCCGCAAAATGCTTCCAGATGTCGTTTTTTTCAAATTCATCGGCAAACATCTGCTGTACCTGCTCGGGCATTGCATGGGATGCCCGTAAAATCACATCGGGTTCTTTCGTTTTGATATCCTCTGTGTTAGCACTTAAAAATTCTTCATCAGTGCCTGCGTATACATTCTGTCCGCCTGCCATTTCCACAAGGCTGCCGACATAGCTGTTTTCGGTTGCCACGATATAAGAACCCGGCAATCCCATCAGAATCAGAACCTTCGGGGCTTCTTTTCCTGCATTTTTATTTTTGTATTCCTGCATAAATGTGTTAAATTCGTCCACCATTGCCTGTGCCTGCTGCTGCCTGTTAAATTTTTCACCGAGGTCTGCAATCGAAGCATACATGCCGGATACACTCTTTAAATTTAAAAACAGGGATTTCACCTGGATTGCCGCATATTTCGGCTGTAAATCGCTTTGCAGGCTGTTCGGGGACAGCACATAATCCGGCGATAAAGATTTTAAAATCTCCATATCCGGCGACATTGCCGTTCCGACCTGTGTAACGTCCTTATACCGCTCCGGCAGTGTACCGGAGGTCTGGCATACGCCCACTAAATCTAATTCCAATTTGTCACAAATCTGTGCAGCTGCCGGTGACGTTGCCACAAGACGCACACTGTCTGCCTGTGATTGTCCCTCTGTGGAATCCGGGTGCTGGTCTACGCAGGCTGTCAGCGAAAGCGATGCCGTAAGAACAGCAACGCCCGCTAACAGCATACAAAGGCCTTTTTGAACAGTCTTTTTTACCTGTCGTTTCATTTGTCTGCTCCTTTAGTTTTTCTTTTTACGATATACAAGCATGTACCATGCCGCACCTGTCACAACAATGGCAATTACAACACCCATTCCGATAAAAATGCCGGTGCTGGTGTTTTTTTTGCTCTCCTGCGCTTCTGCATTGACCTGTTTTCCTGCCGCATCATATTCCTGAATTCCGGCATTTTTCGTCTGTGTGTTTTCTGCGGTCTTTGCCTGTGCGGCACTTGCTTCTGCTGATGTAGTCTGTCCGGCTTCTGTCGTACTTTCTGCACTTTCACCTTCTGCCTGCTCTATGCTCTGTGTTCCGGCATTTTCCTGACTGCCGTCTGTTCCGGCTGACACACCGGTTTCACCCGATAAGCTGTCCGTGCCTGATGCGGTATTTTCAGCCTGCGCACTTACACCGCGCTCTCCTGAACTGCTTTCTCCCGGGTTGCTTTCCTCACTGCCACTCTCTGCGCTGTCCGGACCGGCACTGCCGCCCTTTTCTTCAACGGTCACACTGGTAATAAAGTCGCCTGCGCCTTCACTCAGTCCCGAAAATGTAATGTAGTAAATAATATCACGACCCATGGCAGTTACGTACATATTTACACGTACAACCGAATTTTCACTGTTGATGCGGAATCTGTAATCTGCGGTATTGCTTGAGTAATCCTCCTGCATTAACATTGCGGATACCGGACTTCCATCTACCTGAAACTGCGGATTTTCGATATTGTCCATTAACTGCATACGAATTGTGGCATAAGTGTTTTCCGCCGGATCTGCTTCGATAAGTGCCTTACCATATGTCGCGCTCTCTGTCATGGACTGTCCTAAAACCGCCGAACCCTCTCCGCCGGAATCTTCAATCGCACCGGTGGACGGATTTCGGTAGCTTGGATTGGCATTGGCAAGATAAATGCCGTTTTCTGCCGCATATACCGGATTACTGTTTTGTGAAAATACTGCCGCCGCCGATAAAATGCCCACGGTGACTGCCGTCAATACTGCCGCCGCCTGCTTTGCAAGCCGCTGAATCTGCATTTTAAATTTCTGTTCCATGTCTGTACTCCTGCTTTCATTTTTATATGTGACAAACAGGCACCCGCCCCTTTTTGGAACGGATGCCGTTGTTTTGTCTTTTTTACAGCTTAGTCTTCTTTTTCTTCCGGTCTTTTCTTTCTTCTAAAGATTGCAAGACCTGCGGCACTTAAAGAAGCAAAGAATGCTGCTGTCCACATGCACATTGCGGAAGAATCCGCTGTCTTTACGCCGCTGTTGCTGTTGTCTGCCGTATTAGCTGAGCCACCTGCCGTATTTGAATTACCGCCTGCTGCCGAACCGTTATCTGTTGATGTCTTTTCAACAAGTGCATAATAGCTGAAGCCCTTTGTTGTCACAACATAATAGCCGTTTTCCACACTGCCCTTTATGAGAGTCTTTGAACCGTCATCATTGATACGGTATAAAACAACGTTGTCTGCATTCATGCCTGCCGGAATGAGATACTTCACAACAACACTGCCGTCTGGCTCAACTTCCTGTCCGTCCTTTTCAAAATGAACTTCATACAGTTCAAAATTGCTGCCGACGTCTGCAAGTGCATTTGCCGCCTTTGTATATTCTGTTCCTGCACCGACCTTTGTTACCTTTAACTCAGAGCCTGCCGGAAGCACGCCCTCTGCGGCTGATACATGAACGCCTGTCTTTTCATCCGTCACATCAACTGCCGGTGACTTTTCTTTTGTCTGGTCTTCTGCCGGTACAAGAGAAGTATCGCTTGTTGCTGTCAGTGCTGACCAGTCGAATCTTAATCTCGCACTCATCATGGTGTCGCCCATTGGTGTATCCGGTACTTTAAAGCTTACATCTGCATAAGTAATATCTGCAACAGATGGCTGTGTACCTTCAGGAAGTTCAAATGTTACCAGTCTGATTGCATCGACTTCATTTCCTGCGGAAGTTGTAATCTTTTCTGTCTTGTCGATTGTAACAGTTACGCCCTCTACCTCAAATGCCGTAACGGCGCTGTAGATTGATGTTACGGTTACCGGATTCATGGCAATCTGAACTTTTACAACCTTGCCATCCTTTACGGTGATTAAAGCACTGCTGTTCTTTTCAAATGCCGCATTACCCATAGAAGCCTTATCGGATACCGCATTCCACAATGCAATCGGTACATAGTAGTTACCGTCAGCAATTTTATTGTCAGAAGGGTCCGGTGTCGGAGTTGGTGTCGGTTCCGGTGTCGGGTCAGGAGTCGGAGTCGGTTCCGGTGTCGGGTCTGGGTCCGGTGTTGGTGCCGGGTCCGGTTCTGCTGTCTTTACCGCATTTGCATAATCCAGTGCCAGATAAGCATCCGGGCTGTAATTCATCGCATCGACAAACATGTTGACATAAACACCGTCATAGCTGTTGTCCGGCAGTGTAAATGTAATCTGTGTCACTCTGCCTTCTTCGTCTGTTGTGTACTGTGCATCTACAGTCTTACCATCTGCTGACGTTCCCTGATAAATCTTCCAGTTGCTTGCGTAAGCTGTCAGTCCCGCAAAGGATACGGACTGTAAATCTACGGTTACAACTGCTGTTCCGTCTGCCGCAACAGTCATCTGTGCACTCTTAATGCAGCCTGCCGCCATAGAATCCTGTGAAACATTTCCGGCATTCTTTAAGCTTGCAGGGATTGAATAAGTACCTGCTGTCAGAGTGGTCTTTGCTGAACCGAAAGTTGTTTCCTTTGTTATATCATCGGACTTATTATTATCAGATGATGTCTTTGTTAAGCTGTCCCAGTAAACCTTTACGAAGCAGTCTGCGCTGAAACGTCCCTGCTTGAAGTCAATGCCTGAAACCAGACCGTTTAAATTCTTCATTGCCGGTACATAGATATCTGCATTGGTGTTGTAGATTGCCGCAAAATCACCTTCTAACGGTAAGGAAACCTTTGTTACAACCTTTTCATCTTCACCGAATACATCATCGCTGTACTGAATGTCATTCATTTCGACCGCAGCTTCCTTTAAGCTCTTAGAAGTATCATTGCCTTCATAGTAGCCGTTGAAGCCATAGATATATAACGGTTCTTTTGATGTTCCGTTAATAATGTCTGTTACGAGTGTCATGTTGCCATCTTTGTCAACAACAATCTTTGCCTTTGTCTTGTCATTTTCCACAAGACTGTGCTTTACTTTATCTGTGTAGTATGCAATGTCTACGCTGTATTCGCCTTCCGCAAGCTTTTCTGTCGGAAGGTTAATGACTTCTTCTTCCTGCTTTAGTTCGAGTGCATTTAAAATCGCATCGCGGATTGCATTGGATGAATACGTTGCGCCTGAAACCGCATCAACACCTGTGATTTCCTTTACATCGGTTGCGGACTTATTGATGTAGCTGCCCTTTAAGCCGTTGACTGCCTTTTCAAGCATCATCTTATTGGTTTCAGCATAAGTTCCCGCAAAATTTGCACCTGTTACTTCAATGTCTGTGATAACATCATCTGTAACTGTTACGTTGACAGTAACATCATATTCACCGAACTGTGAAATATGGGCTGTACCTGTCTTTACAACCGGTGTGTTGTCTTCATTTTTTGCTGTCAGCTTTAACTTTAAGTTCGTATCCTTTGACATACCGTCGATAAATCCTGTCAGATAAATTTCATTGTTGTCTGTCAGGTCGAAATAGTCCGGTACATCTACAACTGCCTTACCCGGATATACGAGTGCATTTTCAAGGTCTGTTGTTGTGGATGTCGCTGTAAATTCTGTTCCGTCTGTTGTGTAGTATACATATCCTCTGCTGTCTGTTACTTCTACAGGTGTCTTATCATATGCCACGCTGTCTGCTTCGGAATTAATCTTGTCTGTATACCAGTCGCTGTAAATTGCTGACTTTAAGCCGCTTGTATCATTCTTTGAGATTGCCTTAAATGCATTTTCCATGCTGTCTGCATTGTATACACGAAGGCTTCCCATATGTCCGTGTAAGCCGAATACGATTGTTTCGCCTAAGTCAAATACGAGCTGTCTGCTTCCGTCTGCCTTTGTTACCAGTGTTGCACTCTTGATTGCATCAATGTTTGCAGGCGGTGTCTTTGTGGCACCCGGTTCGCACGCTGTATAAACAGATACATCTAATGCCTGTGTTGTTTCTTCTCCCTGGTCTGTATCACCGACTTTTTCAATCGTTGAGAAGTCCATACGGAACAATACTTCTGAAATGTAAGCCATTTCTGTGATGTATGTTGTAAATAACACATTCTGGTTTGCATAGTCCGCATCGTTTTTAATGTAATTGATACCGGAGAATGTCAGGTTAAACGGTGCTACCTTACTGCTTGTTGATGAAGCGAGTTTATCCAATGTAACGGATTCTACATTTTCACTGTTATAGAAGCCGCCGACCTGCTTACTTCCCTGCATAACCTTTGTAAAGTAGAAATCGCCTGTGTTTTCTGTCTTTACGTTGGTTGACGGATTAATCTTACCGGTCTTTGTAACGGTTGGTGAAATGGTGTATACCTTTGTATAGTTTTCATACTTTTCGGCATAATCGCTGGATTCTACAACGCCTGCATCATCTGCACCCTTAATCTTTCCGTTGTCGTTGGCATCCGGTGTCGGTGTGGACTTAATCCAGAGTTCACCGCCGCCTGCGTATCCAATCGGGCTTTTTACACCCGGCATTTCATAATCGTCTACGGTTACATTGCCTTCTGCATCAACGCTTACGGTAATGTCTGTGTACTGTTCTTCATAGCCCATTGCACCTTCGATTTTGTCGGTGTCAATGTAATAGGTACTGCCGAATACTGCCTGCATTTTATATGTACCCTCTTTTAAAGAACCGTCTTCGTTGTAATAGCTGCTGACATCCTTGAAGTTTGCCATAACTGTTACAGCTTCTTCCGGCATGGTAAATATATACTCATGGGCATTTGTTCCGTTAATTGCCTCTGTTGTTGTGGCTTCAACCGTCTTGCCGCTTGCTGTTGTCACGGTTACACTGTCCATTGTGTAATACTTTAAGCGGTCCGGTGTTACGGTAACGGTTACGGTTTCGCCTGATTTTGCCTTATCGGAAGACTTTGTTTCAGCCGTTAATACGCTGACTGTACCTTCGCCGTTGGTTTCTGCCGTAATTGCATAAGAGTCTTGTGCATACTCTGTGCTTACGGTTACTGCGGACTTCGGCATTGTGAAGCTGTAGCTTCCGTCACCGTTGTCTGTTACGTCAACTTTCTTTCCGTCTGCTGTTTCTACGGAAATGCTCTTGACCTTGCAGAATGACTTCGGTGCTGTGTATACAGTTACCTTACTGCCTTCTGCGGCTTCTTCGTCAACGGTTGTTTCGCCGTATTCACTGCCTGTTACGTTTGAAGTGATTGCATATTTCTGTGAAACAACCGTTTCTTCGGCTGCCTTTAATACCGGTCTGCCTGTTGTCTTGTCTGTTTCCCACTTGCAATACTTGTTATCCTCTGTCTGGTTCTCATCAACCCAGCTGTTTAAGTATGTAACCAGTGCAATCCTGCCGACCTTGTTGGTTGTGCTGTCAACAGACATTAAGTTGTCATTTTCATAACCCTCGGCTGTTACCGGTGTGATGTATGTAAAGTTCTGATTAAGAGAATCCAGATTCTCTCCTGTAACAGTCTTTGCAATTCCGTAAATTTGTGCATTTTCAGGGAAATTATTTAATGTTGTACCTGTGTAGCAGTTTGCAGTCTTATCTTTTGCCTGTAAAGTAGCGTCCACACCGTAATAAGATACCTTTGCCGGATTTGCATTTTCACCCATGGTAATCTCTGAAATATCATAGCTATTGACTGCTCTGTCTGAAAGTCCATAATATGAATAATATCCGGTTAAATTTACATTTTCCAGTGTTGTCTTGCCGGTTACCGCGCTGTTTACAATTTGTGTTGCACTATTTGTAATAGGGTAATGCAATACCGTACCGCCTGTCGCACCGTCAATGGTCACATTCATATTGTTTACGACCTTGTTGTAAGAACCGCCGCCATAAGCAATACCACCTAAATAGCAGAATGTGCCTGCAACGGTATGGACTTTTTGTGTTCCTTCAAATGTCAGGTCGTTGATAGTGACATCTGTGAAACTGCCTATCTGTGCGATAAATGCACTTGAATATACCCATGAACTTGATGTTGTTCCTGTCATGCCTTCTACATTCAGTCCCTTAATGGTATGTCCGTTTCCGTTAAAGGTTACTGTATTATTGTAATTTGTATATGTCATCGGCACCCATGTATATGCGCTCATATCAATATCTTTTACAATATTAATGGTTTTATCCGTAAGTGCGCTTGGATTATCACGCATTAATTTACCGACAGCCGCAAGGTCTGCCGCATCGGAAACAATCAGTGTGCTTGATGTTGCCGCATATACATCTGTATCATAACGTCCTTCTTCAAACCAGTTGTCCGGTGCAATTACCGATACTGTCACTGCGCCTGCCGGCATTGTAAAGCTCGTTGCAGAGTTTCTTATATATTCGACACTGCCGTCTTCCTTAATCACTTTGATAAATAAAACCTTTTTTGCTTCGTCTGTCAAAGTAATTGTGACATTCTCACCTTCTCTTGCCTCTGTTTTATCCAGTGCAATATAAGACTTTGCTTCATCTGCAACGGTAACAGCCTTTAATTCTTTCTGTGTAATTGCAGAACTGTCAAAACTTGTTGTGACACCCTTTTCAGGCATTGTGAATGTAAATTTTGCAGAAGATGTTGTGTTTCCTGCATCTGCTGTTACGGTTACTTCGTTGCCGTCTGCGTCTGTTACCTTTGGCAGTGTTGTACCGTCATAGTAATATCCGTCTGCTGTATTTGTGGAAAGCAGTAATGTTACGGTATCGCCTTCTGCCGCAAGTTCACCGTTTGATACGGTAAAATCGGCACCTTCAATATTTGCAGACTGGTTTGTAATGTTATACGCATCTGTTTCAACGAAGTCTACTCTTAAAGTAACGGCTACCGGGAATTTCTTTGCTACGGTATATGTTGCTTTTCCGCTTGCAAGTGATGATAATTCTCCCGGCTTTACTGTTGTATTTCCCTGTGTACCGGTTACGGTTACTGTATGCTTATAATACTTGCCGTCGATAATGCTGTCTGCTACAACATTCATATTACCACTCATCATCTGTCGGCTGCTGTAACTTACATGGCTTGCAAATTTACTGTCGTCATTGGTTTCTAATGTAATTGCACAATAACGATTACTCTTTTCTGTGATTGTAACCTTTTTCTCCGGCATTACAAAGGTGTATACCTGTACAATCTTATTTTCGTCTTCATCAATCACTGTACTTTCAAGTGTTGTATCAATACCGGTTCCGTCTTCATCTGCAACAGTCGGCACATAATTTCTTGTTGAACTGTCACTTGTTGATGTAATCTTTACGGTTTCACCCGGCTTTGCACCATACTTATCTACACTTAAATATTCACCTGTTGATTTTATCTCATACTGTCCTTCTTCCAGAACCGGTGCAAACTGCACATATATCATAAATGTTCCTACTGAGCCGTAAGCATATGCATCGTCAGGAATTGTGCATGTATACTGGTTATCTTTGCCGTCTACCTTTGTAATCTTTAAGTCCGGTGTTGTAAAGCTTGCTGACATGTACATAACAGAATCTAATGCCCAGCCGTCCTCCGGTACAGCTTCAAATGTAATTGTGCTGTCTTTTTCAGCCGTGTATACTTTTTCACCGTCATCACCGGTGCTTTCTGTCACACCTGAGATTAATTTGATACTTCCCTTTCCGTATGAAACACCCGGTGTAACTGTGTAGGTTACTTTTTCTGTACTTTCTGCATCTGCTGTTACGAGATTTTCCTCTGACGGTGCGGCTGTTTCAAAGCCGTCCGCTTCTGTGGTCTGTGCCTGCTGTACTGCCTGTGCAAATGTCTGCTCCGGGCTTGCCGCCAATACATTGTACGGCATACTGCTCATTGTCATTGCGACTGCTAATGAAGCAGATAATAACTTAAAGCTGGTCTTTCTCATTTTTCTTTCCTTTCTGCTTTGTCCCTGTTTACTTGTTTCTATCGTGCCCTGTTGATTTTACGAATGTACTAATGTTTTTGTTTTATTTTTTGTCTTGTTTTTTGTTTTATGGCATAGTTTCGTTTTGGTAACTTCCATTAGTCTTATCTAACCGTGGCACTTAAAAAAATAGGCTTCAAAGCCTATCTTTCGTTTGCAGTGGCAGTGTACCACAGACATTTGTTTTTGGCAAGCAGACATTTTTGTTGCAAACCTGCAACAAACAACGGTATTTTTTACCTGTTTTCTTTAACAATCCCTTTGATTTCCTGCTTTCCCAATTTGTTGCGCAAGTGCAACAAAAAAGTCTTATTGATAAATTTTATTGTTTAAAATGAGATTTTTCCAGACTGTTTTTGCGAAATTCCTACTTTGGTACTAGGAAAATAGAGATTTAAGAGTTGGGCGGCTTTTTTGTTTCAGATAAAATAAGGATTTGTGTGAAACAGTTCATTTACAACCGGTATAATCAGTGCCGTACAATCCGTTAACAGGGTACGGAACACATCATCGTAAGGTGTATTTACCATGCTTTCTTCCTTTCTTTTATTATAATAGACTACTTGAACTGCCGGCAAGGATTTTCATGAATTTTCTAAATCTTTTTGGATTTTAAGGGATATTAAACAGATGAACCCATAAAAATGTCAATAGAAAATACTACTTGGGATAAACTATCCGTTCTAATCAAAATTTCATCCCTAAAACGCGGATAAAACCTTAATCAAAATTTCAAGTTTTAGAAATCAACCGTTGTTTGCGGTTTTATTTTTAGAATATATTCTATTAGAAGAATATCACAATTCTATTCAGATTGCAATTATTATTATAAATTTTGTTTAATTATTTAAAATATGTGTTATTTATTCTTTATATACTACTCCTTAATTCTAAGTTGTTTTAAAAAAGTGCCTTTTATACACACTCTCCTGTATACAAAAGACACTTTTCCACTAATTTTTTGATTTTTCCTCTTTACTGCACGGTCTGCTGTGCGGCTTCCACCTTCGTCACTTCATTTAATGACTCGTTTTCATGATATGAAAATGTAACAGTATCGCCTGTATTGTACCGTACAATATCCGCATTATCCGATAACGGCACATCAAAGATACGGGACTGACCCTCTAAGAGTATATAAAAATGCGAATTGCCGTCCAATACCGTCTGCACCATTTTTTCGATTCTACCGGTTATCTGCCTGCTTTCCTTTGGCGTTTCTGCCGCTGTTTCATCTACAATGCCGCTGTCTACCATCAGCTGACGGTAATTTTTCTCACACTCATTGACTGAATCGCCGATTGCCACCGTCTGATATTTTTCAATATTAAGCATGGCATAAGATTTTACCAGTCCCGAGCTGTCCTTTAATGCCATAAAATATGTCGGCTGTCCGCCCACATTAATAAGCAGTGGAAATGTCGCCTTGTATCCTAAATGCTGGACCTTTCCCTCTGCCGAAGACATCGCCGAATTTTCCTCTGCACCGGAAATCACATAATAGCGCGTTTCCATTGTCCGCTGGTTCATCAGCACAAAGCCCACATTGGATTTATCCTGTCCGACTGAGGTAATTCCTGTATACACCCACACATCATCGTCCAGTGCAATATAATTATAGCCGTCTGTCGTTACCAGACAATCCTTCTGGCTTAACACACTGTTAAAATAACCGTGCTTTAACGTACCGTGGTAATCATACAGCGAAATAAGCATATCTGCCGAATACACACGGTCTACCCACTGCGGAACATCTTCCACGGCATAATCCGTCATTTCCCCGGTGACTGCATTACAAAGCACCACCCTGCCAATCGTCACACCGCCAAACAGTCCGATATTATATTTTTTCACCGGACAAATCCAATAAGGTGTACCGCTCTCATCAATTTCAAAGCTGATGTCATCAAACATATAGGTCGGATACGCAAACCTCAGATGTCTGTAAATGTTTCTGCCAAAATGGTCGCTCATCGAATAACGGATTTTCTGCTCCAGACGCACGCACTCCGCTTCCTGTGTCGTCATATCAATACGGATATACGCAGGAATTCCATCACTGTGATTGGTAAACCATTTAATCAGGCTGCCGTACTGAAGCGGTGTCACACGCACCGGCTTATTCTGATAGTTAATCTGTGTATACATATCGCTGACTTCAAACTGGGAAACCATATCCACCATTGTTCCCATAACACGGTTGCCTATGGTCGTTGCCGAATCTTTATCCAGCACCGGAATCTGGTCATAGGACACCTCATGAATATCATCGGTAAAGCTTCTGGTTTCCACATTTAACAGTTTCTGGTAAGCCGAAGCATTGACAATTTCAGATGACAGCAGTCCGCCTATTAGAAAAATAACAACCAGTGCCGCTGTAAGTACCGCACATAAATAGAAAAAACGTTCTGCCTTTTTGCTCTTAAATTCAGGCTTTGACTGCTTCCACTGTCTGCCTGCCCATTCCTTGTAGTATTCTGTCATTGTCATACTGCAAAGCCCGACAACACCCGTAAATACCGCCGCCAGCACAATGACAAATATCCAGAAGCCCGGTGCATGGATATTGATTGGCGGAAGCACCACATAATAATAGGCAAATGCAACCAGCAGCACTGCCGCCACTGATAACACCCCTGTAAGTAATTTTGCTTTTTTGCTCATAAACTCCCCTTTTCCTGATATTTTATTTTTCGTCTGTTCTCCGTGCTTTCATATTCTTTATAATCGCATCAAAAATACAGCCTGCCACTTCAAATTTACTCATTTTCGGAAATTCCGTACAATCCGTCTTTGTAATCATCGTAATCACGTTTGTATCCGTTCCAAATCCTGCACCGTCTACTTTCAGATTGTTGGCAATCACCATATCCAGATTTTTCTTTTCCAGCTTCTTTCTGGAATTTTCCAGTACATTCTGTGTTTCCATTGAAAATCCGCACAAAAACGGTTTGTTTTCCATCGCTCCGAGCGTTCCGATAATATCCTTTGTCCGCTCTAAGGCAATGCTCATCTCTCCGTCGCTTTTCTTGATTTTTTCATCACTGACTGATGCCGGTCTGTAATCCGCAACTGCTGCCGCTTTTACAATAATGTCTGATTCCTTTGCCGCCTCTGTAACCGCTTCATACATATCCTGTGCCGATGTAATATGCACCATTTTAACAAACGGCACGTCAGGAAGGTTTGTCGGACCTGCAATCAGTGTCACCTCTGCCCCGCGCAGCATCGCATTTTTCGCCAGCGCATATCCCATTTTCCCTGTTGAATGGTTGGAAATGTAGCGCACCGGGTCAATTGCTTCCTGTGTCGGACCTGCGGTAATGCACACGCGGTATCCTTTCATATCCTTTGTCAGGGCAATATCGCGTAAAATGTATTCAAGCAGTTCAGACGGCTCCGGCATTTTTCCCGCACCTGTATCACCGCACGCAAGATACCCGCTTGCCGGTTCTAACACTTCGATGCCAAACCTTCTTAACTTTGCAATATTATCCTGTAGAATCGGATTGTAATACATGTTGGTATTCATTGCCGGAACGACAATTTTTTTACATGTACACGCCATAAATGTCGTTGTCAGCATATCATCTGCAATTCCCGATGCCAGCTTGCCAATCACGTTGGCACTCGCCGGTGCAATCATCACAATATCCGCCTTTTTTGCAAGGGATACATGCTCTACCTGAAACTGGAAATTTCTGTCAAATGTATCGACAACACATTTATTACCGGTTAAAGATTCAAATGTAATCGGATTGATAAAATTGGTCGCATTCTGTGTCATCATGACATCTACATTACATTCCAGCTTTTTTAAGCTGCTGGCAAGTGTCGCAATTTTATACGCTGCAATACTGCCGGTTACGCCAAGCAGTACGTTTTTCCCTTTTAACATAGTCCTCTCCTATTCCACATTTTTATCGTAAATGATTTTTAAACCTTTTAAAAGCAGTTTATCATCTAATATAATTTCATTGTGGCAGTATGGCACGATCACCCTTGCCAGTCCGCCGGTTGCAATGACTTTGACCTGTTCCTGTTCTGCACCCGTCATTTTGCACAGTTCTTCACGGATTCTGTCAACCATGCCGTCGATACAGCTTGCATTCCCGTAAACCGCACCGCTCTGCATACACGCAATCGTATTCTTTCCAATCACGGATTTTGGAGCTTCCAGACTGATTCGCGGAAGCTGTGCTGTCCGGGATACCAGTGAATCCACCGATACGCGGATACCCGGAAGAATCGCACCTCCCACATAATTTTTCTTGTCGTCAACCGCACTGATGGTCGTTGCCGTTCCCACATCAATAATCAGCACCGGTGCACCATATTCGTGAATAGCCGCAACTGCATCTACAACCATATCCGTACCGACCTGCTTTGGCTGATCCATTAACAGATTCAATCCCGTCTTCACACCCGGTCCTACAATTAACGGCGTAATGCCGATGATTTTTTCAACTGCTGACTTGATAACGTTTACAAGCTGCGGTACGACCGATGAAATGATTGCACCGTGAATCTGTTCACTTTCAATATTATATAACTCCAAAACGGTCTTAAAACCGATTGCATACTCTAATTCCGTCTTTGAATAATCCGTACAGAGCCGTTCTTCAAAATAAATCTTTTCATCGTCTACACAGCCGATTACAATATTAGTATTCCCCATATCAATCGCAAGAATCATGCCTTTTTGATTTTGTCTTTTCATTTTCTTTTCCTTTTGTTTTATTTCTTAAAATATTAACATTTCTGTTACCGTCTGATATGAAGCAGTGCTTTTCCGATTGCCGCAGTCAGCACCGCCGCCACAATCGCTTCCGGTACGCCCTGTGTTCCGATCACACCAAGAATCACACCATACAGGGCATCTGTGGCAATTCCCTTTGCATTGGCATAACTGCTTCCAAACAAAAAGTAAATGCCGTTCATAACGAGCAGTGTATTCGTAAGTGCTCCTGCCGCACCGGCTGG
>OGPZ01000339.1_pt1 | contig 43435 bp, 48 predicted proteins | sample 1553111 | NCBI WGS metagenome assembly OGPZ01 (sample SAMEA2579968, study PRJEB22360) | human gut metagenome
CGGCATCGATGCCAACTGGACACTCTACAACGGCAGCAAACGACTGAACACCCTAAAGCAGCAGCGAATGAACAACCGCATCGCCGAACTGAACGTAGCGGAAAGTGAAAACAGCATTGAGGAAAGCATCACGCAGATTTACGTGCAGATACTCTATGCCGCCGAAGCCGTCAAAGTAAACGAGACCACCCTCGACGTGAGCCAAGCGGAATGTGAACGAGCGCGCGCCCTGCTCGCAGCGGGAAGCATCGCCAAAAGCGACCTTGCCCAACTGGAAGCGCAAGTCAGTACCGACAAATACCAGCTGGTAACCGCACAAGCCACCCTGCAAGATTACAAACTGCAACTGAAACAGCTCCTCGAACTGAGCGGCGAAGAGGAAATGGACCTCTACATCCCCGCGCTCGGCGATGAAAACGTGCTGTCTCCGCTGCCTTCCAAGAGCGATGTGTACCGTTCCGCCCTCACCCTGCGCCCTGAAATAGAGGCCGGCAGGCTGAACGTCAAAGCCTCGGAGCTCGACATCAACATAGCCCGTTCCGGCTACATCCCCACCGTCAGCCTCAGCGCCGGTATAGGAAGTACAAACACCAACGGCAACGACTTCACCTTCGGAGAGCAAATCAAGCAGAACTGGAACAACTCACTGGGAGTGACCGTAAGTGTGCCCATCTTCAACAACCGTCAAACCAAGAGTGCCGTACAGAAAGCCAAAATCCAAAAACAGTCCAGCGAACTGGATCTGCTGGACAACCAGAAAGCCCTGTATAAAACTATCGAAGGATTGTGGCTGGATGCCAGCAGCGCACAACAACGTTACGTTGCCGCCATAGAGAAGCTGCGCAGCACGCAAACCAGCTACGACCTCATCCAAGAGCAATTCAACCTCGGCATGAAGAACACCGTAGAACTGCTGACAGAGAAAAGCAACCTGCTCAACGCACAGCAGGAAACCTTGCAGGCCAAGTACATGGCGATACTGAATACCCAATTGCTGAAATTCTATCAGGGAGAAAAGATTACGCTTTAATCCGTCTCCCTCCCCCGAATTCTCAATCACCAAGTTAAGATAAAACAAATCAATAAAGAAGATATAGCACTATGAACAAGAAGAAAATCATTCTTATCGCCGTAAGCATTGCAGTTGTGGCCGGCGCAGGCTTCTGGCTCTTTGGCAACTCTAAGGCCCAGCATAAAGTGACCTACGAAACGGCTGTCGTAACCAGAGGCGAAATATCGGAATCTATCACCGCCACCGGAACAATCGAACCGGTGACGGAAGTGGAAGTCGGCACGCAGGTCAGCGGCATCATCGACAAGATATATGCCGACTATAACTCCGTAGTCACCAAAGGCCAGCTCATAGCCGAAATGGACCGCGTGACACTGCAAAGCGAAGTAGCCTCGCAACGCGCCGCCTACAACGGGGCAAAAGCCGAGTACGAGTATCAGCAGAAGAACTACGAGCGCAACCGGGGACTGCACGAGAAACAACTCATCAGCGACACCGACTACGAACAGTCCGTCTATAATTATGAGAAAGCAAAAAGCAACTACGAAAGCAGTCAGGCATCACTTGCCAAGGCAGAACGCAACCTTTCGTACGCCACCATCACCTCTCCCATCGACGGCGTCGTCATCAATCGTGCGGTGGAGGAAGGACAGACGGTAGCATCCGGTTTCGAGACTCCTACGCTGTTCACCATTGCCGCCGACCTGACGCAAATGCAGGTAGTGGCCGACGTGGATGAAGCCGACATAGGCGGTGTGGAAGAGGGACAGCGCGTTTCGTTCACCGTAGACGCTTATCCCAATGACACATTTGAAGGCACAGTGACACAAATCCGCTTGGGAGAGGACAGCTCCACAAGTTCCGGCAGCAGCACTTCCAGCACAGTTGTCACTTATGAAGTCGTAATCTCCGCCCCCAATCCCGACTTAAAACTGAAGCCGCGCCTGACGGCCAATGTCACAATCTACACGCTCGACCGCAAAGACGTACTTTCCGTTCCGGCACGCGCCCTCCGCTTCACCCCCGAAAGACCGCTTATCGGCGAAAACGACATCGTGAAAGACTGCGAAAGTCCCCACAAACTCTGGACGCGTGAAGGAAACACATTCACCGCGCATCCGGTGACAGTGGGCATCTCCAACGGCATCAATACGGAGATTATAAGCGGCATCAGCGAAGGTGCAACAATAGTGACCGAAGCCACCATAGGAAAGATGCCGGGAGGAGGAGCACCGGCAGACATGCAACAGGCTGCCGGCGGAGAGAGAAGCCCTTTCATGCCCGGCCCTCCGGGAAGCAACAAGAAGAAGAGCAAATGATAACCCATATCCCCATAAATATACATCATCAGCCATGAGCAAGACCGTAATTGAACTTCAAAACATAAAACGCAACTTCCAGGTGGGAGATGAAACGGTGCATGCACTACGTGGCGTGTCGTTCTCTATCAACGAAGGAGAGTTCGTCACGATTATGGGTACATCCGGTTCGGGAAAATCGACCCTACTGAACATACTCGGCTGTCTGGACACACCCACAACAGGCGAGTATCTGTTGGACGGGATTTCCGTACGCACCATGAGCAAGTCCCAACGCGCCGTACTCCGCAACCGCAAAATAGGTTTCGTTTTCCAGAACTACAACCTGCTGCCCAAGACCACCGCCATAGAAAACGTGGAGCTTCCGCTAATGTACAACTCGTCCGTATCGGCCTCCGAACGCCGCAGCCGGGCCATCGAAGCGCTCAAAGCCGTAAGCTTGGGTGACCGTCTGGAGCATAAGTCCAATCAGATGTCCGGCGGACAGATGCAACGCGTGGCCATTGCCCGCGCACTGGTGAACGACCCTGCCGTAATACTGGCAGACGAAGCCACCGGCAATCTGGACACGCGCACCTCGTTCGAGATTTTGGTGCTCTTCCAAAAGCTGCATGCAGAAGGGCGTACCATCATCTTCGTAACGCACAATCCGGAAATAGCCCAATACAGCAGCCGCAACATCGTATTACGTGACGGACAGGTGAAGGACGACAAAGTGAATCCCGACATTCTGAACGCCGCCGAAACTCTGGCAGCATTGCCCAAACAGGAAGACGACTGATGCGGCAGTCTCAAAAACATTTTTCATAAAACATCAAACTAATGAACGGAACAAACCTCTTCAAAATAGCTCTCCGGGCACTTGCCAACAACAAGCTGCGCGCCTTCCTCACCATGCTGGGCATTATCATCGGCGTGGCATCCGTCATCACGATGCTTGCTATCGGACAAGGCTCAAAGAAAAGTATCCAGGCGCAAATCTCCGAAATGGGCTCCAACATGATAATGATCCATCCGGGAGCGGATATGCGCGGCGGCGTCCGTCAAGACCCCAGCGCCATGCAGACCCTGAAACTTGCCGACTACGAGGCGCTGCGCAACGAGACAAACTTCCTGTCCGCCGTCAGCCCCAACGTCTCCTCCTCCGGACAGCTCATTGCAGGCAATAACAACTATCCTTCTTCCGTAAGCGGTGTAGGTACGGAATACCTTGAAATACGCCAGCTTACGGTGGACAACGGAGCAATGTTTACCGAAGCCGATATACAGACTTCAGCCAAAGTATGCGTCATTGGAAAGACGATACAAGAGAATCTTTTTCCAACGGGAGAAGACCCCGTAGGACGCATTATCCGGTTCAACCAAGTGCCCTTCCGCGTGGTGGGTGTACTAAAGGCCAAAGGATACAACAGTATGGGAATGGACCAGGACGACGTCGTGCTGGCCCCCTACACCACCGTAATGAAGCGTCTGCTTGCCCAAACCTACCTGCAAGGCATCTTTGCCTCCGCACTCACCGAGGACATGACGGACAATGCCACCGAGGAAATCACCGAAATCCTGCGACGGAACCACAAACTGAAAAGCAGCGATGACGATGACTTCACCATACGCAGCCAACAGGAACTTAGCTCGATGATGAATACCACCACCGACCTGATGACGACACTGCTTGCCTGCATCGCGAGCATATCACTGATAGTAGGCGGCATAGGAATCATGAACATCATGTATGTGTCTGTAACGGAACGCACCCGCGAAATCGGCCTACGCATGAGTGTGGGCGCCAGAGGAGTAGACATCCTGTCGCAATTCCTCATCGAGGCCATCCTCATCAGTATCACCGGCGGACTGATTGGCGTAATCATAGGCTGCGGCGCAAGCTGGATAGTGAAAAGCGTGGCCCACTGGCCCATCTACATACAGGCTTGGAGCGTATTCCTCAGCTTTGCCGTCTGCACAGTGACGGGAGTGTTCTTCGGCTGGTATCCCGCCAAGAAAGCGGCAGACCTGGATCCGATAGAAGCAATACGGTATGAGTGAGCAAATGATTGGTGATTAATGATTAATCGCCAATCATTAATCCTAAAAAAATCCTATCTTTGCATTTGTATGAAACAGTTTCTTTATTCACGATCACGCATCATCGAATCTCTGATTCACATCATCGGCTGGGGAATTGTATTTGCATTTCCTTTCGTGATGATGACACGTGGAGGATTCGATATAACATTGGTGGAATACCTGCGCCATGGCAGCATTGTTCCACTTTCGTTTCTCATCGTCTTCTACACCAACTACTGCTTCCTCATCCCCCGGTATCTGTTCGAAGGACGCATCAAGCAATATCTCCTGCTGAACATAGTGCTGATAGTCTGCATCACCGCCGGAGTGCACTTCTGGCAGGAATATGCTTTCCACACCTACACCAAAGGAGGAAATGAAGGAAGAAGCCACATGGGACCTCCGAAATGGATATTCATCATGCGCGACTTATTCTCCATGATACTCACCGTCGGACTAAGCGCAGCCATCCGCCTTAGCGGACGTTGGGTACAAGTGGAAGCTGCCCGCCGCGAAGCCGAGAAAAGCCGTACGGAAGCGGAATTGAAGAATCTCCGCAACCAGCTCAACCCCCACTTCCTGCTCAATACGCTGAATAACATCTACGCTCTCATCGCCTTCGACACCGACAAGGCGCAAATGGCAGTACAGGAACTGAGCCGCCTGCTGCGCCATGTTCTCTACGACAACCAGCAAAATTTCGTGCCTCTGGCCAAAGAGATAGATTTCATCCGAAACTACATTGCACTGATGCGCATACGACTCTCGTCCAATGTGACTGTTGAAACACGTTTCGACATTCGCCCCGACACTCCAACGGAGATCGCCCCGATGATATTCATCTCTCTCATAGAGAATGCCTTCAAGCATGGAATCTCTCCTACCGAACCCAGCTATATCCGTATCTATTTTAGCGAAAGCGCCGATAGCGTGTGTTGCGAAATAGCCAACAGTTATCACCCCAAGAACGAAGCCGACAAGAGTGGAAGCGGTATCGGTCTGGAACAAGTGCTCAAGCGTCTGGAACTCACTTATCCCGGTCGGTACGAATGGCAGCATAGCGTAAGTGAGGATGAGAAAGAATATAAATCGATTTTAGTAATCAACCATTGACAACATGAATCTGAAATGTGCAATCGTAGATGATGAGCCATTGGCCTTGGACCTTTTGGAAAGCTACGTCAACAAGACCCCGTTCCTTGAACTTGCCGGCAAATACTCCAGTGCCGTACAGGCAATGAACAACCTGTCTGGCAAGGACATCGACCTCCTGTTTCTCGACATCCAAATGCCCGAACTCAACGGGCTGGAGTTTTCTAAAATGGTAGATATGCATACACGAATTGTTTTCACTACCGCCTTCGACCGGTATGCCATAGACGGCTACAAAGTCAATGCTCTCGATTATCTGCTGAAACCTATCTCGTATGTGGATTTTCTGCAAGCCGCCAACAAAGCCTTGCAATGGTTTGAATTGTTGCAGCAACCCAAAGAGGAAGTGGAAAGCATCTTCGTGAAAAGCGATTATAAACTGATACAAGTGGAGCTCAAAAACATTCTCTATATTGAAGGTCTGAAGGACTATATCAAAATCTACGAAGAAAACTCCCCCAAACCCATTCTCTCACTGATGAGCATGAAGTCTATGGAGGAACTGCTGCCTGCTTCCCGCTTTATACGTGTGCACCGTTCCTACATCGTTCAAAAGGATAAGATACGTATCATCGACCGAGGGCGTATCGTTTTTGGCAAGAATTATATTCCTGTCAGTGACAGTTACAAACAAATATTTCAGGACTTTCTTAATAAAAGGAGTTAAAAAAGTTATCAATCCGTATATATTTTATTGATTCCGGCTGATTTCTAATAATATCCTATTGCATATTAAAAGATGTTTCCTTATCTTTGCAGCGAACAGATAGGAGTTGTGAAACTCCCCAATAGAATAGTTTAGTTAAGTCTAGTTTAGTTTTTGTGTAAAGCACTTCCTCCGTAAGCGAACGTTGGAAGTGCTTTTACATTATGGTATATCAAGTACTTACGAAAAAGCGTATCTCCAATATTTCGCAGCAGGTTGCAAAATTTGATTGTCGGACGATTGTCGGACACCGATTTTATTACTAACAAATTGTCGCAACTTTATTAAACAAAAATATGGCAACGCTTAAACTTTGTATCGTACCTGCAAAAGTGCTTATCAACGGAAAGCACAAAGTAAGAATATCACTGGCCCATAATTCCAATACCAGGTATATTCCAACAAACTGCATTATTGACACCCTATCACAATTCAAAGAGGGGCAAGTTATCAATCATCCAGAAGCCGCTTCAATGAACATGAAACTTCGGAATCTACTTAACCATTATCAGAATGTTATCGACAACATATATGATGTGAACGTATATTCATGTTCCGAGCTCCGGTGCGGGCAGTAACTTAGCTGCATCAAACATTCGTAATCTGGAATGTCCCAGTTACGAAGTCTATCTAATAGATTATGGATGCGGCAAATTTAACAAAAAAGTACACATTATGGAATAATGTCCTTGATCTCCGCTCGCGAGGTCTTAACATAACAAGGACGGCGCAACGTCTTGGCATCTCGCGTGATAGCGTCAGGCATCTTCAACATTTGAGTTCGGAAGAACTTTTCCAGGAATGCCGGAACATACGCCTGTGTAAACTTCATGCCTATGAGCAGGAAGTCGTATCCCTTCTCACCTGTTTCCCTTCCATTTCCAGCAGTCGTGTCCATGACTATTTAAGGGAAAGCCATCCGGATCTTCCCCGAATATGTGAAAAGACTGTATATAATTACATGCAGTTTATTCGAAGGAAGTACCATATTCTTTCGACAAGATAAGCAGGTTCCGCCGTTTATGGCGGAATCCGAATTTTCATGTACCTATCCTTTAACACAGCAATATTATACATTATTATATATGAATACCCAAAGCTTTACAAACGGAACAAACCATTCCCTTTCCAAGACGCAGCAAGGGAAGTGCAGTGCACGTCCCTATTATGAGCTGAGCACTTCTCAATTTTCAGACATGAAAATCAGACGGCTCACGCGTAAGTACGGTTTCGGAGGATACAGCATCTACCGGTATCTTGTAAACGAGGCTCTCCATAAAGGAGACTATTTCCTTCCCTGGTGTGAGGAGACCGCCCGGGAAACCGCCTCTTACTGGAATGCTTCTTTAGAAGATATTACCCGGATCGTGAAGGGTTGCATACAAGTCGGTCTGTTCAACGGCGAACTGTACAGGAGACATCGGGTACTTACTTCGGAGGACATACAGCAGAACTACCTGAAGACCTGCTGCATGCTTTCCCGGCTTCCCGACATTTCCGAAGAACTGGAGCTTGCGGTCAGTTGATTCATAAGACTATTATCCACTTTAAATAAATAAGCTTATGCCAAAAACAGCAAAAAAAGGTTTCACCTATTTCAGGTTTGAAACCGACCATTTTTATGATCCGAAAGTCAAGCGGCTAAAGAACAAATTCGGAATGGAAGGCTGGGGCGTTTTTCATTTCATCGTGAATGAGATCTTTCGTGTGGAAGGATGCTACATGGTGATGGATGCCGACGGCCTGTTCGACATAGCGGACTATTCCCGCATGGATGAGTGCCGCATTGCCGCCATCATCGATTATTGTACAGACCTGGGGCTGTTCGACAAAAGGCTCTGGCAGGAGAAACAAATCCTTACCAGCGAATACATACAGGAACTGTATACCGGTATCTGTAAAGCTATCCATCGCAAGCCTGCCATTCCCGGAGAACTTCTTCTTTGTCCACCGGAAAATTTGCCGGAAACAGTACCGGCATCATATTATGTCCGGGAAGAACCGGTATCCGCTATGGAAGACAACATTTCCGCCTTAGTATCCGAAAAAGAGAAAGCTCTCCAGTCGGAATCTCCCGATCCCCGTCCGTTACCGGTTTCAGGGGTGTCACATGAGGTTCTTCGCGAAAAAACTGAAATACTTCGCGAAAATAAACCACAAAATAAAAACAAAGAAAACATATCCTCCCCAAACCCCTCAAACATTCCTTCGGGCAATCCGGATGAGGAGAATTTTCTTTCAAGGAAACTTAAAAGTATGGGAGTATCCGAGAACAATATCCGGTGGGTGCATTTCCTGAGAGGATATTATCCTGATTTTCCAGTCGAGACAGCTATCCGGGAGATTGAGCAGAGCCATTTTCAGCTCACCACGTTCAATTATCTGGAACCCCTGATAAACAACTATATCGCCAAGTACAATGCCGAATACGGGCAGGCGGACCGTGAAAGGAAACAGGCCGAGACGATGCGCTCCATGCGCAAAACCCTCGATCTTCTGGGGATAGCCGCAAGAGACCAGCAGGAGATCATGCAGCTTGCCGCCGTCGCACCTGTGGTACTGGCTTCCGTCCTGAAGGAAACCTGGGGTAACAGGAGAATTAAAAGCCCCACAAGGTTTATCCTGAGCCGTATGCGCCAGGCCGTACCCATGTCGGCATAGAGAATGGATTTTAGGAACAATTAAACATAACAAGTCATGACATCACAGGAAGCCAACTTGATACCGTTGGAAGATATTCTTTCCTATTACGGGCATAATCCTTCCCGGCACTTCGGGGGGTATGACATGTACAGTTCGCCTTTCCGGCGTGACAGCTCGCCGAGTTTCAAGGTTTTCAGAGAGGAGAACCGCTGGTATGATTTCGGCGAGGGCACTCATGGCAGGGCCGTAGACCTGGTCATGCGCATTGAGAACTGTTCCTTTCCGGAGGCTATGCGCCGTATCGGGGAAATGGGCTTTGCAGGGCAGACCGGTGCTACCTCCGGACAGACTTCCGTCCGGGAGAAGAGAGCGCCTTCGGGAAGCTCGATGAAGATCCTGGGAACCGTTCCCTTGAGAAACCGCCATCTGCTTGAGTATGCCGCCTCGCGCGGTATCGATGCGGACGTCATCCGTAAGTATTGTGTGGAGGTTCACTACTGTTTTGAAAAGAACCCCCGCGAGAAATACGCGATTGGATTTGCCAATGACCGTCAGGGGTTCGAATTGCGGAACAGCATGTTCAAGGGCTGTGCCAATGCCAAGGACATTACCAGCATTGCAGAGGGCAACCGTTCCTGTGCGGTTTTCGAAGGTTTCTTCGACCTGCTCAGCTTCAAGCAGTATGCAAAGGATCATCCCGAACTGCCGGCACTGAGGAAGCTGGATGTATGCGTGCTCAACTCCACAGCCATTGTCGAACGTTCGAAGGATTTCCTCTCAAGGTATGAGAAAGTACACGCTTTCCTTGATAATGACGGCCCGGGACGGGAGGCTTTCCGAAAAATGCAACGGTTCCTTCCAAAAGGTACGGTGTTGGTGAACGAATCGGAGCGTCTGTATCCGTCATGCAATGATTTTAATGAGTTCCTGCAGAAAATGAAATGCCCGGTAAGCGGGCATGAGATGTGAAGAGCAAAAAAAACAGAATAATGAAAACATTTGAAGAAATATACCGGGATGTAACAGAGCGTAGCGGCTGCAATTCCGGAGAGACATTCGCAAGGGCCATGTTTGAGGAAGGCATGGGACAGAACCTTGAACGATGCATGGATAAGGCTGCTGGTTCCAATACGGATCTCATGGCCTTTGCCGGATGGTTCGGAAACCGTCTGGCCAGGGAATCTGTCAGGTGCAATGCCGCTCGCGTAAACTTCTCCCAGAATATTACAATTGAGGGGAAAAGATACACCACCCGGTTCGGGACTGTCACTTTCAGCTCGGAAGAAAAGAAGAGCCTTGAAGAGCGTGCGGAAGAGATTGCCGAAAGACTGTTGTCATCCGGCTCGGCGAATGACCTGAAAGCGGCATTGAAAGAAGCCGTACTGACCGGCTACGATTTACAGAAGGATGATTTTGATGAAGATTAAACAATCAAGTATGAAACAGGAGAATGACATACCGGATAAAATCATGGAGCGTATCCGCAAGCTGATACGCCTGAAGGAGTCGACAACCTCGGAAGGAGAGGCGAACAATGCGGCCATACTGGTGAACCGGCTTCTGAGGGAGTATAACCTCTCCCTGCTTGACATAAATGACAGACAGCCGGAGGAGAAGTTCCAGATAAGGACATCCGACAGGTTCAGTTTCAAGGATACATTCGGCAGTTACTGGAAGCGTGACCTGCTTCATGTCCTGTGTCAATATAACTACTGCCGGCTGCTCATTTATCAAGGAACCACAGACATGATCATCGTTGGAACCGAAGAAAACATTGCAGCCGTAAGCATCCTGTATGATTATCTGTGTTCCGCCTTCCGCAGGCTGGCGAATAAAAGACATCTGGAGTACGTGTCATCAAAACGGGGCTATTATCGTACCGGGAAATACAAAAAAAAATATATCCGCTCATATCTTGAGGGAGTGTCACCCGGGCTGAGAGAACAGTTTGAAGCCATGCATAATCTTTCGGTGGAAACAGTCCGTGATACCGCCCTGGTGCTTTGTCAGGGCGCACTCATCGACAAGTTCCTGGAGAAAATCAGGATATGTAAAAAAGTCCTGACAAGAAATACACAGACCGACTATTCCGCCTATTATTCAGGCATGGGTGATGGCCGGAGTATCAGCCTGAACAGACAAATAAAAGGAGGATGCATATGAGGGTACTCTGGATAGTTTTTGCCACTGTCTATATACTGGGTTGGGTGTGGTTCTGTTATTCCGCCATGCATGCCCCCAGTGATCTGGATTTGTGGGGTGAAGAGATAGAATAAGTCATTAAAACCATAATAATATGTACTTTATACATTATATACAGACCTATGCGTCGGTAAACAGGAAAGGCTGTGAACTCCAGGAGTATATTCTGAAGTTCAAGGACTGCCTGCTCAAGGACCGGAATACATTGGATGACCTGAAGGAAGAGATTCATTGCCGGATAGAGGAACTGGATGCCAAATATCCGCGTACCAAACCCCTGCATTTTAATGCAGGAAAGGATGCCGAACCTCAATGGCACATCCATGTGGAAGGAAAGCCGGACAACCTGGTATGCATCATATCGGTCACGAAAGTGAAATGCCTGTTGGGAGAAGGAACTGTTATCTTTCCCGGGGAAGAAACGGGCAACGGTAAGCCATGAGGAATACATTCTGGTTTGCTGTGGACTATGACGGTACGGGGCATCTTTTCACTTACAAGCCTGAAAGGGATACCGGCATATGGATCGGCAAGGAAACCCTGCATATTCCCCAGGGAGCGTTCAAGGAAATGTTTCCCGGTATCACTTGGCAGGATATTCCCGTAGCGGTAACATTGGAAGTGCTCCCTCGTGAGGAGACTTTCCGGCTACGCCTGTCAAAGAGCTGCAGTTACCTTTTCAGGAAATACATCCGTATCCCGCGGAAAGGAGAATAATCAAGACGATAAGAAAATGGATAAATCATATTTTGAAACAAGAAAGGCCGAAATTCAATCAAAGATTGATAGCTGGAAACAAGAGCTAAGAAACTTAGAGGACGAATATATTTCCTCTAATCAAAAGTTTCCTGTTGGAAGTAAAGTACGTATAACTACTTCTTCATATACAGGAACTATTCTTGGAACAGGAGAAAAGATGTTTGTACCGGAGCAAAGTAGGTTTGCTTATGTGACTGGATATGAGATACAATGCAAGGAAGTGGTTCCAATCTTTATGAAAGCAAAAAAAGATGGCACTATTTCTAAGGTAAGAGATTATACTACTTTTCAAAAGGTGATAATTGAATTGGCGTAAAACAAATAAGATATGGAAAAATTAGAACTAACAAAAGAGGAGTTTCGTGAAATATCTTGGGTACTCTCACTCTGTGAGACTATCGTTGAACAACGTGTTTCCGAAGCTGACAAACAGGGTTGGGAAGCAAAACTTCCACGAGAATGGCTACTGAAAGTAAAGAGGGCTATACGCTTATTTCATGGAGATAAACAATAATTCAGATCAATAAAGTAATAAACCAATATTAATAAAAATGGAAATACAAGGAAAAATCATCGCCGTTCTTCCCATCAGGGATGGTATCGGCAAGACATCCGGCAACGAATGGAAGAGCCGGGAATTCGTTCTCGAGACAGAGGAAAACAAGCCGCAGAGCCTGTGTCTTCAGCTGATGAACGCCAACATTGACCGGTATGCCGTCGAGGTCGGCCAGACTGTGCATGTGAAATTCGATTGTGCCGCTCGCCAGTGGGAGAACCGTTGGTTCAATACCCTGACTGCCTGGGAAGTGGTTGTCATCAAGGAAAAGGAGGGCAAGCCGGTATGATAAAAAAGGCATTTCTTTTGGCGGGATTTCTTGCCTGTGGCCTGGCTGTATCGGCACAGTCCTATTCGCTGCGTACCAACATACTCGGTCTGGCTACAGCCAACCTGAACCTGGAAGCGTCCATGACACTGGACCGCAAATGGTCGCTGCACCTGCCGCTTCAGTACAACCCTTTCAAGTTTTCGAAGAACCGCCAGTTCCGCAATTTCTATGCATCGCCCGGTGTACGTTACTGGCTACTTGAGAGCTATATGGGTGGGTTCATCGGCATGCATGGCACTGCCGGTACATACAGTGTAGGCAACCTTTTCGGCAGTAAATACCGTTATGAGGGTGAAGGTTACGGTGTGGGTATAAGCATCGGCCGGGCATACCAGTTGGGACGACGCTGGAACCTTGAGTGGGAGCTCGGAGCCGGGGCGGTGTGGCTGGGATATGACAAATACCTGTGCAAACGTTGCGGTGACCTTGTGGAAAAGGACTACGGCTGGCATTTTCTTCCTACCCGCGCCGCACTGAACATGGTTTACCTTTTTTAATTTTCCCCACCGATGAGAAATACAAGACGTATCATACCCTACGCGTTGCTCTCGGGACTGCTTGTCTCATGTGTTACAGACCACAAGCTGGCACGTGTACGCATTTCCCAGCCTCAAATGAAAGAAGCGGTTACAGATACCGGCTTCCGCCTGCCCCGGCAGATAGCATGGACGGATGACAAAGGGAAGGAGCATATCGTGACCGAGGCCACGAAAGACAGCGTTACGGGTGAATACATTACCCAGATGGAGCTCTCCGAAATCACCGTCGTGGCAAAGAGCAAACAGGTGGCGGAAAGGAACGGCAAGATCAACCTGGATTTCATCGTCACAGTACCCGGTGAGCTGATCAGCAACAAATGGCAGGTCCAGCTCACCCCTGTAGCCTACAAGCCTGCCGATACGTTGTATCTGGACAGGATTTTTCTTTCCGGGGCTGACTTTGCCAAGATGCAGAAGAAGGGCTACATGCGTTACCAGGCGTTTATGAACTCCATCATTCCGGACAGTCTTTACCTTCAGAAGCTGTTCGATGAGAAAGGCTACAAAAAGGCTTTGGCCGAACTTGAAGAAGAGTACTTCCAGGCATGGAAGCATGAGGTTATCAGCAAAGAACGCTGGATTGACTGGTCGGACAAGGCCAACGCACGTTTCGCGCTGTTCAATTACAGGATGGAGCGTAACAGGCAGGCCATAGCCGGCTACAACTCCATACTTGAGTATCTTCCCGCTTACTACCTGCGTCGTGAGATGGACGGTAAGTACATTCCTTCCAAATGGAAAGTGTTTGCCGAGGGAAACTACAAGATCCGTACCCGGAACATAACCCCGGAGGATTCGGTTTCCATCACCAGACGCTTCACCGACTATGCGAAGATAGCCGAGAACCGGAAAAGGAAAGAGCAGGCCGGTGAAATGTACGAAAAGTATGTACGGTTCCCGTATGAAGCGGCACGCCTGGATACAGTCATCAAGGAAGGTGATAATTTTGTGTATTACTACAAGCAGGAACTTCCGGCTACGGAAAATACGAAAAAGATAGACCTGACACTTGACGGGCAGATCCTTTCAAAGGATGAGACAAAGACACAGCTCCCCCCTTCGGATACAATCACCTACTTCATTTCAAGCATGGTGCAGTTTTTGGACCGTAGTCCACACTATAAAAAGAAAATCATCACCCGCAAGGATGAAGTCAACCTTCGGGCATATGTGACCTACAAGAGCGGAGCCACCGAATTTTCCGAGGACATCGGGGATAACAGAGCGGAAATCGACAAGGTGTTCGAAACCATTCATGGCATCAATTATACAGGGGAGTTCCTCATCGACAGTATCCGTATGACAGCCACGTCATCTCCCGAGGGCAGTGCCGATATGAACCTTTTCCTTTCAAGGGGGCGTGCACTGGCACTCAAGAGATACCTTGCCCGCCGCAGCGATGACCGCGAAGGAGTCGATACACTTTTCCGCCCGCGCTGGACCGGCGAGGACTGGAACCGGCTGCATGAACTGGTACTGGCGGATGACAGTCTGGAAAACAAGGCATATCTTCTGCGCATCATGAAAGAGACGGACAATCCGGACAGCCGGGAGTATTCCTTGCGTAAATATCCTGCCGACTACAAGCGTATCCGGGAAAAGCATTACCCGTTGCTGCGCGGTGTGGAGTTCAAGTTCCATCTTCATCGCCGGAACATGCTTCAGGATACGGTAGTCATGCCGGTTATTGACACTACCTACATGCAGGCTGTAAAAATGATAGAAGACAGACAATACCGGCAGGCCCTTGCCATCCTGGACGTATCTTATCCGGACGACTACAATACGGCAGTATGCCTGATGTCCCTGGGTTATGACAAGCGTGCGCTTGAAATCATGGCGGGACAACCGGACACTTCGGACAGGAACTATCTGCTGGCCATTCTGTACAGCCGCCTGAAAAGAGAGGAGGAAGCTCTCAAAATGTATGTCAAGTCATGTGACCAGGATGCTTCCAAGATATGGAGAGGCAGGCTCGATCCGGAGATTAACAAACTGATAGTAACCTATAATTTATATAAAGATGAACTATATTAACAAGCTGGCATCCTTCGCGGTTCTTGTAACCGCACTGAGCGGTTGTGACTTCAACGAGGATTTCTGCATAAGAAACGGGGAACTTGTTGCCTGGTGTGATTTCAGCGGAATCAAGGAGCCGCTTCCCATACCGGCGCAGCGGCACATGATTGCGTTTCCCCTCGGGCATACGGATATCCCTTCAGGTACGGAAACTACCTTTACACAGGATACCCTTCGCTGGAGTATTCCCCAAGGTGAATACCGCTTCCTGTTCTATACAGGGAATTACAAAGTAAGTGATATTCAGAATTACCATGAAGCGCGTCTTACCGTACAGACAGATACAGTGGAAAGCGGGGCGGTTTACATCCCGGGAATACAGGGTTTCTGCTGTTCGGCCATGTTCAGCGAACGTCCGGAGTATCAAAATCCCAAAAGGGTTGAAGTCAGCCCCTCGGCGTTCGTCCAGCGCCTGAACATACAGATCAATGTATCCGGCAACACTGTTCCCCTATCTTCCTTGCAGGGTACGCTTTCAGGCGTTTCCACCGGGCGGTATCTCGTTTCCCATGAAAGGACAGGGAATGCAAGCCTCACTACCGTATTTGCACGCAAACAGGATTCTAACCGATGGCGTACGAGCCTGTATGTATTCGGTTTCAGTCCCGTAGCAGAGAATATACTGACAGTGAAAGTTGGGATGGATGAAGAGGATTCCGCATTCAATGAAGAACAGACGGTTGACCTGACACCGTACGTCAGAGGTTTTGAAGGTGAGGAACTTTCATTGGAACTCAATCTGCACATCGGTAAAGAACTGACCATAGGCCAGCCGGTTGTCATTCCGGATTGGGAGGACACACCTGAGACAGAACTATAAAACTATAACGAACATTTTTTTAACATGAAAACAAGATTTTTTCTTTCAGCGGTAATGGCCGCAGGTCTGCTGGCCTCATGCAGCAACAGTGAAGAGACATTTATTGAAAACGAAACGGGCCGGGAACATACGCTTGCACAGCTGAATATCCTGCCAACCGTAGGAACAGAAACCAGAGCCGGTTTTGTCCCCAAAACGGACTGGGCGGCGGGTGATGCCCTGGGACTGTTCATGTACAAGGCAACCGGATGGGGCGATGCCTATCCGCGTTATGATGCCCAGAACAACAAGTCAACCAGAGAGACAAACGGCTGGTCGCAGGCCAGTCCGGTGTATCTTCTTTCGGACAAGGCAACGATATGGGCATATTACCCGTACAACGGTGCAGTAACCGACGGGACAAAAATACCCGTCCCCATCAACGTAGGCACATCCGTCGATTACATGTGGGGAAAAAGTTCCAACCAGGTGTCGGTAATTGAAACCGAGGCTAAAATTCCGATGAGACATGCCCTCTCGCAGTTTGTCATCCGTCTGAAAGTTTCCCCCGAATACCATAACGACGGGAATCTTACATCGGCCAAGCTGAAGGCAACGGCGGCCAAGTTTGCCACCGTCGGGACGATGAACCTGAACGATGAGGGGAAAATCACATTCCAGCCGACCAGTACCGAATTGTCGTGGAGCCCGAACACAACCGTCCCCGCCCAGGGAGAACAGGCGGTAGACTATGCCGCAGCCATTTATCCGATGAATATTTCCGGAGGTGAGGTATCGCTCGAGGTCGTAATCGACGGCGCGACCTATACATATTCCATTCCGCAGATTCTCTGGGAAGCCGGAAAGAGATATATCTACTCGGTCACCATGCGTTCCAATGATGCGGAAATCGGTGGGGAAAACGGGCAGTCTGTAACGATAGAGGGTTGGACATCCACTGAGGAGGATATCACACTTGTACCGGTCAAATAAATCAGTAACCTATGGGGGAGCCTTCCGGTTCCCCGTAAAACAGAAACCATGATAAGATTAATAAAACCGATTGTTTGCGCAGTGTTGCTGCTTTCCTTTTCATCCTGCAGGGACGATGCCGCAGAGAAGGAAGCCGTCGCCGGCAGCGGGCTTGTCACATTTACCGCCGTCACCGGGGATGCGGAGACACGAAACACCCAGGAGAGCAGCTTTGAGGCGGGCGATGCCATAGGCGTATTTGCCATTGAACCGAAGACCGGTGTATATTGGGCAGTGAACAATGAATACATCTATGACGGCAATACGTTCAAACCTGCGACGGAAGCGGATAATATTATTGTAACGGTGGGAACCGATTTCGACTTCTATATATACTATCCTTTCAAGGAAGGGCAAACGGACATTACTGCCATATCCCATTCCGCCGGAGATCAGGATGAGAAGTCCGGGTGGCTGTCAGCGGATTTCATGACTGCGACCTATACGGAACCGGTTCTGAACTATACGATACCGCTGAATTTCAGACACAGGCTCTCGACTGTGGAGGTCAGGATCGAGCGTAACGAAGGAGTCCGGGAGGCTGCCATAGAGAATGTGAAACGCACGAGCCGTTTCAACCTGCTTACCGGTGAAGCCGTTACGGACGAAAGCAGGGGAAACTGCCGGATGTACAGATATTCCCAGCAGGGGGATGCCACAACGGTATTCCGCGTGACCGTTCCCGCCCAGACGCTTACGACTTCCTCCAACTATGTAACCCTTACGGGAGATACGGATATAAAACTTCGTGGAATTTCCGATATGGTCACCCGTGCCGGTCAGATACACAATTACAGTATCGACTACAAGAAACAGATTACCGTTCTGGACTATACGGCGGGCGGTACTACCACAGGTGCGGGACTCTACAATATCGGAAGCACCTGTACAGTGAGGGCGAGTGTGAATGGCGGTTATGAGTTTGCAGGGTGGTATGAGGCAGGCAGGATCGTATCCGATGCGGTACAGTACAGTTTTGAGGTTCTGACAGACCGTACCCTTGAACCCAAATACCGGAATTACGGCGGTTGGTCGGTTACTTTGGCGGCAAACCCTTCATCCCTGGGCTGGAAAGGAGGCAACTCGACGCTTACTGCGGGAGCCTCGCGTGACGTTTTTGTAAATGGTATAAAAGAAAGTTCACAGACCGGTTCCCCGTCCATTACCGGCGGTTCGGACGGCTTCTTCCTTTCAGGGAATACGGTAACGGTAGCGGAGAACAACACCGCATCCGCACGCAGCTGTGTCTTTACGGCAAGCTACGGTGGAAATTCCGCCACAGCCACAATCAGCCAGGAGGCAGCTCCGGTCAGCTACTATTTCAGTTATACGGATGGTAGCACCACCCATAGTGAACGTACCGAGGCGAGTGCCGGTTCATTCACATTGAGTATAACAAGCTATAAAGTGACAGGCAACAGCCGCAGAGACCTTTCTTGGAGTGCGTCAGGGGACAGCTGGATTCATGTGTCCGGAAGTTCGGTAAGCTATGATGAAAACCCGGGGAAAGAAATCCGTAGTGGAAACGTGACGCTCACACAGGCAGAAAGTGGAAAAACAATAGCATTGACTGTCAGACAAAAAGGAAAGACTTCCATAGACATTGATCCTTAATTGCAAAATTAACCATAAACGATATGATAAAGATAAAGGCATACAAATGTATTGTAACATCCATGCTTCTTTGCCTCGCATTCCTTACGGGCTGTTCGGGTGAAAAGGGCCCGCTTGAGCAGGACGGGGAAAGAGAGCTCTTGGTGGAGAACTGTTTCAGCCGCAGTTCCGGGGCAGATACGGACGGCTCTCTTATAAAGGACTTCGGAATGGTATTGCTTGATGATGCGGGCAATACTTATACCGGCGTACCGGGGCCGGTACATGTGACGTACGATGGCGGCTGGACCTTTCCGGAGGTCACGCTTACTGAAGCGACCTGCAGACTGCTTGCTTTCTCCCCTTTTCAGGACATACCGGGAAAGGAACTGACCGTAAGTCTGGTTTCCCAGACGGATTACCTGGCTTCGAAGGAACTGCGGCTCAACTGGCAGAACCACAGGGCAAGCATTGAGATGGAACACCTGCTTTCCCTTCTGGAATTCACAGTGGAAGGAAGCGACGCATGTACTCTGAGTATGGAAGGGTTTCCTGTGGAAGGCGCTTATGACCTTACAAGCGGGAAACTGTCCATGAAAGAAGGAGACGGAAGTATCGCTTCCAAAGGAAACATGCTGCTTCTGTTCCCTGGCAAAACGGAAGAACGCAGGATACAGATCCGTTACCGGGACAATGTTTACGACTGGTATCTTCCGGCCAATACGTTTGAGGCCGGAAATAGATACACCTACGTATTGTCCCTGAGTAAAGAAGGGATGCTCATTCTCTCCGGTGTGAGCGTCCGTCCCTGGCAGGCAGGTGGAGATTATACCGGATCAATTAAACCGAATGAATAATGACGACAAAGAAAAAAATCGCATCGCTGACTATCATGTTTCTGCTCACTACCGTACAGGTATCCGCACAGGACATGAATTCGACTGTAAACACAATGCTTGACGGCTGGGCCAGGCCCATATACCTGGCAGGCATGCTTATCGGCCTGATTGCCGGTTTGGTACGGAACTATGACAATATCGCGGCCAAGAATGACAACGGGAACAGAATGGACGGTGTCATTGCAGTTGTTTGGATGGTCGGCTACGGTCTGGCCGGTTCGGTTGTCATCAATGCCATAAGGGCGGCAGCCATGAGTATAAACCTAAGTGTCTGATATGGAATACAAAGTGAGAAAAGGCCTGGAAACTCCCTGCCGGATCGGTATTTTCCTTTCCGGGGATTATTGGGTGGTATATTCCGCCAGCGTGGCGGCTATCGGTCTGTGCGTCCTTGCAGCCGCCCAGGGATTGACTGAGGGGCACTGGGAATTCTTTTGGAGCATGCTGGGCATATGCAGCGTGGCGGAGCCCCTGCTGTGTTTTATGCTCTGGAGAAAGACCTTGTCCCGAAAGTTCAAGAACCGGAACCGGGAGATTACCCTGAGCAATCTGGAAATGGCCCGCACACTTTACCGCATCCGGGAAAGACTCAGAAAGGAGCAGTTATGACAACAAACGACACATACGGACTTCTGGACATCATGGGAGACGGGGCCATGCTGGGAAAGTCAGGTTCCCTGACCGTTTCCTTCCGTCTTACAGAACCGGAATGCTACAGCCTTTCCCCGGAAGACATAGACCGGAGAAACCTCATGCTGGAGGAAGCCTTCCGCTTTCTTCCCGACGGGAGTTACGTGCATAAACAGGATATCTTTCTCAAGCGCAGCTACTCTCCGGAAAAGGTCGGCCGTTTCCTCTCCCGGGCGGATGCCCGGTATTTTTCGGGCCGCGTCTATCTGGAACACACATGCCTGATGCATTTCACGTTCGCTTCCCTTGAGACATTGGAAAAGGCGTATGCGGCTTCTCCGATGAGATACAGGGAAGAGCTGCACCGGAGTGATGAACAGAAGCTGAAGGAGTTCCTCGAAGGCGTGGAAAATGCCATGAGCATCATCCGGAACATTCCCAATATGGGTGTACGACAACTTGACGGAGCGGAAATGACAGAGCTGATGGGTGAATATACCAACCTGTTCGGCGGAAAGCGCGAGACAAGGGATATACGGTTTTCTTCCGCCATGAGCATAGGGGAAGAAAAGGTCAAGTATTACAGTATCTGTGATGAAGCGCACCTGCCGGAAGGTATCATTTCCTCATGTGTCAGGGACTATTCGCTGCCCAAAGCGGGCAGCGAGCTGTTCCATACTCCTTTGGAAAGTCTGGGTGTCTATCTGCCATGCAATCATATCGTCAATCAGGTCATTTTCTTTGAAGGGGACAGGAAACTGAGGGCGAGGGTGAATACTAATGTCGATGTCTATAAAAAGAACAGCAGCATACGAAAGGGCATTGAGTCGGAGTACAGGAAACTGGATGAGCTCCGCAATGAAATCATGGCGGAGAATACACCGCTTGTACGCACTTATTTCTCCCTATGCTTTTTTGACCGCGATGAAAAGGAACTGGAGAATGCCGAGAAGAAGATCCGGGAGTGTTTGAACCTGGCCGGTTTCGGATACTACATCCCCTCGTTCGAGCATCTGGCGGCCGTACATCTGGCTTCCGTACCCGGACAGGTAAATAGCCTGCCGAGGGAGTATATGTTTCTTTCCACGCTCTCCGTCTCACTGTGCCTTTTTCTTGCCTGCAGCACGCTCCGTTCCGACGTGGAAGGCATTCAGCTACAGGACAGACTATACCGTATCCCGATCAAAAAGGACATATGGGATGCCGGAAAGAGAAGGGCGGATGCACGCAACGGGATGATCATCGCCGGTACCGGCGGGGGAAAATCCACCTTCGCCGAGAATTTCACTTACCAGCTTCTCGAGCAGGACTATATGGTTGTGGTGGTGGAGTTCGGAAACAGTTTCAGCCAGCTCTGCAAGCTTTATCCCAAGGAGTCGCTCCACGTGGACTATGACGGAAAGACGCCGCTGGGCATCAATCCGTTCGACCTGCAGGGACGCAGGCCGGACAATACGGACTTGGAAACGATATCGGGAATCGTACAGCATTATTGGAAACACATGTTCACAGGAAAGGAACCGGAAAGGGAAACGGCACTGAACCTGTTCATCCAGGACTATTACGAACAGCCTGGAAAGGAGCGGAATTTCGTAGGTTTCTACAACCATGTCAGGCAGAACTATCCGGATATCCTGAAAAGGAAAGACATTCCGGAGAAGTATTTTGAGCTCTCCTCGTTCCTTCTGAACTGCGGGGAGTTCCTGCCGGGAAAAAGATACGAGAATGTGACGAAGGATACCAAAGTGGACTTCCTGGCCAAGAAGTTCATCGTATTCGAACTCACCCGGATCAAACAGGACAGGTTCCTTTCGAACCTGGTCATGACGATGATCTTCTCGGTCATACAGTCGAAGATACTTTCCGACAGGAGCAAGCGGGGCATCATCATATTCGATGAGTATGCGGAAACGGCACAAATGAAGGATACGGCCACGAATACGGGCATACACAGCTCGGTAGCGTTCTGCTACCAGAAGATCAGGAAAGAGAACGGCGCCGTCTACACCATCGTACAGTCTCCCGACCAGTTGCCCGATGACGAGAATACGCAGAACATCATCGGTAATACGGACATGCTTTACGTACTGCCCACCAAGGAGGTGATTTACAGCAGCATCATAGAGAAGTTCAAAATTACCGACCAGACACATATCGACCTGATGAAATCCATGCGGAACAACTTTTCCGGCAGGCAGCCGTACAGTGAGTGTTTCTTGCGTATGGGAGAGAAATATGCCACCGTTACCCGCCTGGAACTGTCTCCGGAGAAGTTCCTTGCCTTCCAGACGGAAGGGAGCATATGGGCCGAGCTGGAAAAGAAAACGCAAAGGATGGGTATGGAAGATGCCATCCGTGAATATCTGGAGGAACATCCGGAGAGAAAAGTAAAGAAATTACCATCAAACAGATAACAGTATGAAAAAGACTTTGATTTTGGGACTCATGGCATTGCTCCTTTCAGGGACTGCCCGGGCGCAATGGATTGTGAGCGATCCGGAAAACACCTATCAGGGTATTCTTTCGGTGCAGCAGCTGAAGAATACCGTCTCCTCGCTCAAGGAACAGAAGAAGGTGCTGGATGAGAGTCTGGACTACCTGAGAAAGGTGAATACCACAGTGAGCAACAGCATGACGGTCAAATACCTCATCGAGAGACAACTGAAACTGAGTACGGAGTGTGGTACGCTCCTGACCAGGGCCGGCAAGGCGGGGATGAAATCATCCACCCTTTCCGCACTGACAGCAAATGTGGGGCAGATAACAAGCAACAACGGACGGCTGATCAGCCTTGTGAAAAGCGTTCTTTCGACCTCACTGAGGATGAACGATGCGGAGAGGCTGGCACTTCTCAGGGACATAGAGAAACAGACCGAACAGGATGAGCGGAACATATGGAAAATAAACCGTCTTGTCGGTGAGTATGAAACCTTGAAAAGAGCCCTGCAATGATGGAAAAAGGAGAATTCAGCCTGCTGTACCAGTCATACCGGGAACTCAGGGAGACGGTAGCCGTTAACGGGTTTTACTCGCTGGTGGCGGGACTCATCATAGCGACCTTCGTGTTCAAACTGTTTGACATGGCAAACGACATGGCAAAGGAAGAGAAAGGCTTCAGTGCCAAACATTTCTTTGAGCTGGGCAGGGAGTATATCCTTTGCTCCGCCATGATAGCGGTCCTGCCTCTTTTACTGGGATGGCTGGAAGCGATATTCGCTGCGGGAGCGGACAAGGTGGTAGAATCCATAGGCGGGAAATACAGTTCTGACAACATCTGGAAGGCGGCAATACTCGGAGACCTGGAAAATATGGTCGAGGGTGGCAGTTGGAACGTGGTAGGAACGGTATTTACCCATATGCTGACCTCACAGGTAGGAACGCTCTTCGCACTTGCATACGACTATATCACCACCCTGTTCCTGGCGGCAAGATATGCCATGCTGCTTCTGCTGGAAATTGTCTCTCCGGTGGCCATCGCCTGCCTGTACAACAAGGACCTGAGGAGTTCTTTCTTTGTATGGGTAAAGAACCTGTTCGGATGTTACATGCTGTACCCGGCTTTCGTAACGGTAAGCGTATTCAGCGATCTTATAGTGAAGAATTACATCCAGAAGGATTCATGGCCGATATGGATCATGCTGTTCTTCTCGATTATCCTGAAGACGAGCCTGCTTGCGACAGCCAAAGCTACGGTCAATAAATGGTTATGAGTATGAAAAATACATTAAAAAAGGAAAGGGAAACATTCTCCATTATGGCAAACATGAAGAAAATACTCGGGGATTTCAATGCGCTGGCCGACGCCCGCCGGAAAAGCGCCCTTCAGGCAAAGCTGGCATTCGGTTTCTGCGCCCTTACGGTATCTGCCGTGCTGTTTTTCAGCTATTCGCTGCTTGACAGCATGGGAAACAAGATACTTGTGGTAAATGAGAACGGTGAATACCTGGAGCAGAAGGCTATGGATACGGATAAGCTCTACGAGGAGTTGCTGCGGGCACATTGCAGCTCCACAGCCTATTACCTGAACAGCTTCGACAGGCTCTCATGGCAGGAGAACCAGGCACATGCCCTGTTTCTGGTAAGCAAGCCGGATGCAACGGCCATATTCGCCAAATATCGTGCGGACAGGGCTTATGGGGATGCGCTGGAACTGGGAGCGGTATACCGGAATAAATTCGAGAAGATAATCTCCCTCTCGGTTGAGAACGGGCAGTACCATGTCGTCTTTTCTTCCGTACTGACCATCATAAACGGAAGTGACACAAAGGAAGTAAGGATTATCAGTGAGGGTACGGCCATACGTGTGAGACCGCGTTTCCCTGAAAATATATCCGGATTTTTCTTTCGGACGTATAACCAGCAATACGAGAGCTTATGACACAGTCGGAAAAAAGCAGGATCGTCATTCTGGGAGTAGCGGCTATCGTGACCGCCCTGCTGGTCTGGGGAATCATAGCCAGCTTACCGTCTGGCCAGGATAAAGGAAAGGAAACAGGAGAAGTGACGCTCCGGGGCCGGATCAAGGAAAGTTTTACACTGGAAGACATGCTGAAAAGCGTAGAAAAAGACAACCAAGGTATGGTGAACCCTTCGACTGCCTATGAGGGTATGTCGGGCCGAACGGAATCATCCGGAACGGATTCTGAAAATGAAGAAGAGATACGGCGTATCAGGGAACTGATAAAACAGAACGAGGCGGAGATTATAGGTGACGGTGCGGCGGTAACAGGCGGCGTGCAGCCTTCTTTCCCGGGAAAGGAAAATACTCCAGTACCTGAAAAGAAAAAAGAGGAGCTGCATACCGATACGTTGGAAAGCGTGCCTGAGACAAAACCGCGCAGGCGTTTTAATAGCGTACGGCTTGTCCGGCAGGATGAAAAGAATGTCATCAGGGCATTTGTACACTCCACACAGACCGTAATGGTCGGATCGACACTGAAGATGCAGCTGGCCGAGAACTGCCTTACCGATGACGGTCAGCGTATTCGTAAGGGAACACCGGTGTTCGGGGAAGTAATGAAGATTGACGGGGAACGCGTGCTGGTAAGGATTACTTCGGTGAACCTGGGTGGCAACATACTTCCTTTCGAAAAGGAAGTATATTCCGAGGATGCAATGGAAGGGATTTACGTCCCGGGAAATGCCAAGGCGGAAACGATACAGGAAGCGGAAGCGGCCGGAGTAAGCGGGGCCGGCACTAACATTGCCGGCGGATTTGATGTAGGCAGCCAGCTTGTGGCAGGGGCGGCAAACAGTGTCATCAGTGCCACCAAATCGGCTGCAAGCAAGAATATACGTAAGATAAAGGTGACAATCAAAACCAACTATCGGATATTGCTGAAGGAAGCGGAGAAATAGAAGATTGAATGACACAAGATTCCGCCCGACTCTCACGAGCCGGACGGAATGGAAACAATGCAAAATTTTAGAATATTTTATTTATGACGTAGTTGGTACAAAGATAACCATTTTGATGAGAAAAGGGAAATAACACTTATAACATATTGAAAAAATTGAAACAATGGCAAAGGTTTATGTGGCAAGCAGCTGGCAAAATGAATACCAGCAATCGATAGTGTCTTTTCTGCGCCGGAAAGGGCACGAGGTGTACGATTTCATGAACCCGGAGGGAAAAACGGATTTCCACTGGTCGCAGGTTAGTGAGAACTGGCAGCAGATGGATACGGATGAACACCTGGATGCGTTGGAGCACCCGCTTGCCCAGACAGGGTTTAAATCGGACTTCGATGCCATGAGGTGGGCTGATGTTTGTGTTCTTGTACTTCCCTGCGGGGCTTCCGCGCATTCCGAGGCGGGATGGATGAAGGGGGCCGGCAAGAAAGTGGTTGTGTATCAGAACCGGCCGCAAAAACCGGAGCTGATGTACAAACTCTTTGACGGGATATTTCCGATGGCTACGGATGTGGCCCGGTTCCTGAAAGAGTTTGATAATATGAATGATTTAAAATTAATGTGATATGAACTTTTAGAAAGCCCAATATCTCTATTTCATAAAACCTGTTGTTCTCTGTATTTATGGATGTTTGTGTGATGGAGAGTCAAGCCGAGAGAAAAGGAATTATCGCATTGATTAAGAAATAGTAAGTTAATAATAGGAAGTACGATGAATGATAAAAACACATTTAAGGGTAGTCTGATGAAAGAAGGTGTCATCCTATGGGCCGTATTTACCAAAGACGGTAAAGCAGCCCTACGTATGGATAACAAAGTACATACAGAGAATGGGAAAATCGGGCATGGAGCGTTATTGGCTCCCGATTTTCCCGTACTATATGAAATCCTCACACCGGATGACACTTTCAAATTTCTTTCTTTCTCTGATTCTGAATACGGAGTGTCAATGCGGGTCCGGATACGCCTTCGCTATCCGGGAACGGATGATACCGATATAAGACAATCGGAAGATGAACCGGAAATATGCTTCCCCGCATGGATCGTAGGAGAGAAAACCGGAAAGAACGGTCTGTACCTGCAGGAACCACCCACAGGGCCATGTGACATTCCGGATATGACCGGACTGCCGGGCCTTTCTGAACTGCAGCGGGACGGTATACCCGTAAGGGTTGAACTGCTGATACGCAAGGCAAGCCCTCTTCTTGAATATCCTGAGTATTCGGAAGAAGTCAAGAAGAAAACGGATAAAAAAAGCGATTTAATGAAGGAAGGGATATTTGTATGGATTATGTTCACTTCAGGGGAGAAAGCCATTTTGTATGCGAATGACAGGATACGTTTTACTGAAGATGGGAAATATGTTCCGGGAAAGATACTGTCCCCTGACATCTCTGCTTTTCATCAGGTTTATGACTGGGATGAACAATATCCGTGGATTTGTTCAACACCCGGAATGGCAGTGAGGTATCGGATAAGGCTCCGCTATCCGGGAACGGATGATACCGGTATAGAACAATCGGAGTATGAACCGGAAGCATGCTTTCCCGCATGGATAGTGCCACAAAGGGGCGGAAAGGTCTGCTTGTATCTTCAGGAGCCAGCCACATCCCAATGCCTTATTCCGGATATGACAGGATTACCGGGACTTCCTGAGTTGAAGCCGGACGATGCACCTGTGAGGGTTGAACTGCTCATACGCCAGTCACACTGGATTTTCGACATGGTCGATCCGGCACTACTGGAAATCAGCAGCTACTCCGAACGTTTGAAGCCTTGCCTACAAAAACATCTGATGTTCAAAAAGTGAAGCGCCTGTTAATTGGGGAATATATTCAAGAGTGTCGTTACCAAACTTAAACAATCCGGCTGTATGTTTAAAGAGAATTATTCTGTTGTCATAAGACTCCTGCTGGGGATAAGTGTCGGGATTAAGAATACGATGGGTGGTAATATAGGTAGGATCTATTATATAGTCTCCAAGAGTCAGCCACACATGATATTGCAATTTCATAGGACGCTGAATCCCTTTAAGCTGTTTAAACAGTTCTTTCCGGTCTGTATAATATTCTTTCTCGCAATGATTAAGTAATATGTAACCGGTTGTCAGAACTGGCTGGAAATGATTATTAAGAAGTAGCTTATTGGCACCTAAACAAATGAAATGGCATTTATTACAGATAAAAAATGGATGTACTGCTGCAAGCATGTTTTGTACAAGCTTACATGCTTCCCGGATACTTGCATCATCATATTGCTTGAGACACAAATCAGTGGTACAATGGGAAGTTCCCCCATATAAATTACGGACGGTAAAATCATGGGCTTCAGTTAAAAGAGTAAGATAATCAGTATTGGCCATATAAGGATCATTTCAAAGTTTGCACGCAAAGATAGAAATTTTAAAGAAAGATATGAGACAAAACAGAATTTACATCACAGGCATTTTTCTCCTGAGTTTTCTTTCAGGGAAAGCCCAGAAAATAGAAGAGCTCACCGCCATACCTCTGGAAATCGGCTATGAAAAGACGCTGCACCTGATATTTCCTACCGAAGTGAAATACTACAGCATCGGTGGAGATTACGTTATCGGTGAGAAAGTGACGAACTGTCCGGAGATTATACGCCTAAAGGCTGCGGAGGAGAACTTTCCGGGTGAAACGAACCTCTCTGTGGTGACCGCCGATACGAAGTTCTACTCTTATGCCATACGTTACAATGCGCACCCGAAAGAAAGCTATATGCGTATAAACGGGGAGGCTCCCGCACCGCATACCCTGCCGGTAGGCAAAGACAAGCAACTGTTTCTTATCTTCCCCGCCACAGTCTCCTATGTGGACTACGGCAGTACGAATGTGGAAGTAGAGAAAGCCGAGGGAGTGGATAACATTCTGGCGGTAAAGGCCATGCAGGCCTATACGGAAGATACGAATATTTCCGTAGTGGTTGAAGGGGGCAGGTTTTATACATTCAACTTGCATTACGTCCCTACTCCGGAGCGTTTCAGTTTCGTTATTGACAGGGAGGATACACAGAAAGTGGCCATACTTGATGAGAAGGAGCGTTCAAGCGAACAGAAAGAAAGGATCAGGGAAGCAATCGGTAAACGGCTACCCCTGGATCTGGAACTCAAAGACAAGAATGCCGGCATGGAGTTCGAGATTGGAAATATCTTTATCGACGCGGACATACTGCTGTTGCGCATGACGCTGACAAACCGTACCCAAATCGGTTATACGACGGATTTTATGAGGTTCTATATTCAGGATGCCAAGATCCGCAAGAAAACGGCGGTGCAGCAACTCGAGCAGAATATCCTGTTCACCTTCGACTATCCGGAGGAGATACCGGCACACGAGAGCCGGACATTTACCGTGGCCATGAACAAATTCACCATTCCGGATAAAAAGATACTTGTCATCGAGATTCAGGAAAAGAACGGCGGCCGGCACTTCCTATATAAGCTGAAGAATAAGTCACTCTTGGATGCAGAAGAGGTATTCAGGAATAGAAAACAGCAGGAAACGGAAGAGGAAGCCGACAGGATATTAAGGAGGATAGCACGATGAGAACGCTTATGTTCATATTGTTTTTCCCTTTTTCTTTCTCCGGGCATGATGGCGGAAAGGAACTGCTTGATGTGGCACTCGGGAAGTGTGAACGTCTGGAGAGTTTGGAAGACTACCGGGACATACTTTCCCAGTACGGAATGACGGACAAACTCCCGCTGGCCTGCCCCCTGAAAGACAAGTTCCGTATCAGCAGCGAGTATGGCGGCAGGATTCATCCCGTAACGAAAAAAAACACTTTCCATTCGGGAATCGATATGGCAGTGGAATTGGCCGCCCCCGTCTATGCTACCGCTTCGGGTACGGTTACTTTCGCAGGGAGAAAAGGTGGATATGGAAGATGTGTCGTTATACGGCATTCTTACGGCTTTGAAACACTGTATGCTCATTTGGCCGCGTATTACACCACAAAAGGAGAAAAACTCGTAAAAGGGGCTGTAATCGGCTTTGCAGGGAGTACGGGAAGAAGTACCGGCTATCACCTGCATTATGAAATAAGGAAATACGGCAAAACTATAAAACCATATTGGTATGGATATGACAATCAAAGATGAAATAGAACAGCTTATTCTGCGGTGCATCGCTTCCGACGGGCTGAAGGCTTGCCCGAAAGACCTGGCTTTCCTGGAGAAATACGGGCTGAAGAACCTGTTTTTCTTTTCTGTGGAATATGAAATGGAAGGTGCGGATACACAGTCACTCGACGGCAGGGCGAAAAGCCAGATAAGATGGAACCTCTATGTGACGGACTTCCCTCTCCTGCGGCGTATGTATGAACGGGAAGGGAAAGGAGCATTAATGGAATGCCTGTATCTGGAGGAAAGGTATTTCCGGAAGTTTTTAAGCATAACCGGACAGGAGGACAAGCCATGACTAATCTGTCGGTTGTCAATTACATAGAGCGGATCAACCGGACGTACCGCTTAATCCGGATGGAAAGTACAGGCTGCCTCAGTGAACTGGCCGCCAAAGTGCGGGTAAGCGAGAGGACCATCAGCAATTATCTGGAAGAGCTCCGTCTGATGGGGGCGGAGATAAAGTTCAGCAGGGTAAGGAACACCTATTATTTTGATAACCGGTTCGTACTTTATGCGACGTTCGAAGCCCGTATCGAGGCGGAGATCTTGAATGATTCAGAAGAGCATCCTGTATGCAATTATAACAAATCTTTTAAAAACAATTAATTATGAAGAAAGTAAAATTCTTATTGTTGGCGGCATTGACGGCAATGTTCGTAGGCTGCCAGAGTGATGAAGTTTTGGAGCAGGACTCCGGAAGTGACAGACCGACTCCTACCGGTGATACACGTATTACCATTGAAGGGGAAGGCATGAAAGATGTAGCAACCCGTTCTTCGGATGGAAGGGTTGATTTTACTGGGGGATATGCAACGGGAGCAGGGCTGTATAATGGAACAGCAAAACCAACAGTAGCCGCATATCCTAATCCGGGATATGAGGTAAACTACTTCTATGGTGGACCTACGAATGAACCTCAAAAGTATGATTATGCACAAAGTTCCGCTTCTTCATTTGAAGTCTCATTGGGTGGTCAGGATCATACCTTTCATTGTGGATTCAAAGAAAAGAAACGTGATTTGACTGTTAATGCGGGGCTTGGTGGTTCGGTTTCCCCATCAGGAACAAACAGCTACCAGGTGGAAAATGCAATTAATATTACAGCAACTCCAAATACAGGGTATAAATTTTCCGGTTGGACAGTTACGGAAGGTGATGTAACTATCGCAAATACAGGAAGTTCAAGTACTACTGCAACCTTGCATAATTCCAACAGTACTATTACAGCCAGGTTTGAACAAGAGTCTGTACATGTGAAACTACACATGACTTATGGTAACGGTGGTTCTATTGTTGTTGAAGATTTCTATATTACAGCAGAAAAGCCGCTGCCATTTGACGTACGAGTCACAGTGAACCAGGATGTGATAGAGTATGATGACAGAGAAGATCCACCAATCTATAATACTTATACAACATCTGAAAGCGTAACGCTTTATACCGGATCAACCATTTCAAATCATAATAAATTGGATTCCGGAACATCCGGAGTTGATCAGTTAGGCTCTTTCTGGACGTATATAGTGATTAATGGGAAAACGTATAATCCATTCAAAGATACCATTACATATACATACAATGGTATGACCTACATATTTGAATGATATATCTGGTACAAAAAAAGGGGCTATCCGGTTTTTTCCGGAACTGCCCCTTTTGTTATACCAAGCAATTTATTCTATTCAGCACAAATGTAATTATATTGAGAATCGGAGAAATTATCGAAATCTATCCAGGCAGAAGATATGGTTAATAGAATAGCGTCACTTGGCATCCCCGGTTCTAATGTACCATATACATCCGGAATAAATGAAAATTCCCATTCGAATTCTCCGACATTCAAAGTTTTAGTCCATATTCTACTATCAAAATAATCTGTAGGTGGCTGGCTGGGTTCGTGTGGATCATCGTAATATGTAAAAGTACCTTGTGCACTGTATGAGATTGTGATGGGAGATGCGATTGGATAATCAGCTGAAACTTCTACAGTAATGCGGAGACCAGGGCCTAAGGCAAACCGAGCACCAATTACATTATCCTTTACATTTTGTTCAAATCTTGCTGTAATAGTACTGTTGGAATTAAAAATAACGAAATCCCGGTGCATCACTGCAGCGGGATCTCTCCACCTTAAATTCATCTTACTTTAATGCCAAATGAATTGTATCTTTAATTTGTATTATCTATATATACTTATTGTAATTACTTGTTTATCAATGTTTAATTATACCATTCTGAAAGGGATACATTTATATAATTTAATGTTTCATCCCAAATATCTCCATTCACATGATTACGATTGAACAAATAGTCTGCATCCAATCTGAGAAGTTGCCATTCCGATGCCCCTTCAGGCAACCAATAAAGATGAATTATTGGCCCGGCATATTCTGTTCCATTCACATGAGGCATTGGATAGTATTGAGTGACTTTACATTCTATAATACCTTTCCAAAATCGTACATCTGGTTGGATATTTATATCAACTCTTCCAATCTCGTCATTCCACTCATTATCATTAACGGCTTCTTTTTTCTGAATACTTGGTCTATATGAGTTAGAGGCAAGTTTAAATTCCCGTTCCCATACAGCTTTTATTTTTCCTTTCAAGGCCTTTTCTCCCTTATTAGATAAAGTAAAGACTATATTGAATGATTGATTAAAAGGGATACGATAAGATAAAAAGGTAGTATTACCTTGGCCTTCCAATTCTATATCGCGTAATGCCGGCAGATTATCCGGTGCAGGTTCTTTTACTTCATACAGCCATTCCTCATCCGTACTGCCATAGTCATAATCAACTGCCTTGCACCACATTGTTTCTCCTTTCTTACGGAACAGAGGTACAAGCTGGTATGTACCGGGAGCGGAAGTAACATAGCACTGGATACGCTTGCCGTCCCATGCACCATTGGTCTTGATGTCTATCGGCTGGAATTTTTCCACTATCTCATTGGTTCCTTCCCTCATGAATACAAAACGCAGTTCTCCTTCCGATGTACCACACCAGGGATAATAGAATGTACCAAACACCTTACCCTCATTCTGATAGCAATCATAGCCGTATTCCGTATAGTTCGGCCAAATGGTAAACTCGTAATCTGCCGGATTCGGATTGAGTATGATTTCATCCGTCTTACCATACTGGCTCCAATATTCCACATCGATATCAACCTGTTCCTTGTTTACCGGGGAATTATAGTTTCCTGTCATCTTCAGGGTATAGGTGTATTTCATACCTGCCTGCCATTCATGCAGTACCGGGAATGTATAGGTATGTTCCTGCCCGTCAATGGTGAAGCTTACATATACCGGTTCATCGTGTGCCGGCTTGGGCATAAGGATGGCATCCACAATCACCGGGTTGGCATCATTGAGCATGTAGTTCCCGCCGGCCTTGATTATCCCCCGTCCGGTTCCGTAATCCTTTGTTATCGTTCCCGTCGTGGCATCAAGCGTCCCGGCTGTATATACATTCCTGAAAGTCATGTCCGATACCAGTCCCGTACCCATGTATTCGTCTTTCATCAGGCGTACGCGTACCAATGTCATCGCATGCTTCATTTCCAGACTTGCAGTCGGAATATCCTTTGTCACCTTAGCTGTTCCGTACAATATGTCGTCCTGATCTGTCAAGTCGAAAGCAACCTTCACATAATCGGTCACAGCTTTGTCATACGGCAGATATGCTACTACATCGGCATCTCCTTCCACCGGTACATCCCGGTCTGCGTTCCAAGTTTTCCCATCAAAAAGATAAGAGGCGTTCTTTGTTGTCTGGCCGGCTCCATCCGTAACGACAAAGACACCCATGTTATGTCCCGGCATGAATGCCTCTATGATTCCTCTGGTTTGCGACATCGGTTGTAGCGATGCGGTAATGCCCAACTGTATTTTGTCCGGTTTTTCATCCGGTTCATCCTTGTCTCCCGGTCCTATTACCGGCGGTTCGGGTTCCGGCAATACCCCATCCTCTCCGCATGAAAAAAGCGTGCATGCGAGTGAAGCTGCCAATATGTATCCGTATATCTTCATTGTTCTTAAAATAAAGTATATTACTTAATAAGTATATTATATATTTACTTGTTTACATACTTTCTCCAGAATTCTTCCAGCTTGTCGCGATCCAGAGTCCCATCTTCCCTGACGAAGCATCCCACTATTTTTTCAAGTACCGTTTTGACTCCCCTGCAACGGTGATCGGATGCGAATGACCTCAGTTCCCATACCAGATCCTCTGTTATTGCAATGCTTTGGTTATATGCCTTCCCTGCCGTCTTTTTTTCTTTCACAGGATTTTCTCCTACTATACCTTCCAAAGATATCCCTTTTGATTTGAACTCTTTCATAACGTCTATACAGTTATTCCTATTTTGCATTTAACTTTTCAATTCTCAGGAGAAACTCCTCTGTCAGTTTGCGGTAATCTTCCGCTCCGTTGGATGAAGGCGCATAATCGAAAATGCTCATGGCATTGTACTGGGCTTCTCCCAATGCCACATTGTTACGGATCGCCACCTCGAATACGCTTTCTCCCAATGTCCCCTTCAGGCTTTCCCTGATATCCACATCCAGTTTCCTCTTGGCATTATATCTGGTCATGAAGTAACCGATTATTCGGACGCCGGCTCCGAGTTTCCTTTTCAGCAGACCGATGATATAGTGTATTTTCTCAATACCTTTCATTGCGAAATAGTTTCCGTCTGTGGGTATGATTACAAAATCACTTGCCATCAATGCGTTCTGTGTGATGATCCCCAATGAAGGCGGGCAGTCTATCAATATATGATCATATTTTCCTTCCAAGCCTTTTATGATTTCCCTGAAAAGGAATTCTCTGCCGGGAGCCGTATTCATTACCACTTCCATCGCTGCCAGATCCAATGATGTCGGTATGACATCCACCTTTTCCAACCATTTTTGCGGTTTCAGTCTCAAAGGTCTGTCCTGCATACAATCCTGCAATACACTCTCAAGCATACTGTCCTGGGAAAGACTTGCCATTTCTTCCCCGAATGCCGCTATCGTCGTATTCGCCTGCGGATCTGCGTCGATAATGCAAACCCTTTTGCCATATAGTTTTGCAATTCCGGCTGCCAGATTCAATAAGGATGTGGTCTTTGCAACCCCGCCCTTATGATTTACACATGCTGTCGTTAATGTTTTCATTATATTTATATCTCCTTGATTATTACGGTGTAAAGATAGTAATAATTGTGCATTACTGCAAATGTTTTATCATGTTTTTACTTATCAAGTATGATACTTAAATATATTTTATATTATATTAATTGAAATATTAATATATACAAATAAGTAATATACTTATTTTACTTAGTAAATATAAACGGATAAAAAGTATTTTACTTTCAAGAGGAAACCGGTGTATCAACAGGGATGCTTAATAAATGTAAAACGCAACGACGTTGCGGCGAATTAAAATACTTTCGTTCGAAACATGAAAGCAGAAAATGCTTACGGCATGTAATAAAGTGGCAGGAAAGGGTGAAATCGTTTCATGTGTACCGGAGAAGTTCCGAGCGGTTTAAGAAATGAAAAAGCCCCCGGCCTGTCAATAGTCATCTCACCTACATATTAACCAGGACGCAACCAGTGCGCACGACCGGGGGCAAAAGCCTCTGTTCGCGCATTGGTTGCTTTATTTTTGGTTTTATGTAAGTGAGATGCTGCAAAGATACAATAAAATTATATATGCTATGACATTATTCGAGATATTAAACCTAAACAAGGAACTGTTGGAGCTTCTGGCCGGAATGGGTTCCAAGCCGGATGACTACAAGTATATCGGCCTGTATAAAGAGTATGAGAAGATGCGCAATGCCGGCGACAAAATAACCTATTGCGTTACTGTTCTTTCTGCCAGGCATGGTGTCTGCGAACGGAAAGTGTACGAGATTATCGGACGTTTTAAAAAGGAATGTATGTATCACGCAGTATGAGTGTGCCGTTTTGTTTGCTTTCATGGGTGAATGGGAAGAACTTTGCGCCTGAATTATAAACACAACCATTATATAACACGCCAAAAAGACTATGACAATGGAAAAGACTTACTTCCAGGCTCCACTTCCTTTCGTGGGCCAGAAACGCATGTTCGCATCGGAATTCAGGAAGGTTCTGAAGCGTTTCAGTGACAAGACTGTTTTCATCGACCTGTTCGGCGGTTCCGGCCTGCTGTCGCATATCACCAAGCGGGAACGGCCTGATGCCACCGTAATCTACAATGACCACGACAACTACCGTGAGCGTCTGGAAAATATCCATCGTACCAATGAACTGCTGAAAGACCTGCGTGAAACAGCCAAAGGTTATCCCCGGCATAAAAAGCTCACAGGCAGTATGCGCGATATGTTTTTAGAACGCATACTTCAGGACGAGCGAAACGGTTTTGTGGATTATCTCACCCTCTCATCATCCCTTCTTTTCTCCATGAAGTATGTTCTGAACTTTGAAGAGTTGAAGAAGCAGAACCTTTATAACAAGCTGCGTCAAAACGATTACAGCTGTGACGGTTATCTTGACGGTCTGGAAGTGGTCTGTTGTGACTATAAGGAACTTGCGGATAAGTACAATGCCGATACGGATGTTGTCTTTCTGGTTGATCCGCCCTACATGGCAACGGATATCAGCACATATAAGATGGACTGGAGGCTGCAGGATTACCTGGATGTACTGCTTGTCCTGGGCGGGCATCCGTTTGTCTATTTCACTTCCGGAAAATCACCCATACTGGACTTCTGTGAGTGGATGGAGCAGCATCCCGGCATCGGCAATCCTTTCAGGGGAACCGGCAAGTCCACACTTACGGCACGAATGAACTACAACTCATCCTATACGGACATCATGCTTTACAAAGAGACTACGGACGCTGCTTAAGAACGGCCTTATATACCATCATATACATTTTACCGCCTTGAATTCATCTTAGAGGACACTCCGGATGTGATATCCCGGGTGTCCGTTCTCTTTTTATCGTATATCGCAACGCAATTGCGACGAACCGCCGTACCTTGCTTCCCGAAAGCATATCATTATAATTAAAACAGACAGTCATGTTGAATAAAAACAGTACATTACCGGACACATTCCGGTTGAAAGCGATCCTGGAAGATCCGGATACGATTCTACAAATTGAAAATCCTACCGAAAAGATGCAACTGGCCGCGGTGCAGAAAAAGCCGGAACTCATCAGGCATCTTCCTTTTGCCACGGAAAAGGTACAGCTTTCGGCTGTCATCACCTCTGCGGAAAGCATCTTCCTGATACATAACCCCTCACCGACAGCCTGTTTCGTCGCTATGGAAGGTGTATTGGGACTAAGTCTTTTCCCCGGTCAGACAGTATTGGAAGCGGCCAAAGAACTGGTGCTGCAGATGCAGAAGGACAAAGCCGGGGAAAGGCCGAGTACGGTAGCCATTGAAAAATTCATGAAAGAAGTCGAACCTTTTAAAAACTGAACGTATGCCTACCATTTTAGAACGACTGGCCGCCCTTTTCAGCCGGGACATGAGGGCGGTTCTCCGAAATCCCCGCGCCATCAGTATGATTGAAAATCCTTCCGAACGTGTCCAGATGGCGGCAATACGAAGGGACAGAAGTGTTATCTGCTTCATAGACAAGCCTGCGGAAAAGATACAGCTTGCCGCAATCAAGGGAGCCCCGCATAATATCCATTTCATTGCCGCACCCAGTGAAAAAGTGCAGCTTGCCGTCATACGCAACAGGCCTGTCTATATCGGTTTCATTTCTTCCCCTACGGAAAAGGCCCAGATGATGGCCGTGGAAAGAAAACCGGAATGCATCTCCCTGATAAAAAAGCCTGCGGAAAAAGTACAGTTAATGGCCGTATTGAGAAATCCACAATACATCGCTTCCATCAAGGAACCTGCAGAGAAGGTACAACTGGCAGCCGTACAGAAAGCTCCGGAGCATATCCGGTATATTGAAGAGCCGGCAAAGAAAGTGCAACATATGGCCGTACAAGGAGATCCGGGAGTATTCCGGTATATCAAATCCCCTTCCGAGACAGTACAACTGGCCGCAGTGCAAGCCAGGGGAGAAAATATCGGTTATGTATCCGCACCCTCGGAAATCATGCAGTTTGCCGCGGTCAGGGAAAATCCCGGTAATGTCCGGTTCATTGAAGAACCGACGGAGAAAGTACAGCTTTTTGTCCTGCATACCGACAGAAAAGCCGCACAGCTCATCCGGCATCCTTCGGAAGAGGTGAAAAGACAGGCGGAGGAGATGTACGGTGTCAAACTGGAAGGTGCTGCTGAGGTAAAAAACGAAACGGAGACAGAAGCAGGAACGGCAACATCGAAGGGCAAGGACAATGCCGCCGCAAATGAAAACACTTCCGCCCAAATGAAAAGCAAGGAGACGCAAAGGCCGTCCGCCAAAACCGTAAAGGCCGCCACCGAAAAACTGGACGGGGAGATAAAGGACATCAATATGGAATATGACAAAACCGTCCGGGAGATCCGGCAGAAAGAAGATGCCGGTTCCCGTCAGTCCGCGCTTCGTAGTGCCGGGACAAACAGGGACAGACAGCTTGCAAAGGCCGTCGGGCAATTCAGTGAGTCGTCAACTTCCGGAAAGAAAGGGTACGATATAGAAAACATCATCAAAGATTTGCGCAAGGAAGGTGTCAAGGTGGAGAATATGCAGGCTACGGAATGGAATGCCCTGCTCAAAGGCAAGAGTATAAGTTCTTCCGCCGGTTCCACCACCCGGAAAGCCGCGACAAAGAGCCGCGCGTTGATGCTTTCGAAAACGCCGGTGGGATATACGCTCAAAGCCATAGGTACGACCAACCGGATGAGCCGGCAGGCCAGTGCCGATATGTAGAAGTTCCGTTCGTAATCCGACGGCATTACTTGTTTACTTATTTACTTTGAATTTATTTGAAGTAAATAAGTAAACAAGTTTTTTCTTTCCGGATAAATCATATTGTCATACTAACCGATAGTTAAGCTGATGGAAAAGACATCTGAAAATGTTTTCACAAATGAAGAGCTGGATATCATAGCGCGCAGCAAGGCGGCAGGATGTTATATGCAAGCTCCGAACGGACAGCCCACAAATTTGAATGAAAGGCAGTGGGTACAGGTCAGAACCGGAGCTTTCAAGGAATGGTTCGGAGATTGGGAAAAGGCCGCACGCATAAAAAAACTGTATAATGCCAGACTTGTGGAAATAACAGGTAATGAGATTGCACCGGTGGATGATCTGAAACAATACAAGAAGAATGCCCTGGAATACGGCAAGAACCTGCGGGGTGAATATACGAATAAGGATACAAACACCCCGATATCCCTGACCGGCGGTAACAGTCGCGGCGGCATCCGGGAAATACTGCAGCATGACTACAAGGACAGGGAGCATCTTCAGAGCATTGCCGCCATTCCCCGGATTATAGAGGATTCGATTTTCATAGACGAGCTCCCCAACGAGGATGCCGGCAAGTATCCGGGAATAAAGTCGTTTTCCTATTATGTATGCGGGTTGAAGATAGGCGGGAGCAGTTATACCGTCAAGGCGGTTGTCGCCAATCAAAACAACGGCATCAGATACTATGACCACAGACTCTCAAGCATAGAAAAGAGCGAATTGCTCTCAATTATCCCAACAATACAAAAAGCTGGAATTGAAAGTAATCCGCTCCTTTCCGATTTCAAAGATAAGCGTTTGTTCTCTATTCTCCAAACAAACAGCTCAAAAGTTGTGGATGAGAACGGGGAACCGTTGGTGGTCTATCATGGGAGCCATGAAACGTTTTATGAGTTCAACCGGTGGGGGGACGGTTTTATAAACAGCGGTCATTTTTTCAGTTCGGATAAGAGGAATGCCTCAGGATATGGCGAAAAGATCTATGACGTGTATTTGAACTTGCGTACCCCTTTGATGGTGGACGCCCAAGGGGCAAATTTCTCCTCTATAGTATATGGCGGCGTGAAAATGGCGGCATCCGATTTAGCTAATGTAGCGGAAATAGAAGGATATGACGGGGCCGTGATTTTAAATGTTGCGGACAGTGCCGACATGAAACTCGAAAATGGTTGCACGATAGATTATATTTCGTTTACCTCCAGCCAAATAAAATCTGCCACACATAATGCAGGCAGCTTTCTTCGCTATAAGAAGGACATCCGCTTTCGTGAAGTCTATCATGGCAGTCCGGCCTGTTTCGAACATTTCGACCATGCCTTTGCCGGAACCGGTGAAGGGGCGCAGGCCTACGGATGGGGCACTTATGTGACAGAGGTGGATGCAATAGCCAAAAGGTATGCGGCCATCGGTATAAAGCGGGGAAACCACATCACCTATGACGGGGAGCCCTTATCCTCGGTGCTTGACAACGAATATTATTTTGATGACGTATGGCGGGTATGGAAAACGCACCTCCTTTCCTCCACCGATCCGGACAGCCTGAAACAGAACGTCGCCTCTGTCTATATCGACGGGCGTGTGGCATCCCCACGCAGCAGAAGGCGGAAAGAGTTCGAGAGGCAGAAGACGGAACTGCTTGCAGATATCGACGGCGGCAAAATCCGCGTAGACCTTCCCCGCAACCTCTACAGGGTGAACATCCCGGAGGATAACGGCACGAACTATCTGTACTGGGACAGGCCGGTATCCGCAGAGCAGAAGGGAAGGATATTTCTACAGCTCCGCAAGGAACGGCTTTTCCTTCCGGGAGTCACGACAGATTTCTGGAACGGCAAGTCAAACGTATGGAACAGCGGGAAAGAATTCTACGGCTTTCTGGACTACATGTTCATCAATCCGGACCGGGATACCGACTCACAGCGGCTTGCCAGCGGGTTTCTTTCCCGGGCAGGATTCACAGGCATTGACTATCCGGCGGAGTATTCTACCGGTGGCCGGGCCGACGGTGCACGAAACTATGTCATTTTCAATGAGAATGACCTGAAGATAACCGCACATGAACGTTTCCGCTTCATAGGGGAGAAAGGGGCTTCCAACCTTGACCGGTTCGAGGGGGCCTGTCCGCGTCTGGAGAACCTTGCGGTTGCCCGCGAAATGGAGAAGTCAGGCAAGGATGCCGGAACAATAAAAATGGCGACAGGCTGGGAACGCGGAGCTGACAGCAAGTGGCGCTATGAGACATCGGATTTCGAATACCATCCGGCCGGAGATCTGGGCTGCTCACGCCTGCTGGAAAAACAGTCCTGGTACAGGGAGCTTGAAAATCTTCTTGACCGGCAGATGGTGGGCAAAGTACTCTCTGAAACAGAGTGGAAACGTTTTACGGAACTGACGGAACTGGCAGCCGGACTGAAGGAACAGGACGCGCTGCGTGAACGGATTTATCTGGATGACTATGTGAAGGACGATGAACTGTTCCATGCCTATCCCGAAATGAAACAAACCCGGTTGGAGTTTGTAGACCTGCCGTCGGCTGACTATGGCGGAACCTATCTCCATTCGGATAACAGGATCGTGATAAACATCTCCCGGACAGAGGATGTAAAGTCAGTCCTGGCACATGAGATACAACATGCCATACAACGCATGGAGGGATTTGCAAGGGGAAGCAGTCCGGAGGAATTTAAAAATACGGCAGAAAATGTGATTCTGGATATCGTACAGGCCACTGACGGAAGGATTTTAGAGGGTGGAGGTTTCGACAACACCCCGAAAGGCATATTCGCCGCGCTTGGCCGGGAAGTACCCTATGGGACAATACTGAGGCATTACGACTACCCTCTCAGCCTTGTGGCTGAAAAATACGGGTACGAGAATATCTTCGACCTGGTGAATGACATTGACCGGTTCAAAAGCAGCATACAGAAATACCGTTCCACTGCAGGGGAAGTGGAAGCGCGCAATGTGCAGACCAGGATGAATTTTACTTCCGGCCAAAGACGGAACACGCTTGCCGTTTCCACCGAGGATATTGCCCGCAGCGAACAGATATTCCTTTCAAGGGAGGCCCGGATGGACGAACTCGCACGCCATGCGTCTTTTCTGGCCGGGAAACAGCATATTCCTGTGGAAGTGATCCGTCGTGCCGATGAGGTAAGTTCTCCTGACGTGCGCGGCCTGCTTTCCTGCGGAAAAGACATCCGGGGCTGGTATGACATTCCCTCGCAGCATATCTGCCTGTATCTTCCGCACGCCCGGGGAAAAGCGGATATCGAACGTACCCTGCTGCATGAGGGCGTAGCGCATTATGGTCTGCGCAGGCTTGTCGGGGACGGGCATATGGATGCGTTCCTGGACGAAGTGTTTGCCGGCTGCGGGGAAAAGCTGCGCGATGAAATTACCCGCCTGGCCGGGACGGAAAAATTGGACATACGGGTTGCCACTGAAGAGTATCTGGCACATATGGCCGAGAGCGGAACCGACCTGTCCGTTTGGGAAAGGATCAGCCTGGCTTTCAGAAATCTTCTGCGGAAACTGGGATTCAATATCGAGGTTGACACGAAAGAGCTCAGAGGCATACTCCATGCCAGTGGGCAGAACCTGAGAAAAGCGGAAACGGCAGCCGTACCTGAAAAAATCCGGATATCCGGAGGCGAGCTTATACTGGGTTCCGAATATGGCAGCGCCTGTATCAGGAAAAGAGGTTCGGAAGCGGACGTAACACCGGTACTGGAGAAGATGAGAGAGGCGGGTGTCAAGCCGGCTTCACTTACTCCGGAACAATGGAGAATGCTTTTTAGCGGCAGATCCTTGCAACTGAACGATGGCAGGATGCTTATGGTTGTCAAGGAACCTTCGGGCTATGGGGTAAAGCTCACCGGGGTGGCAGCTTTAAAGAGGAAAGTTACAGAAATGGAATTATAACGGAAATGAATTACAATATGGAAATGGATAGACACAAGTTTCTTGACAAGGCTGAACCGGAGAATGAACCGGCGGGGATATGTAGTTTTTCCTGGGGGAATCGGGAACTCAGGATCTTTGGTGAACAAATGACCTTACAAGTCAACGGTATTTCCCATGATATGACTTCTGTGTTGGATGAACTTCGTGATATTGGGGCAAAACCGGAGAAGACAAGTCCTGCCAGATGGATATCACTTCTGCGGGGAAAGCCGACTAACCTGCCGGGGTACGACAGACCGCTTATGATAGTCAGAACCCCGTCCGGTTATACGGTCAAATGTTTGGAAACCACGAGTTGCAGGGATGATAAATCGTTACAGATGGATTTATAGTAGAATAAGTAAGTTATATATCAAGTGTTAAAGTAAAATATGTATTAAAGTAAACGCAGAAAGAAAAAGCAAGGTTGATGATAATACAGCAAAAATGCAGTCTATTAAGTGGTTAGGTGTTTAACTCATAATACTGCATAAGCTGAAAAAGGAGGTCCGATAAAAGCTGCGAAAGACTTCAGTTCCCATATCGTTACTGATATAACAGGAACAAGAAACGGCACAACGGGTTCTATTTCAGTAATTTGCACAGTTTTTCATACCTGAGGACAACTCGCTTGATATTAACTTTGTAACGATCAAAAAAGTATGAAAACGAGTATGAGCAGATCGACTTTCAAAATCCTCTTCTA